>ERZ808270.910-NODE-910-length-14667-cov-8.874829_pt1 | contig 14667 bp, 16 predicted proteins | sample MGYA00521082_ERZ808270 | MGnify/ENA primary metagenome ERZ808270 (study PRJEB31516, sample SAMN03275594) | gut metagenome | biome: mammalia-associated habitat; material: feces | host: Papio cynocephalus | place: Kenya | collected 2012-07-27 ... | reverse complement strand
ACGGGCATGGCGATGGGCTATGCTGCCGGCAAGGGAGTGCCTTACCAGCGTTGCATCGCCAAATATACGCCTACCTGGCCTCGCTCCTTCATGCCTAGCAACCAGAGTATGCGCTCGTTGGTGGCTAAGATGAAGTTGATTCCCAACAAGGCGATGCTCCAGGGCAAGCGTGTGTTGTTCTGCGACGACAGTATCGTGCGTGGCACCCAGCTGCGCGACAATGTAAAAGTGCTTTTCGACCAGGCAGGCTTGAAGGAGTGTCACATGCGCATTGCCTGTCCACCATTGGTCTATGCTTGTCCGTTCATCAACTTCACTTCTTCTAAGAGTGCTATGGAGCTGATTACCCGTCGCATCATCGAGAAGTTCGAGGGCGATGCCAATAAGAATCTCGACAAGTATGCCACCACCGATTCACCCGAATACAAGAGGATGGTGGATGAGATAGCCCGCCAACTGGGTTTGACTACGTTGAAATTTAACACTATCGAGCAGCTCGTGGAGGCGATAGGTTTGCCTAAGTGTCAGGTCTGTACCCATTGCTTCGATGGCAGCAGCGAATACACGCTCAGCGAGTTAGCCGATCAAGATTAATACCCATTCGTCTCACGGATTTCACGTTATTCCCACGTGGGCTACAAGCGGAAGTTTGTGGTGCAGATTTTTTGTCGGCCTCGCTGCTCGTGGCATCGGGGGTGTGAATCAAGTCGCTGGACGGCCTCTTCGGGGTGTATGATGGGCAGGCGTGGTTTGTCATGCCTTTCACGGTGCTCATAAATAATAAAAAAATCTCGCCTCGGAGATTCTAAAAAAGAATCTTTGGGGCGGGACTTTTTTGTTTTATGCCGCTTATAGCATGCTATAAGTATGCAGGGATATTTACAATAGCTTGGCGAATGCCTCGGCTATCTTGCCTGTATATACTGCCATCTGGGTGATGGGCTGGTAGTTGAAGTCCTGAAACTTGAGGAGCTGCGCAGCCACAAACTGATGGTCGGCTGAGATGCATGCTTGCAACTTCACGTTGCCCATCGGTATGGCGGAAACGGGAAACTTATCGATGGCTGCCTCTACCTCGCTAGGGTCTAAGGCAAATATCTGTTCCAACTTCTTGCCATCCTCTACGGAGTATTCCTTCTCCTTTACCTGAATCACACTGTGGGTGGGCTGATAGATGAGCTTGATGCTCCAACCCAAGAATCCTTTCTTTACTTCTACATTGTCGAGTGCCATTACCTCTGCACCCATTTCGATATGATTGATTTTAGCCATATTGTTTGAATCCTTATTCTTTTTCTGTCTATATAATATAATGAAACTGTTTTTTTAAATAATGAAACAATATAATGAAACTGTTTTTTAAAATAATGAAACTGTTTTTTATTTGTTTTTCTTAGGGGTGTGATAGGGCTTATCGCATAAGCCAAGCCTATACGATATCACCTTATTATATAAAAGAGAAGAATAAAGTGCTAACAACGGAGATGCCGCAGACAAATGATATAGTATTTGCTGGCGACATCAAAGTGAATGGGAGCAGTCTCCTTGCGGAATGGCTCCACACCACCAGTGAGGGTAGATAAAAGGGATGATAAAAATCGGGTTCTATTAAAAAGCAATCTACTTGCGGAACCATTGCCGCCGTGGATGTTGCCGCTAGGCAATAAACGCTGTGGGCGGTTGCTGCAAACACGATGGGCAAGCTGGGAGGCATCCTCCAACTGGGCAGCTTGCTTCTGCTGCTTGCCATCTAGAAAAGATACTTGTTCCTTGTTGTCTTGACAAGAGGCTTGATGTTTCCAGTTCTGACAAGAGGCTTGGTGTTCCCAGTTCTGACAAGAAGTTTGATGCTTTAAGTCTTGGCAAGAAATAGAGGCAGCCGATACCTCTCCATAGCCTGGGAAAACCATGGACATCAAAAAAATGATGTATAGTATCAACTGCCTCATATCTTTCATTATTTATTATTTGTTGGAGCTGAAGAAAATCTTTTGGCTCCTACGTATTTTATTAATAGACTCCTATTTTTTATTAATAGGCTCTTATTTTATTAATAGCTTCTTGCGATGATGACGCGGGCTACGGCTGGCTTGCCGCTTACCATATCGACACCTGGAGTCTGCTCGTAAGCGAAAGGCACGCAACGGATGGTGGCCTGTGTCTCCTCCTTGATTTTCGCCTCGGTCTCGGCTGTACCGTCCCAGTGGCAGAGGAAGAAACCGCCGTCCTTCACACGCTCCTTGAACTCCTCATAGTTGTCGCACTCATAGACGTGAGCGTCACGATAAGCACGAGCCTTCTCGAAGATGTTCTTCTGGATGTCTTCCAACATCGCCTGTACACGCTCCACGATGCCGTCGAAGCTTACGTTCTCCTTCTCCAAGGTGTCGCGGCGCATCACCTCAATGGTGTTGTTCTCCAAGTCACGACCACCCATGGCGAGACGCACTGGTACACCCTTCAACTCATAGTCGGCAAACTTGAAGCCTGGACGCTTGGCTGTGTTGTCGTCGTATTTCACGCTGATGCCAAGCTCCTGGAACTTGTCGATGACTGGCTGCAACTTGGCTGTAATCTGAGCCAACTGCTCCTCGCCCTTGTTGATAGGGATGATGACTACCTGGATAGGAGCCAACTTTGGAGGCAAGACGAGACCATTGTCGTCGCTGTGAACCATGATGAGGGCACCCATCAATCGAGTAGAGACACCCCAAGAAGTAGCCCATACATACTCTGGCTTGTTCTCCTTGTTAAGATAGGTAACGTCGAAGCTCTTGGCAAAGTTCTGACCCAGGAAGTGGGAAGTACCACTCTGCAAGGCCTTGCCATCCTGCATCATTGCCTCGATAGTGTAGGTGTTGAGGGCGCCGGCGAAACGCTCAGTCTCACTCTTCACACCTTGGAGCACAGGAACGCCCATGTAGTTCTCAGCGAAGTCGGCATATACCTTCAGCATCTCCTGAGCCTTAGCCTCTGCCTCCTCCTTGGTGGCGTGGGCTGTGTGACCCTCCTGCCAAAGGAACTCTGATGTGCGGAGGAAAGGACGGGTACGCATCTCCCAACGCATCACGTTGCACCACTGGTTGCAAAGGATAGGGAGGTCGCGCCAAGAGTGAATCCAGTTCTTGTATGTATTCCAGATGATGGTCTCTGATGTAGGGCGGATAATCAGCTCCTCGTCGAGCTTGGCGTTAGGGTCAACCTCCACTTCCTTGCCGTCCTCTGTGGAACGGAGGCGATAGTGGGTAACCACGGCACACTCCTTGGCGAAACCTGCCACGTGCTCTGCCTCACGAGAGAAGAAACTCTTCGGGATGAGGAGAGGGAAGTATGCATTCTGTACACCTGTCTTCTTAAACATCTTGTCGAGCTGCTGCTGCATCTTCTCCCAGATGGCGTAGCCGTATGGTTTGATGATCATACAACCACGAACTGGTGACAACTCTGCGAGGTCTGCCTTTACCACCAAGTCGTTGTACCACTGACTGTAGTTGTCAGCGCGCTTGGTCAAATTCTTAAGTTCTTTAGCCATATTGCTTAATAATGTATGTTTTTAATTTTTATTCTTCTATATATAAATATGTGTAATGGGAAAATCCTTGCTAGTTTCTCTTTCAGAACTTCCCTTTTAGGGATTTTTCCTCGCAAAATAGGAAATTTCCCTTCGTTATTTGTGCAATTAGCATTAATTTTGCTGCAAAATTACAAAAAAATATTAGAAAACTCTCTATATTGGAGAAAAAAGACGTATCTTTGCAATTAAATAACAAAAAATAGGAGAAATATAGTATGAAAAAGATGAATTTAACTGCTGTAGCGCTCTCTGCGTTGCTCGTTTTGGGAAGTTGTGGAACAAGCCAGAAGACTGGTACTGCCGTAGGCGCTGGTTCGGGTGCTGCACTGGGTGCCCTCGTGGGTGGTTTGCTCAACAATAGCCATCGTGGCACTGGCGCTGCTGTAGGTGCTGCCATCGGTGCTGCTGTGGGCGGTACTGCTGGTAACTTGATTGGCAAGCACATGGATAAGGTGAAGGCTCAGGCTGAGGCTGTGAAGAATGCACAGGTAGAGACCGTGACCGATGCCAACGGCTTGGCTGCCGTAAAGGTGACTTTCGATTCAGGTATCCTTTTCCAGACCAATAAATATGACCTCAACGCTAACGCCAAGAACGATTTGGCGAAGTTCGCCCAGGTATTGAAGAACAATACTGATTGCGAGGTTTCTATCCAGGGTTACACCGACAATACGGGTAACGACGGCATCAACTTGCCTTTGAGCGAGAACCGTGCAAAGTCTGTATATAACTATTTGTCTTCTTGCGGTGTATCTGCTGGTCAGGTGAAAGCTGTTCAGGGTCTTGGCTCTACTAACCCTGTGGCAGACAACTCTACTGCCGCTGGTCGTCAGGCTAACCGTCGTGTGGAGGTTTATCTTTATGCTTCACAGGCAATGGTTGATGCTGCCAACAATGGTACTTTGAAGTAATTATACTTATAGTTGGAGTTGTAGAAAAGTAATAAAACTTATTAGTGTTTGATTTTCAATCTATGATTGTGAAGAAAATCAGAAATATCGTAAAATGGGTGGTGGTGCTGTTTTTCAGTACCACCATTCTTGCTGTAGTAGCCTATCGTTTCATCCCAGTGTATCTCACTCCCCTGATGATTATCCGATGCTTCCAGCAAGTAGCTGATGGAGAAAGCATTACATTGCATCATCATTGGGTTTCGATGGATAAGATTTCTCCCCACATGCCCGTGGCGGTGATGGCGAGCGAGGATGCCCGGTTCCTGAAGCACCATGGCTTCGACTTCAATGCCATCGAGAGCGCGGCGAAGAACAATGCCCGTGGTGGCAAGGTGCATGGAGCCAGTACCATCAGTCAGCAGACTGCCAAGAACGTGTTCCTCTGGCCGGGTCGCTCGTGGACTCGCAAGGGATTCGAGGTGTATTTCACCTTCCTCATCGAGCTGATGTGGAGCAAGCAGCGCATCATGGAGGTCTATCTCAACAGTATCGAGATGGGGCCTGGTATCTATGGCGTGGATGCTGTGGCGGAATATCACTTCAACAAGGAGGCGAAGGACCTCTTCCGTGATGAGTGTGCCCTCATCGCCGCCACACTTCCTAATCCAAGGAAGTTCAGTTCGCTTCATCCTAGTGCTTATATGAGAAAGCGTCAGCGTCAGATAGAGCATCAGATGAAGTTCATCCCAGCTTTCCCTCGTGAAGGTGAGGATTACGACCCTAATACTGCCGTGGGAGGATATAGGGGAAAATGACTTTTTAATGTTAAATGTTAAGTGTTAAATGTTAAGTTGTTCCAACCTTTTGCTTGGTGGGATGGTGCATGTGCTTCATTTGACATTTAACATTCAACACTTAACATTGAATTAAATAATGGATTTACTGAAAGACTTGAACGACTCGCAGCGCAAGGCTGTGGAATATATCGACGGACCTTCGCTGGTGATTGCCGGAGCTGGCTCGGGTAAGACGCGTGTGCTCACCTATAAGATAGCTTATCTCCTGAGCCAAGGCATGAAGCCGTGGAGCATCATGGCACTCACTTTTACCAACAAGGCGGCGAGGGAGATGAAGGAGCGTATCGGACGATTGGTGGGCGAGGACCTTGCCCAGCATCTCTACATGGGTACTTTTCATAGCATTTTCTCTCGCATTCTGAGAGCCGAGGCGGAACATATCGGTTTCAACAACAATTTCACCATCTATGATGAAACCGACTCCCGTTCGCTAATCAAGGCGATAGTCAAGGAGTTGGGGCTGGATGACAAGATTTATAAGCCTGCCGCCGTACATAGCAAGATTTCGATGGCGAAGAACAACTTGGTGAGTGCAGCCGCTTACGAGAGCGACCCTGCCATCCTGGAGCAAAACAAGCGTGCGCAGATGCCCCAGTTGGGTAAAATCTTCACAGCCTATGTGCAGCGATGCAAGCAAGCCAATGCCATGGACTTCGACGACCTCCTTACGCTTACCTATCAACTCTTTAAGGAGCATGAGGAGATTCGCAGAAAGTATGCCGAACGCTTCGACTATATTCTTGTGGATGAGTATCAGGATACCAACCATGTGCAGATGAGCATCGTGATGCAACTCTGCAAGGAGAAACTGCGTGTGTGCGCCGTGGGTGATGACTCGCAGAGCATCTATAGCTTCCGAGGTGCCAACATCGACAATATCTTGAATTACCAGAGGCAGTTGCCAGGCACGAAACTCTTCAAGCTGGAGCAGAACTATCGCTCTACCCAGACCATTGTGGAGGCAGCGAATAGCTTGATAAGGCACAACAACAACCAGATTCCGAAGCAGGTGTTCAGCGAGAATGCCAAGGGCGAAAAGATTCAATACGAGCCAGCCTACAGCGATAAGGAGGAGGCTCTGATTGTGGCGAAAGACATCAAGCGCATCAAGCGACAGGACGACTGTGGTTATGATGATTTCGCCATTCTCTATCGCACCAATGCCCAGAGCCGTAGCTTCGAGGAGGAGTTTCGCAAACAGGGCATTCCTTATCGTATCTATGGTGGACTCAGCTTTTATCAGCGCAAGGAAATCAAGGACATCATCGCTTACTTCCGACTCGTAGCCAATCCCGACGACGAGGAGGCCATCAAGCGTATCATCAATTATCCAGCCCGAGGCATCGGCGCTACTACGGTGAACAAAATTGCCGATTGCGCCCATCGCAACCAGGTGAGTTTCTGGGAGGTGATAGGAGAGCCTGAGCATTGGGGACTGAATGTGAACAAGGGCACATTGACGAAGTTGGATAATTTCCGACTGCTGATTAGTTCGTTCATCGACCGTTCGCATAAGCTCGATGTCTATGAACTGGGCGATGCCATCATCAAGGAAAGTAAAATCAGTGAGGATATCATGTCGGGCAAGAATGCCGACGACTTGGCTCGACAGGAAAACTTGGAGGAATTCTTGGGTGGTATGCAGACTTTCGTGGCGGAGCGACAAGAGGAGGGGAGAGAGGATGAGGCTTTCCTTTCGGATTTCCTTCAGGATGTGGCTTTGCTTACCGATGCGGATAGCGAGGGAGATAAGGATGAGCCACGTGTGTCGTTGATGACAGTTCATGCGGCGAAAGGCTTGGAGTTTGCCACTGTTTTCGTGGTAGGGCTAGAGGAAAATATCTTCCCGAGTCCTATCTCAGCCTCGTCGGTTAGGGAATTGGAGGAAGAGCGCCGTCTGCTCTATGTGGCGATAACTCGTGCCGAGAAACATTGCATCCTGACCAACGCCAAGAACCGTTTCCGTTATGGAAGGATGGAGTTCGACAATCCTAGTAGATTCATCGACGAGATAGACCCAAGCTTGGTAGAGGGAGGGGAAGAGTCCGGTTCAGATGGGGGCTACGGTGGTCGTATGCCTTGGGATAGACCTGTGGCAACGCAGTTTATGGCAGATCCGAAACCTTCTTATACTTCTTCTCGTAAGCCGAAGGGCTTTAAGTCTGTCAAGGCTATGAATGCGGCGCAGAGAATAATAGGTAAGACTTCTTCGTCTTCTTCTGTGTTTTCGTCTGCATCTGCATCTTCTTCAGCTGTCTCTTCGACTCAGCATCGTTCTTCTGCTTCATCATCCGCTTCTTCCTCTTCTCTTCGTGAGGGATGCAAGATAGAGCATTTGCGTTTTGGCATCGGAACAGTACTTAAAATAGAGGGAACGGGCGAGAACGCCAAGGCTACGGTGGAGTTCCAAAATTTAGGAACCAAGCAGTTGTTGCTGAAGTTTGCTAAGTTTAAGATAATAGGATGATAGGGGTGATTGGCTTCTCTCTAGAAAGGAGTTTTATGGGCTTTGCTTTCAAAAAAGAATCCCAGCTGAGGAATATTCCTCAGCTGGGATTCTTTTTTGGGGTATATGGATCTATTGTATTTTCTTTTTCGCTTTTATAATTTCAATTTTTACAAAGCTTCATCGTCTGGGCGTTGAACAGCGGGCTTTTTCAACTTAGGCAAGTGTTTCTTGCGTCTGAGCCATGCAGCCTTGCGCTGTTCGTAGTCTTCGCGATGTCTTTCCAAGAAATTGTCAGCCATAGTAGTCTTTCCTTTTTAATCGTAGTCTTCTCTTTTTAATAGGGTCTTCCCTTTTTATTGTTTGAACTTACTGTAGATGACTTTTATCTGAACTGGTCCCGAAGCCACTCGTTTGCCATTCTTGGTGGTATAGTCGGCGGTGGCATCGTCTGTACCTTTTATCAGTCGGGTAGAGGCGAGCGTCATGTCGTGATTGATTTTCGTAATCACGGTAGAGCTGTTCTGCGTACTCGTGGTCAGTGTTACTGGCACCAATACCACCTTGTTCCAGTTGTCGCTCTTGCCTTTGTTCTTATACATCGTGGTAATCAAGTTACTGATGTTGTAGAATGTGTAGGCATTCTTTACGCCCGTAGAACTTTGGTTGTATGTAGCCGTATAAGAAGTACGGTTGTCCGTCAGCTTGCTATTCTCGAAGAAAGCGTTCAGGCTGTCGGCTTGTACCATCAGGATGGTGGTAGGCACACTGAACTGATAGTCGTTGTTGTTATCTACATTGTTCATTCTTGGGAAAGTAACAGTAGCTGTGTTGAGCGTATCATTCTCATGTCCCTTCATGATGTCCTCTACAGGCAGAGTTACCTCTGTGAAGATGCCGGCAGGCGACTTGAGATAAGTGCAGGTCTCATCTTTTGCCAACTTCGCCATGGTCTGTTCATCGTTGTTGATTTTGTTGAGCTGGAGCACTTCCTCCGTACCGTCAAATCGGTTGTAGTTGAGACCGCTCACGATACTGTCGTTGCCCGTGGAGCTTTTCACCGTCTTCTGCAACTTGTAGTAGAATTGCAACTCGGTGTTCCATACGTTGGCTACGTTTCCGATGCCTCCCGTTTGCTTGATGTAGAAGCCCGGACAAACCTTGTTGAGAAACAGGTTGTTGCTCTTGAAGTATTCCGGGTGCTCCACGAAGGTATTCATGATATACGAGCCGTAGTTGTTGTAAGTCTTTCCGTCCTTTGCGGTATAAGGCTTGTTCAAGTAAATCTTGAACGCCATGTTGGTGGTGTTCAAGTTGTAGGTTGCGCTGGCATGGCGATTGTCCTCGCTTACCCATCCTCCCTTGAAGGCATCGTAATCAGAGTAATATTCCTGGTCCTCGCTCATCGGTTTGCTCATCTCGTAGGCGGTAACCTTCATTGGGGCGAGGGTGTCGCCATAATATGTCTGGTAAGAAACCAAGAGGTAGCAAGAGTCAGCCTCGATTTTACCGTTGTGAGCGTTGCGAATATACTCCAAAGTGTCGAGTGAAAAGGATGACAACACACCCAGCTGGGTCATATAGTCGCCCGATACGTAGGTTCCCGTCTCAGGGTCTTTCACCTTGCCAATCATACCCGTGTTGTTTCGGCTCAATACTGGACCTGACACAATGGAGCGAGTGGTGACGTTGAACACCTGGTCTTGTATGGATATGTTATCTACGTTGTTTGTGATGGAAGAGCCGATGGTATCGGTGGTGTCATCACAGGCAGCGAAAGCCATCGCTGCTATCATTAACGCTGCGAATAATCTTAATATTTTCATTTAATCTTGAAGTGTTTCTAATACTTAAGCTTAGAAAGTAACTGAAGCTTATCGCCCTCAGGGCAGCCTTCTTGTTTCGACAAGGCCAGCCCTCTTTATTCGTCAGGGCAGACCTCGTTGATGAATGTCTTGTAAGCGTCAGAGAAGTCTTCGCCAGGATAGAGGAGCACAGGCTTGTTCTTCTCCTTGGCGTAGTCGAGGAGCACGGCGCTTGCGTCCTTTTCGCTCTCGATGACACCGTCGCTATAGTCGATGGCCATCTTGCCCAATTCCGTGAAGTCGAAGTCGTCCTTATAGTCTGTGAGAAGCTCCTGCTTGGCATCGCGGAACTCCACGCAACGCTTGAAGTGGTCGCCCAGGTTTCCCTTCAGCTCGTTGGTATAGAGCGAGAGGATGACCTTCGAGTTGGCGAAGGATGGCTCGTCTGCGTATGCGGTCTTGATATAGAAAGGTACCACTGCGCTTACCCAGCCCTGGCATACGATGACATCAGGTTGCCAGCGAAGTTTCTTCACGGTCTCCAATACGCCGCGTGCGAAGAAGATGGCACGCTCTCCGTTGTCGGTATATTCCACTCCCTTCTCGTCGGCAGCCATCTGTCGGCGGTTGAAGTAGTCTTCATTGTCGATGAAGTAAATCTGTTGACGTGTTGTCGGTATCGATGCAACCTTGATGATCAGCGGATGGTCGGTGTCATCGATGATCAGGTTCATACCAGACAGGCGAATGACCTCGTGCAACTGTCCGCGACGCTCATTGATGGTGCCCCATTTAGGCATAAAGGTGCGAATCTCAAAACCAGCTTCCTGCATCTTCTGAGGTAGTTCGCGTCCCATGATAGACATGTGGGTCTCGGCTACGTATGGGTCGATCTCCTGATTGATAAATAGTACTTTCTTTGCCATAAAATTTAAATTTTATTCTTACGAATTACGTGCAAAGGTACAAAAAAAACTTCAAATTGCGGCATTTTCTTGGCGAAATTGAAGAATTTCGGCTTTTATTCGCATATTTTTAGGTTTTTTCTTTCTCATTTGAGAAAAAAGTTGTTATTTTGCACTCCGAAAACAGATTAAGAAGATGAAAGTATTCAATAAGATTGTTGACCTCCAGAACGAACTTTTCGAGCGTCGCTTGGAGGGAAAGGAAATCGGCCTTGTGCCAACTATGGGTGCGCTCCATGAGGGTCATGCCTCATTGGTGAAGCGCAGTGTAAAGGAAAATGGGGTTACAGTGGTATCCGTTTTCTTGAATCCTACTCAGTTTAACGACAAGGGTGACTTGGAGCGCTATCCTCGTACACTCGAAGCCGACTGCAAGCTCGTGGAAGCTTGCGGTGCCGACTATGTTTTTGCGCCTAGTGTCAAGGAGATGTATCCTACGCCAGACACTCGCCACTTTGAGTTCCCACCGGTAAGTACCGTGATGGAGGGTGCCAAGCGCCCGGGACATTTCAATGGCGTTTGTCAGGTGGTGAGCCTCTTGTTCTATATCGTGAAGCCAGACCGTGCTTACTTCGGCGAGAAAGACTGGCAGCAGATAGCTGTCATCAAGCAGCTCGTGAAGTATATCAACTGCAAGGTGAAGATTGTGGAGTGTCCTATCGTGCGTGACGCTGATGGTTTGGCGAAGAGCAGCCGCAACACCTTGTTGGCTCCTGATGAGCGTGCCATCGCCCCTAACATCTACAAGGCATTGAAGGAGAGCTTGGAGTATGCCAAGACTCATACCGTCAAGGAAACCCACGACAAGGTGGTGAACGACATCAACGCTGTCGATGGCTTGGAAGTGGAGTATTTCGAAATTGTGGATGGCGATACCTTGCAGGACGTAGCCTCATGGGAAGACAGCCCTTATGTGGTAGGTTGCATCACCGTGTATTGCGGCAAGACTCCTATCCGTCTCATCGACCATATCAAGTATAAAGGATAAAAGAAATAGAATTATGCAGATTGAAGTATTGAAGAGTAAGCTCCATTGTGTTACCGTGACCGAGGCAAACCTTAACTACATGGGCAGCATCACCATCGACGAGGACTTGATGGATGCCGCTGGCTTGATTGCGGGCGAGAAAGTGCAGATTGTCGATAACAACAATGGCGAGCGCTTGGAAACTTATATTATCAAAGGTGAGCGTGGAAGCGGTTGCATCTGTCTCAACGGTGCGGCGGCTCGCAAGGTGCAGGTGGGCGATACGGTCATCATCATCGCATACGCCTTGATGGACTTCGAGGAGGCGAAGACCTTCCAGCCTACCGTCATTTTCCCTAAAGAAGGAAACAAATTGTAAATCTTTAGATCAATTAAAGCCAAAACGAACGTTCGTTTTGGCTTTAATTCGATTTCATTTGAGGCTTATCCGAAAGGGAGATAGGCCTTATTCCAAATATGGAGTTCTCTATATGGAATCCTTAGGTATTCTATACTTTCTAGATATAGAACTCGCTGGTATCCACTAACCCTGAACGGAAGGCATACTTGATGGCTTCGTGGGCGGAGTTGACACCTATCTTTCTGAAGATGTTCTTGCGATGGGTATTGATGGTGTGGACAGAGGAGAATCGCTCGTTGGCGATTTCCTTCGTTGTCTTGCCTTGCGCTATCGCCTTCAGAATCTCGACCTCGGTCTGGGTAAGGTTGGTCTCCACTTCCTCCTTCTGTCGCTGGTTGAGCAATATTTCCGCAGCGCGTTGCGAGATGAATCGCTCGCCTTCGCTTGCCGAGTGCAGGGCGTTCACGAGGTCGTTGATGGGAGCGTCCTTGAAGAGGATGCTGATGTTGCGACTGCTGTAGTATATCTGGGCGATGAAGTCGGTGGTGAGATCTTCTGAAATCAATATCCATTGCGACTTGGCAAACCTGTCTGCCGTAATCAGTAGGCTGTTGGCGTCATTGAAGTCGAAGAGCGTGTAGTCGAGCAAGATGATGCTCTCGGGATGCTCCTTTAGTTGGATGATCAGCTCGGTCTTGTCATCTGCGATGGTTACTTCGCCCGGCTGTTTTGCCTTGATGACGGACTTCAGTCCAGCGCGCGTCAATTCCTGATTGTCTGCTATAATATAATGTATCATACCTTATTCTTTGAAAAGTGAGACATTACGTAGCGCCCTCCGAAACTCAATACCAATACGATGATGGTGAGCACCACGGCTGCGGCGTAGGCTCTGTTCTGCACATCCTCCTGTGGGGCGCTTAGTTGGAAGAAGACGCTCAGCGGCAGTGTGGCTGCCTGCTGGTTGAGTCCGTGAGGGATGTGGTCGGAGAATCCTGCTGTGAACATCACACCTGCGCAATCGCCTATCGCCCTGCCGATGCTTAGCAGGGTGGCAGTGGCGATGGCTGGAGCTATCTGTCTGAGCACCACGCCGATGGTTTCTATCCTCGTGGCGCCGAGGCTATACGAACTGTCGAGTATCTCCTGCGGAATGGTCTTTGCCACCTCGTCCATCGAACGAATCAATATCGGAACTATAAGTAGGGTTGTGACGAGGATACCGCCGCCAAGTGATGCTCTTATGCCGAGCCATACCATGATGGTGAAGGCGAAGGAGCCATATACGATGCTCGGAATGCCGAAGAGTGTGTCGTAGGCGAGGCGGGCGATGTATCCAAACTTGGAAGTAGGCTTCAGATACACGTTCATATAGAATACCACAGGCAGGGCGATAATCAGACCGAGCAGGGTAGAGCCGCCCACGATGTAGAGGCTTCCCACGATGGCATTGAGGAAACCGCCCTTGCCGCCGAGGTAGAAGCCTCCGCTAGGCAACTGGCTCACCATCTCCCAGGAAAGCACGGGCAGACCACGCTTGAAGATGGTCCAGATGACGCTCACCACAAAGAAGGCTACGATTCCAATCGAAGCCAGCATCAAGCCTTTCATTATTTTTTCTTCCAAGTATTTCATAAGCGTATTTCTTTTAACTCTTGATTTGCTTCAGGGCGATTCTCGAACCGAGGTTCAGTATCACGACGACGAAGAAGAGCAGGAATGCAGCGAACATCAATGCGCTTTCGTACATCGGAACGGAGAGCATCTCGCCATAATTGTTGGCGATGAGCGCCGGTATCGGATAGCAAGCGTCGAGCAGGCTTCCCGGCACGATGGCTAGGTTTCCGCAGGCCATTAGCACGGCTATCGTCTCGCCGAGTGTGCGGCTCAGGGCCAAGACCACGGCGGCAATCATTCCTGGTCGTGCCTTTCTCAATACCACGTGCTTCACGGTTTGCCATCCCGTGGCTCCCAATGAGAGCGAAGCCTCGCGAAGTTCCTTCGATACGTTGTCGAATATCTCCATGAAGAGGCTCACGAGCAGGGGGATGATCATCACGCTCAGCACGATGCCGCCCGCCAATATCGTATAGCCCGAAGAGGATTCTACGAAAAGGGGTGCCACGTATTTCGAAATCAATGGTACGATGAGCAGCGTGCCCCATACACCGTAGATGACGGAAGGCAGACCTGCGAGAATGTCCAGCAAGGGATAGACGTACTTGCGAATGCTGCGATGGGCGTACTCCGTGAGGTAAATCGCCATGAATAGCGAGATGGGCAGGGCGATGACGATGGCGAGTGCCGTACACCAGAAGGTACCGGCGAGGAACGGAAGAAATCCGAACTGCCCGTCGTTAGGTCGCCAGTTGCTCTCCGTGAGGAGTTCCCACAGGTTGTATTGGCTCAATATCGGCTCCGACTTGATAAACAAGCCCACAGCCATGGCTATCACCAGGAATATGGAGGCGATGGTCAAGAGGAACATCACCTGTCCTGCTATCTTATCTTTTGCTATTCTATAGTTCATACGCTTCTGTTATTTATTTCAGCAAACTAACTCCTAGTCCCAGCAACAGGAATGCCGCTGCTTCCAACACATTGATGATTAAATTCTTCATACGCTTTCCGGTCTTCGTGAACATTTGAATTGACTTTCACTTCGTTCGTCGAACGTTGTTGCTTCGTTCTTCACTCTTCACTTAAATCAGCTTCTCTGGTGTAATCCGCACTCTCTGTGCTCAGGCGATTCCCACCACCATCTGCCGGCACGAATGTCCTCGCCAGGCTTGATGGCCC
>ERZ808270.907-NODE-907-length-14673-cov-3.866124_pt1 | contig 14673 bp, 13 predicted proteins | sample MGYA00521082_ERZ808270 | MGnify/ENA primary metagenome ERZ808270 (study PRJEB31516, sample SAMN03275594) | gut metagenome | biome: mammalia-associated habitat; material: feces | host: Papio cynocephalus | place: Kenya | collected 2012-07-27 ... | reverse complement strand
ATATACGGCGCGTTGATCTGAAGGAAGTTATCCGCCGCGGTAACGTTGTTCCCCTCTCCGTTGAGATTGAAATAAGCGTGATTCGTGAGATTGATCGCCGTCTTTTTATCGGGTACGGCAAGATAAGAAATGGTAAGCGCGCCGTTTTGGAGCGAATATACCACCCGCACGCTGAGATCGCCCGGATAATTTTCCTCGCCGTCCGGAGAATAATAAGTGAGGCAAAGCGTTTCGCCCGAAATTTCGGCGTTCCAGATTTTCGCGTTGAACCCGACTTTTCCGCCGTGCAGATGATTGCCTCTGTCATTGCAGTACAACCGATATTCTTTCCCGTCGATTTTCAGAACGCCCTTATCGATACGATTGCCGAATCTGCCGATGAGCGCGCCGAGATAGCCGCCGTTGTTCAGATAGCCCTCCAGCGTATCGTAGCCGAGAAGGACATCGCGCTTTTCTCCGTTTTTATCGGGAAGAACGATGCTTTGCAGAATGCCGCCGTACGTTAAAACGCTTACGGACATTTCGCCCTCGCTGAGCGTGTAACGCTCCACCGGTTTACCTTCGAATTCGCCGAAAGCCGATTTTGTGATTTTCGTCATGATTATCTCCTTTCCTTTTTATCTTCCCTGCCGTTATGCGGGCGATAAAAAATTTTTCAAATAAATATTTTTCCGTTTTTTACCCATAGTAACGGATATGAAACGTAACTGGTTGCCCGTTGCGGGCATGTTGTTTTTGTTTGCCGTGTTTTTTGCCGCCGCGGGAGGCTATCTGCTTTTCAAAGCGCCGAAACTTTCCGATTTGCCGGAATTTCCGTCCGTCATAGGTGCGTTCAGGTTGTTTTCCTGAAAATTTTTTCGCCGGCATTTTTCAAACGGGAATTTCCGTCATTCGATTTTCGTCAGCGAAAAATTTGTTTTATCGCAGGAAGTGAGATAATATTTCACTCCGTTTTTTTCCGTTTGCAACGGAAAATATCCCGCGCCGTGAAGATGCCCGAAAATCACTTTGCCGACGCCGTATTCTTCGAACAGCTCCGTAAATCCCGATTCCGTCGAACGCAGCGAAAACGGCGGATAATGAATGAGAACGATGAGCTCGTCGCCCTCTTCCAAAAGCGCCTTACCGCAATTCAGCGCCAGACGGAAACGTTCGCATTCGCGGAGGTAAAGTTTTTCGTCCTCGGCGGAAAAATCCGTGCTGCCGGGGCAGCTCCACCCGCGGGAACCCGCATATACTTTGTTGCCGATACGAACCGCGTCGGTCTGCAAAAAATAAAAGGTTTCGTCCGGCGCGTTATCGCGAAGCTTCGTGATGCCGTTCCACCAGAAATCGTGATTGCCCTTGATGAACACCTTTTTTCCCGGAAGGTCTTTCAGCCGGGCAAGATCTTTCAGCGCGTCCGTCAGTTTCATCGCCCACGAAATATCGCCGGGAATCAGCACGACGTCTTCCGGCGCGACTTTGTTTTTCCAGTCGGCGCGGATTTTATCGAAATGCCCCGCCCACGCGCTGCCGAACACATCCATCGGTTTCGCGTCGTCGAAAGACAAATGAAGATCGCCGATTGCATAAATACTCATAGCAATATTATAGCAGTCGCGGCAAAAAAAGGCAACTTTTTAACGGAAATTTTTTGTTGCTTTTATAAAAAATTTACCGCTTCCCGACAAGCGGGAAGCGGCTGTTTTATCACGCGGCGCGCACGTTTTCATCCGTTTTTGCACGGACAAGGATTCATTTTGGGATAGAGCGGCAGCTCGAAGAAGCCGGAGCATACTTCCTGCGAATAATCCTGCGCAGGCGGAATTACGCTGTAGCCGTACGAAGGTACGAGCAGCTCCACCTGCATGGCGACTTTCAGAATCACCGTGCAGCAAAGGTTTACGGTGAACGTATTGTTTGCCGCGTTGAACGTTCCTTCGGGCGAAACGGCGCTGCATGCCGCACGGACGATAAACGGCATCACCGACGGCGCGGGAACCGACAACAGAACGTCTTCGGAAACGGATACGAACGACGTGGCTTTACCTTCCACCCCCGCGGCGTCTACATACAGCACTTCCACGGGGACGGTAACCGTTGCCTGCACTCTGGCGCACTGACGATCGCCCTGACGATCGACGTTCAGATTGCTGACAACCGCGTCCGAAGAAGTGGTACGGGCGCTGACGAACGTAAGCGGATATGTAGGATTTTCCGGAGTGAAATCCGTAAGCGTAAGCGTGTAGTTTTCAAGCTGCAGTTGTTTGATACACGCATCGAAAATTTTCTCCGCCTGCAGACACACTTTTTCCGTCAGTCCGTTCAGCGGATTTCCCGTGATCGGGCCCGGACATTTATCCGATTGAAAATTTGAATAAAACGACATTGTAACCTCCTGACCGAAATTCCCCGCGCTTTTACGCATTTTACGGATGTTCAGGCGGGGTTTTTTCATTCAATTTCTTATTATATTGTATGCGGCGGAAGTATAAAGCGTTACGCCTGAGGCGCTTTTTCTATATCCAGATTTTCATTCCGGGGTAAAACGCATCCGTGCCGTTCTTTTTTTTATAATTTCCGGCGCTGCCGCACAACAATTCTTTCGTATCGCCCGCGCGTACGATATATAAATTGCCTTTTTCCTGCGGGAGACGCAGCAACTGCCCTTCCGTAATTTCGCCTTTCAGTCCGTTTTCTGCCGCGATCCGCGTTTCGGGAACGGAAAAAGCTTCCGCCACGGCACGCAGCGTCTGCCCCTTTTTTACTTTGTAATATACGGGAATTTTAATACTCAGCATCGGTTTATTCTATGCCCCCCTTGTTCGATGTTATTTTTATCGGCTTTTGCCTCGTTTTTTTCCGTCGTTTTCATAAAACAGAGCTTGCCCCCGTACAATATTATATGCGAAACAACGTTTATAAAACAACCGCGATTATTACGATTTTATCCGCGGTGGAAAGAACTCTCGGTTTTTTATACCGCATCGTACTTTCGCGGTATATCGGCGCGGAGGGCTTGGGACTGTATCAGGTGGCGCTTTCGCTTTTCGCCGTATTTTTAACGATCGGCACGGGCGGAATTCCGATAACGATTTCGAGGCTGAAAACGAAAGGTTATGCCGAAGGAAAAAACGAAGCGGGAGATTCCGCGCTTTCGGCGGGCGTTTGTTTTTCGCTGATTCTCACCCTGCCCGTATGCGTGTTTTTCTTTATTTTCGGGCGGCATACGGGATTTTTGTTTTCCGACGAACGCTGCATAAGTCTGTTTACGCTGCTTTTAATCGGGTTGCCGTTCACATGTATTTATGCCGATATACGCGGAAGTTTCTGGGGCGACAAAAAATTTTTTCAGCCTGCCCTGACGGAATTATTCGAAGAAGCCGTGATGGTGATTGCCGGCGTTTTGCTGTTGAACCGCTTTTCTCCGGAATATTACGGCGCCGCCGACCGGGTTGCGCGAGGAACGCGGCTTGCATGCTTTGCCGTGGTGATTTCTTATTTTGCTTCGTTTACGGCTTCCGTGATTCTGTTTTTTGCGGGCGGAGGAAAAATCCGCTCGCCGAAAAAACAATTCCGTCCGCTTTTTTCTTCGGCGTTGCCGATTACCGCCGTACGCACGTGTTCTACGCTGATCGGTTCGGCGGTTGCCGTGATTTTGCCCGCGATGCTGATACGCGCGGGGCTCTCCTCTTCGGAAGCGTTGCGCACGTTCGGCGTGGCGGCGGGCATGGCGATGCCCGTGCTTTCCATCCCCTCCACGTTCATCGGATCGATATCGCTGGTGCTGACGCCGGAATTTTCGGAAAGTTTTTATAAAAAACGCACCCAAAAACTTACGGCGGACATCGAACGGGGCGTATACGCGGCGTTTGCTTTTTCCTGCCTGTTCATGCCGTTTTTCTTCGTATACGGGTTATCGCTCGGCGAACTTTTGTATTCCGACCGCGGCGCCGGAGAAATGATTGCGAAATGCGCGTTCATGCTGCTGCCAATGAGCGTTTCTCTGATTTCCACGGGCATTCTGAATTCGATGAACTATGAAAAACAGACGTTGCGTTTTTACTTTATCGGCGCGGCGCTGATGCTGTTATGCGTATTTTTTCTGCCTTCGGAAATCGGCGCGTACGCCTACCCCGTAGGCATGACGGTATCGTTTGTATGTACGGCGTGCCTGAACATGCTGTTTCTGATTGCGCGCTACCCGCTTTCGGGCGCGCTACTGAGAAAATGCCTGCTTGCGTTTGCGCTGACGGTGCCCGTAGCCGTGTGCGGCAGAGTATTATATCCCCTCTTTTCGGGATTTCTTTCCGCCGTGCCCGCAATGCTTTTATCCGGCGTGTGCACGCTGGCGGCAAACCTGCTGCTTTGGATAGCGTTCAGGCTGTTCCCCGTGAAAAAGGTGAAGAAAACGCTGTTTTAACGCGTTTTTTCGTGTTTTTTTGATGAGTTTGAAAAAAATTCAAGTATTTTTGAGAAATTTTTTCGTTTTTTCCTTTTCAACCCTTGACAGACGGCGCAAATTGTTCTAAAATATTTTTGTATTAAAAATTCAAAGGAGTATTGTAAAAACAATATGAGTTACAAAACCAGAGAATGGCGCGATTCGATGCGCGTAACGCTCGATTACAACAATATGACGGAAACTTTCCTCGGCGATAAAGGCTTTACCGATAAGAAGCTGGCTTCGTACCGCTCCGCGGCATCGAAAGCATACGCCTATGTGAAAGAAAACCGCGGCAAAGACGAACTGTTTATGGGCTGGACGGAACTTCCCTACAATCAGAAAGAAATCGTTGCGGATATTCTGGAAACGGCGAAAAACGTTCGCAAAAAATTCAAATATTTCGTAGTGCTCGGCATCGGCGGCAGCGCGCTCGGTCCGATTATGGCGTTCAACGCGCTTTGCCATCTGCACTACAACGATCTGCCCCGCAACAAGCGGAAGGGTCCGAAATTCTACGTGGAAGATAACGTTGACCCCGTCAGAATGAAAGACTTGCTGGACGTTATCGAACCCGAAGAAACCTGCTTTAACGTAATTTCCAAATCGGGCGCTACCAGCGAAACGATGACGCAGTATCTTGTGATTGCCGACCTTCTGAAAAAGGCGGGCGTCTCCGTAAAAGACAACGTGATTTTCACGACGGACGCGAAAAAAGGCAATCTGAAAAAGATTTCCGACGAACTGGGCGGCGTGAAGAGCTATGTTCTTCCCGACGGCGTAGGCGGAAGATTTTCCGAACTGTGCCCCGTAGGACTTTTGCCCGCAGCCGTTCTCGGTATCGACATCAAAGGGCTTCTTGCCGGCGCGGCGTATATGGATTCGATCTGCCGTTCTTCCTCGATCGCGAAGAACCCCGCGCTGGCGTGCGCCGTATTGCAGGTTGCCGCGATGAACGAAGGCAAAAACATCGGCGTGATGATGCCCTATTCCGACAATCTGAAATATCTTGCCGACTGGTATTGCCAGCTTTGGGCGGAATCGCTCGGCAAAAACGAAACGCTGGACGGCAAGCCATGCAACGTAGGTCAGACGCCCGTAAAATCGCTGGGCGTTACCGATCAGCATTCGCAGGTTCAGCTGTACACGGAAGGTCCTTACGATAAAGTGGTTACTTTCCTTTCGCTGAAAAAATATGCGTGCGAATTCGACATTCCGAACGGTTGCGAAAGCATTCCCGACGTTTCGTTCCTCGGCGGACACACGATGGAAGAACTGATTCAGGCGGAAAACGCCGCTACGGCGTACGCGCTGACGAAAGCGGGAAGAATGAATTACACGCTGTGGATTCCCGAACTGAACGCGTTCACCCTCGGCGAACTTCTGTTCCTCTTCGAATTGCAGACGGCGTATGCGGGCGCGATGTTCAACATCAATACGTTCAATCAGCCGGGCGTTGAAGAAGGCAAAAAAGCGACGTTTGCGCTGCTTGGAAAAGCCGGCTACGCGCAGAAAAAGCAGGAACTCGATTCCCTGCCCGAAAAGAAAGCGGAATATATCATATAAATTCTCGTTGATAAGTATGTAACTGCCGCATCAGACAGCGAAGTTCCGTCGGACGATTGCGTCCGGCGGAATTTTTTTGCCGCTTTCCGCACTTTTTTTCAAAGTCCGGTATAAAACGCCGACGGTGCGGCTATACTTCGGTTGCGAACGGAAAGACTGCGATATTACATATTATATCGTAGGGAAGTCTTTCACGCAAGAGGTAAAAAATGAACGTTAAACGAGGCGAACTTTATTATGCCGATCTTTCACCGGTGGTAGGCAGCGAGCAAGGCGGCGTACGCCCCGTGCTTGTGGTGCAGAACGATATAGGCAATAAATATTCCCCCACCGTGATCGCCGCGGCGGTAACAAGCAAAATCAACAAAGCGAAGCTTCCCACGCATATCGAACTGCCCTCCGCTTACGGACTTGCAAAGGACAGCGTAATACTGCTGGAACAGATACGGACTCTGGACAAACGCAGGCTGAAAGAACGCATCGGCGAACTGCCGCCCGAAGCGATGAGCCGCGTAAACCGCGCCATTTTAATTTCGCTCGGATTCTCGGTAGATTCAAGAGCGCATTGAGCATTGATAACATCGGGACTTCTCCGTAAGGGGAAGTCTTTTTTGCTCTTTTTATCCTCCGCGCTTCGCTCGGTTTTGGCAGTGGTTATTTTTCGGAAACAAAGCCGTAAAACGGAAACGACGAAATTGCGGAAAATCGGCGAAAAACCGCCAAATTTTTCGCGGATTGCCGTGATATAATTTGTTTATCGTAACAAAATTTATCGCGGAGGGCGATTATGCACCGGACCGAACGCAGCGGAAAAACCTTTTTACTTTATTTTACGTTTACGGCGCTTTGCGCATTATTTTTCTTTCTCGGAAACAATTACGAGCCGTTTGCGCTGGCGCTGCTGTTTGCGGCGCTTTCCGCGCACGCGTCGCCGACGGGCTGCTGCGCCTGTTTCGCGGCAACCTCCGCCGTGGCGCTCAGCGGTAACGTCTCTCTTGTGTGCGCGGGAGAAGCCGCGATTTTATTCATCGGATTTACCGTTTACGGGAAACTTGCCGAAGAAAGCAGAGAATCGGCACGTAAAGCCGCGCCTGTCCCCTTTTTCGCACTGTTTGCGGCACTGGCGCTGTTTGTGATTTTCGCGCCTTTTTCGGCTTATTCGCTTCCGCCCGTGTTTTCTTTTCTGAACGACGCGCTTGTGCAGAAAATCGCCGCGGCGGCGCTGATTTATCTTTTATCCGCCGTGCTTTCCGTCGCGGTGAAGGCGATTTTGTTCCGTCTTTTGAAATGCCGCCTGCGCGCCGACGAAATTATTTTTTCGCTTCTGTTATTCGTCCTTTCCGGCATCGGACTGTGCCGTGCTTTTACGCCGGACGTTTACCTCGGCGCGGCGTTTTTTATTCTTCTGTTTTACTCCGCCGCCGTAAAAGACGCTTCTTCCGTCGTTGCGGCGTTTGTGCTGGCTTTGCCCGCCGCATTGACCGGGGTGCCGCTTGCAAAATTTTTTGTTTTCGGCGTGGCGGTTGCCGCTTTTGCCCCTCTGGGCAGACTGCCATCCGTATTCGCGCTGATTTTATGTTATTTTTTCTTCGGCGTATACGAAAACGTGTTCGAAGCGACGACTTCTTATCTGGTGCCGTGGGTATTGTGCGTACTGTTGCCGTCGCTGGCGTTTCTGATTCTGCCGCCTTCGGCAATCGCTCGCGCGGAAAACAAGCTTGTCTTTTACCGGGAAAAGCATCTTTCGCGCATTGCCATCAACCGAAACAGAGCCGCAATCGGCGAACAGCTGTTTGAAATTTCCGCGGTTTTCCGCGAAATCGAAAGTTCTTTCACGGCGCTTTCTTCCGAAGATTCGAAAGACGGCGCCAAAGAATTTATGTGTAAATGCGTTTCCGACGGCGTGTGCGGCAGATGCCCCGGTTTTTCGGAATGCAACAAAGAACTGAACGCGCGGGCGCAGATTGAAAAACTGGTTGAAATCGGCTGTATCAAAGGAAGAGTAAGTCTCATCGATATTCCCGAAAAGCTTGCCGCTGCCTGCAGGGACCAGAGCGGACTGCTGTTTGCCGTAAACAAACAGCTTGCCGAATACCGAAAGTATATCGTGGAAGCGGACAACGCTGCCGGCGGCAGAGAGCTTTTATCGAAGCAGGCTCAGGCGATCAGCGAAATTTTAAAGGGATTGGCGCTGGAGCAAAGCACGCCTTTCGCCTCGCAGCGGGATAAAGAAAAAGCCGTGGCGACGGCTTTGCAAAAAGCGGGCATCGTATGCAGCGAAACCATGCTTTGCAAAACGTTTTCCGGAGACGATTCCCCTGTGCTTTCGCTGGTAACGTACGGCAAAGCGGACGTGAAAAAAATTGCGGCGGTTGCTTCGGACGTTCTGAAATCGCCGATGATGATCTCGGAAAGAATTACCCTGTCCGACGACAAATTCTGCTGTATTCTGCGAAAAAAGCCCGTTTACGACGCGGCGTTCGGCGTGGCAAGCATGAAAAAACAAGGAGAAACCGCCAGCGGAGACACGCATTCGGTGATACGCATCGACGAACGCAAATTTATGGTGGCGCTCTCCGACGGAATGGGCAGCGGCGAATATGCCAGAAAGGTATCGGAAACGGCGATTTCTCTTCTGGAAAGTTTTTATCGGGCAAAAATGCCTTCGGAGCTTGTGCTTTCCACCGTAAACAAGCTGTTATCGTTCAGCAAAGAAGAAACGTTTGCCTGTGTTGACGTTGCCGTGGTAGACCTGGACAGCGGCAAAGCGGACGTTGTAAAAATCGGTTCGCCGATGGGATTTATTTTATCGGACAATACGCTGAAAATACTGGAAGGAGATTCGTTGCCGCTGGGTATTTTAGAAGCAATGCGCCCCACCGCCGCCACGTATTGCCTGAAAGACAACGATATTCTGCTTTTTGTAAGCGACGGCGTAACTTCGGCGTTTTCCTCTTCCGGAGAATTACTGGACGTACTGAAAAAAATCCCCTGCTATAACCCGCAGGAGATTGCCGATAAATTACTTGCCGAGGTGTTGCGCCGCGAAAACGGAACGGCACAGGACGATATCACCGTGGTTGCCGTGCGGCTGTATAAAGGCGCGGCATGATTTGTCCGCCTGTACGATTCGGCTTTTTATTTTTTCGTATACGTCTTTTCGTAAATTTCAACGCACTTTTTGATGATTTCCACGGCTTCGTCGCGGTGGCAGATTTCTTTCACTGTAGTCTGCTTGTGTTCGAGCGATTTGTACACTTCGAAAAAGTGCATCATTTCATCGAAAATATGCGCGGGAAGTTCGTGAATATCGTAATACGAATTATACGTGGGATCTTTTACGGGAATCGCGATGATTTTTTCGTCGAGATCGCCGCCATCGGTCATTTTGATGACGCCGATGGGATAACAGGTAACGAGCGTCATCGGATAAATACTTTCGCCGCAAAGCACAAGCACGTCAAGCGGATCTCCGTCCTCCGCAAGCGTACGGGGAATAAAGCCGTAGTTGGCAGGATAAACCGTGGAAGTATACAGTACGCGATCGAGCCGTAAAAGTCCCGTTTCTTTGTCAAGTTCGTATTTTGCCTTGCAGCCTTTGGGAATTTCGATTAAAGCTTCGAAAGTTTTTGCCGTGATCCGCTCAGGGGAGATATCGTGCCAGATGTTCATAGTTTTCTTACCTCGTTATTGTAAGCCTGCCTGTTTTTCGGGCGTTATCCGATTTGCGGGCATCCGCTTGTTTCAGTACGGATATTGTATCATATTTTTGGTGAAAAATCAAGGCTAACAATAGACTGAAAGGAAAATTTTTGATTTTTTCGATTTTTTACACGGAATTTTTTGTTCGGGCGTGTAAAAAGCTTTGACTTTTCGATTGAAATATGTTATAGTAATATAGCGTGGAAACGAGAGGGAGTAAACTTCTCTTTTGAAACGTTGCAGAAGTACCCAAGAGGCTCAAGGGGCTCCCCTGCTAAGGGAGTAGCATCAGTAATGGTGGCACGAGTTCAAATCTCGTCTTCTGCGCCACGACAAGCTCGTTTGAACTGCGAATGTTCAGGCGAGCTTTTTTCTTTATTTGCCGCGTTTTTCGCTTCAAAATCCGCTTCGTCGCTCTCGTTTGCCGCCGTATTTATAAATTCTCCGTCGATATACTTCGCGATTTCGTCCGTCGCTTTGTATATCGGCTTTTCTTTGTGTAAAGCTTCTTCGATTGCAAGGTTGTCCTTTGCCGAAATCGTCTTTTCGTGGTCCGGATCGATATTGTATATAATCACCGCCCGATTGTCATATAAAATCACGCGATTGATGAACGAATTGAAAAACTCGTTTTTCGCTTCCTGCGTTTCGTATCTTTTGTTCGCGAAATATTTAATGAACGCGCGCACGTTATCTTCTGTTATCGGTTTCACTTGCTTCGCCTGCTCGACGGCAAGCTTTTCTTCATAAACGCTTTGTTGCCGTTCCAAATCCGTCAGGCGTTCTCTTGTGGTTTTCGTTACGATCCCTTGTTCGATTGCCGCCATAATTCCGTCGATCGCTTTATTGCACATCGCCAGATCTTTTTCAAGCGTTTGCAATACCGCCGACTTCTTCAAATCCGAATTAAATCTCTTCGTTATAATTTTTGCCGCCTTGTCGATAATGTCGGGACGTAACACGTATTTTATCGTAGCATTGAACACAAGATTTTCAAGCGCGTCTTTTTTGGCGTTCTTCTTCGTGCAGGAAACGTTTTTCTGCTTCTTGCCGAAACATTTATAATAATGATATACTTTGCCCGTTACGCTCGTTCCCGTTTCCGCCGTCATCATACTATTGCAATACCCGCAGAAAAGTTTTCCGCTCAATATGTACGAGTGCAAATCGTTGGTCTGACGAGATTTGTGTTTGTGCGCGTCCATTATCGTATTACATTGCCAAAACAATTTCTCGTCTATAATCGGCGGAATGATATTCGTATACAAGGTTTCGCCCTCGCGAAGTTTTCCCGTATATCTCTCGTTTCGAATCATTCGCGCAAAAGCGTTGACTTCAAAATCATTTCCCGCACGATTTTTTACGCCTTGCGAATTCATCCATTCCGCAATGTCTTTCGCTTTCTCGCCGTTACTATATCTCGTAAACGCTTCTTTTACTATTCTCGCTTCGTAGGGATTGATCGTCCATTTTTTATCTATGATTGAATACCCGAACAAACCGTAACCTCCTATAAAATTGCCTTTGATTAAACTTTCCTTAATTCCGCGCTTTACTTTTTGCGAAAGTTCCGCGGAATAATATTCCGCCATACTTTCAAGCATACCTTCTACCAGAATGCCGCTCGCGTCGTCGGTAATGCTCTCTTTCGCCGATAACACGCGCACGCCGTTTTTCTTTAACTTCGCTTTATAATTCGCGCTGTCGTATCTGTTTCGCGCAAATCTGTCGAGCTGATACACGAGAACAAAATCAAACGTTTTCTTTTTGCTGTCGTCAATCATTTTCAAAAAAGACGGGCGTTTATCGTTCGTTCCCGTCATCGCTCTGTCGATATACTCGCCGATCACCGCGTATTCGTTCCTCCTTGCGAAGTCGTAGCACTCGCGAAGTTGCCCTTCGATCGACTGCTCCGTCTGACCGTAAGAACTAAATCTCGCATAGATCACTACTCGCTTTTTCATTGTTTCACCTCCTTAAATCGTGTTATGTCAGGCATTTTTACACCGTTTTTTACTGTTTTTCGGTGTTATGTCTGACATTTTTACCCGTTTTTGTACTATGTCTGGCATAATTATTATGTTTGGCGTAGTACTTTAAACACATTCTTAGGCGTCAGCTTCTTCGGTTTATCCGTCTTTTGCACATCATCGAGCAGAATATTCGCTAATATCAGCGAACTCCGCTCGATTACGCTATCGGGGATAGCAAATTCGCCCTCATACAGCGTTCCTGTTTCCAAATCGATCACCGTTGTATTTTTTTCCGCCTTAAACTTCGTTTCGTCTTTCAATTTTGTTGTTTACGCCGTTTTTCTCGGCGCAACCGAAAGGTTTTGTGCTTCGTTCCCTTAGCCGAATGGGAACAAACTTAAATTGATTTAGCCGGCAAATCGCGCCTAATACTACGTTATTTGCACTTGTAGTGCGCCTGCACGACTGCGCGCAAATGCCTTGTCTTAGTTGCGATTTGCTCAGCTAAATTCGCATAGCGACCTGAAAGTGCTGCATTTTTGATGATTTTTGACGCAAGCGCCCGCAGATGTATTGGAATACTTCAAGGGCGGGTTTGGGAAAAAGGGCAAAAATGCCGCCCTATCAGGCACGTTTAAGTTTATTCCCATTCGGCTACGCGGGTGTTTCCTGCCTTTTCGTTGTTTTTCCTCCTGAATTTCTCTCGGCGCGGTTTTCCGAGTAGTTTACCGCCGTTTCGCGTATCGTATTACGCCTTTTCTTTTTACGCCCTCTTTATTCTTCCTTATCGGCGTATTCTGCTTTTAATACTTCGTAGCCCCTTCTTACAACGGCTACCTTTGTGATTTTATGTTTCTTTAAAAACTCTGTCATTTCTTCCGCTTCCTGACGCGTAACGAATGTGAAAAACGTTGCGTTGTTCGCCTTGCGTTTCTCTTTATTCTTCGCTTCGTATCTTCTGCAAGCTTCGCGCGCCGGCGTACTTTCTTTTTTATTCATCTCTTATCTCCTTATCTGCAAATCAAAGCGATCAGCAAGCCGACCACATTCAATGCCGCGTTTACCGCGATAATTCCGCACGCCGCTATAATTCTCGCCGTCTTGTCCAACCCGATTACTGCGCCTTTTAAAACTTTCCGCATTATCGTTACTACCTCCTTCCTATACATACACAATCGAAGATAAAATCTCTTCTTCGATAATTTGCTTTTTCTCGTTTTCCTTCTTTACGTCGGAAAGATAATCGCCCGTATGCTTATACAGCTCGTCTTTGGAAAGCTTTTCGTTCATCGTTTCCCATAACCTTTCGGCGGCTTCGTCTATGCCGTGCAGATACTGCGGCAAATCTCCCGCCAACGCCCAGTATTTTCCCGGGTTGTGTTCTTCGAGATAAATCTTCGCCAAAGTTCCGTACTTGCCGTATACGTGCTTTTGCTCTTTCCGATTCTTCTCGAATTCGACGATTTCTTCCACCGTCGCTTCGTTGCCCGGTTCGTAACCGGCGGTTTGCTTTAAGTTTTCTTGTGCTTTTATATTCGCACCTCCTGTTTCTCTTCAATCGTATATATACCACATATTTTTTCGTTTGTCAACGATTTTGACGGGATTTTTGAAAAATTTTTTATTTTTTCTGTTTCTCGACAGTTTATCCCGATATTAACGCCGCTAAGCCGCGAAGCAGATCGGAGGAATAAAACGACGTTTCAAGACTATCCAGCAGCGGCGGCGTTACTTCGTGCGGTGTGTTTGAAGTCACCTAAGAATTTCCCGCTATATCTTTGCAATAAAAATAAATTGGCATTTCCTTCCCATTTTTTTCAACTTTTCCTTCGAAAAAGTAAAAGTCGGTTTCCGACTTCTTACCGACCGTTTTTGCCGTTGATGGCAAAAATATTAACCTGCTTTCGAAATCGTGGTTTTTGCGACTTTTTCCCTTGCCGAAGTTTGCTCTCAAGACTAAGACTTTCTATTCTTTCGTCAGCTTATTATAACACCGAAGAATATGCAATGTATGATACTGTTAAAAATTTTTACAAAAAAAAATCTTTCAGCTTCAAATTTTTGAAAAGAAAGAATTTTTTGTTTATCTACGAAAAAATTATACGATTATTCTATTATAAATTCAAACCGGCTATCGCCGTTCGGCAATATTGTTTTTCCCTCGTGTTTTAATATACATTTAAACCCGCAGCTATTTACATCAAGTCGCAGTTTCCCGTTAGTTCGTTTCCAAGATATCGTAACGCTTTTTCCGCTTCTGTTATATGCAATTTCGGCGTGATTCACGCCTTTTATCATCATCGGCGCGATTTCTACCGTATCTTCCGATTTTATATCCAGCCAGCCGATATAGCGATATATCCACGCCAGCACGCCGCCCCAGAAATGATGGTTGAACGACGGAATCCGTTTCACTCCGTCTTTCCGTTGCAATTCGCCGTCTTTCCGTTCGTACTCTTCAAAGCTTTCCCACAGCGTTGTCGCACCCTTTCCGAGAATATACCCGTATGAAGGAAAACTGTTCTGCGTAATCAAGTGAAAACATAAATTTTGATCGCCGTGTTTTGCAAGCGTTTCGAACAAATACCGATACCCGATTACGCCTACCCTGAAATGATTCCCCTGCCGACGAATATTTTCAAGCATTTGCGCGTAGGCTTCTTTCTCCTCTTTTGCCGTAAAAATATTCAGTTGCAGACACATTGCAAGCGCGGTTTGCGTTTGCACCGTCAAGCTTTCGTCTACAACATATTTCTTTCTGAAATTTTCGCGTAAAACTTTGCCGAAATTTTCAATTCTTTCCGCTTTTAAACCGACTTTTTCAAACATTTCAACCGTCTTTTCGGCAAGCGAAATCATTGTAAGGCTATCGGTAACTTCCACGGGCGTTTCGTAATCGCCTTCCGCGTGCGTATACGTCTGACACCAATCGCCGAGTCCTATTTCAATAAGCCCGTCGGCGTTAAATTTTGTTTCGATATATTTAAAGTATTTTTCAATCGCCGC
>ERZ808270.906-NODE-906-length-14684-cov-9.402420_pt1 | contig 14684 bp, 12 predicted proteins | sample MGYA00521082_ERZ808270 | MGnify/ENA primary metagenome ERZ808270 (study PRJEB31516, sample SAMN03275594) | gut metagenome | biome: mammalia-associated habitat; material: feces | host: Papio cynocephalus | place: Kenya | collected 2012-07-27 ... | reverse complement strand
AAAGTTGCAAATTTGCCTTTTGACACACCCTCTTGAATAAAGGTGCCATTTTACGGCCTGCGCTCGGCCCTGCCGCTTGCCTTAGCAAGAAAGGGCAAAAGCCTCTCATAGCCAATTTCTGAATTATCTATTGTTGTGCGCCATTTGGCGTTGTAGGGAAACCGCTGCTTCTGTGAAGATTGGCGTAAATTGCGCAGTAAAGGATTAAATGTAGGCAAATTAAGAATAATTTGACCATATCAATTGCCAGTTGCAAATAATCTGTGTAATTTTGCAGTCATAATGTTAAAGACAACAATACACAATCATGGATAATACCTCTTCCCGCTTTAGGAAGAGCAGGCTCATGGCGTGTCTGTTCTCCCTTTTGGCTTTGTTTCTTGTCCTCCCTGCCAACGCGCAGCGCGTGTCTGTGAAGACCAATGCCCTCTATTGGGCAGTGTGTGCGCCCAATGCCGGCTTGGAGTTTCGCATCAATCGCCATACAACGCTCAATCTCGAAGCCGCCTTCCAGCGCTTCGACCACGGCAAGTACGACACGCGTGCCCTTGTCTTCACCCCAGAGGCACGCTATTGGTTCTCTGCCCGTCCGCAGGCAGGACATTTTGTCGGCGTCACAGCCCTCGCCGCCAACTACGACATAACCGTCGGCTCCCGCCGCCACAACGGCGACGCTTTCGGCGGCGGCGTCACGTACGGCTACTCCTTCGTCCTCGGACGCCACTGGAGTCTTGAAACCACCGTCGGCGTCGGCGCACTCTATCGCCACGAGAAAGACTCGCGCGACGGCAACGAGCCCTCGCAGCCCAATGTCAGTAAAGTTAATTTCGCGCCGCTTAAGGCAGGCGTGACGTTTGTATATATTATAAGGTAAAGAGATATGTTTTTAAGATACAATTCATTCGGTGGACGGGAGTCCGCCGCTTCCCGCGTAACACTTCTTCTCTTGCTCATTCTTCTCCCCGTTTTCGCTCTCGCGCAAGACATCGTGCGCCTCACGGGTCGCGTCGTGTCGAAGCAGAGCGGTGAGCCGCTCATCGGCGTCAACATCAGCGATGCCCAACTGCGCCGTGCCCTCGCCGTCACCGACGAAGACGGACGATTCGCCCTCGACACTCACGTCGGCACCACGCTGAAGTTCTCCATGGTGGGCGCGAAGCCCGAAACCATTAAAGTAAAGAACGGCAAGTACATCGAGGTGAAGCTCAATGAGGAAGATATCTCCCTTGGCGAGATAGTCGTGTCCACGAAGCGCATCACCGACAAGATTATGCCCGAGCCCACCGACATTGAGATAAAAGGCAACTACTTTTATGTCCGCACGCGCGTCCGTGTGCCGCGTGAGATGTTCTCCCACGACACGCGCCTCGTCGTGCAGCCCGTGCTCAACAATGCCACGCGTGGCGAACTGAGCCTCATGCGCCCGATGGTCTACGACGCGCGCGAGTACCATCAGACGCAGGATCGTCTCTACACCTTCGACATGAACGACAGCATACAGGGCGACCCCCTCGCACGCTACATCACCGTCAAGAGTCCCTCCACCAAGGAGGCAGGCCGCACCAACGACATCATAGGCTATTCCGACTCCATCTACGTCACCAACGTTCGCGACGAATACTCCTGCGATGTCTACATGGCGATAGAAAACTACAACCGCATCCTCTATCGTGACACAACCATCATTGCCCGCGGCACCGTCAACCCCCTGCGCTGGCTCGACTATTCCTTTGCTGCCCGTCAGCTCAATGATTCCTCCTACTATCCGCAGCCGGAGAAGCAGCTCCGCGACACCCATGGTGAGATCGACCTGCGCTTCCCCATCGGCAAGGCACGCTTCGACACGTCCAACCCCCACAACGCTGCAGAGATAGCCCACCTTGGCGAGCAGGCAGACGCCGTCGGCAAGACGAAGGACGCCACGCTTCAGTCGCTTAGTCTGGAAGGCGTGTCGTCGCCAGACGGCCGCTACTCTCGCAACGCCACTCTCGCCCGTCAGCGTATGGACTTCGCCCTCGGCTACATCCGCAGCCATCTGCCCTCCGACCTCACGAAGAACATGCAGTTCACGTCGAAGTCCTCCGTCGCCACGTGGAGCGATGTCGTCGCTCTCCTGCGCCGCGACTCCCTCAACGCCGAGGCCGACCGCATGCAGCAGATCATCGACCGCAATTCCTCTGCCGACCGCCAGGGCGCGCTCATGCGCACGCTGCCCTTCTACACAAGTGTGCTGGAGAAGAAATATCTGCCGCAGCTCCGCCACGTGAGCTACACGCTCAACTATTCCATCTTCCGCCAGCTGACGCTCGACGAGATACGCCAGCTCTATGCCTCCGACCCGCGCCAGCTCTCGCGCTTCGAGTATTTCCAGCTCTATCGCGGCGAGACTGACCCCGCCGCCCGTGAGAAAGAGCTTCGCCACGCCGTCGAGCAATATCCGTCGTTCCTCTGCGCTGCCAACGACCTCGCCGCGCAGCTCATCAACGACCACCATTCCGATCCTGCCCTCCTGCGTCCTTTCGCAGGAGCGAAGGCTCCCGCCGTTGTCAATGCCAATCAGATGATAGCCCTGCTCGACGCCGGGCAGTACACAGCCGCCGACTCCCTTGAGTCTTACGTGGGCAACGGCGACGACACGCGCCTTCTGCGTGCAGTCAACGGAGTGCTCAACGGCCGCTACGCCGACAATTTCGACATCGTGGCGTCCACCGGCACACGCAATCGCCTCCTCATGCTCCTTGCTCTCAAGCGCAATGACGAGGCTCTCGCTCTCAGCCGCCAGTTGCCCGACGGCGAGGCGCTCACCCATTATCTGCGCGCCATCTGTCTCAATCGCAAGGACGACGCCGTAGGCGCCTACGACGAGTTGAAGCGCTCGTTCGAGATGGATCCCTCGCTGAAGAACGTGGCAAAGATAGACGGCGACGTCTGCGATTTGCTTATGGAGCATAAGAACAAGTAAAAAGGATAACGACTATGAAGAATACCTTATTATATATATCCCTCATGCTTCTCTCCCTGGGCGTCTGCATGCCAGCCGACGCGCAGGTGGAGGGCAGTGCGCTCAACTATCTGTTGCAGCGTCCGCGTGTGGCAAAGAAATATAAGCAGAAGCAAGCCTTCGACCATCTCTTCCTGGATGCCGGAGCAGGCTTCGACATCATGGGCCGCCGCCATCCGCAACTCGGCTTCAGCAGTATGCTCACCGTTGGCGACTGGCTGACGCCGGAGCACGGCGTCCGACTCTCCTTTGGCACAGGCTCCTTCCGCACGTCGGGCGTGCGCGCATGGTATGGCTCGCTTGGCGTCGACTACATGCTCAACATAACCGCCCTCGCACAGCGCGGCACCTACTATTCGCCGCGTCCCTTCGAGGTGTATGGCATTGCGGGCATCGACCTCGCAGCCTCTCATCATTCCGCCACCACCAACTACGGCATCGGCGGCCATGTTGCCCTGCGCGGCCAACTCGCCCTCTCGCCCCACACGTATTTCTATGTTGAGCCGCGCTTCTCGCTCGTCGAGGATCAGCTCTCCTTCGTGCCCACATGGCATGGCTATCGTCCATTGGGCACCGTCCTCCTTGGTTTCGGCTATCGCCTGCCGGAGCAGCGCCTGCGCTTCGCCGACCCCTACCGCCGCCAGCACAGCTTCGCCGACGGCATCTTCGTTGGAGCCCTCGCCGGACCGACGTCGCTGCTCAGCCGCAACTCGTCAACATGGCTCGACCATATCGGCGTGCGCACCGTGGCAACCCTCGGCAAATGGTTCGACCCCTACAACGCCGTGCGCCTCTCCCTTGCCGCCACGACAGCGCGTCCCGACGGGATGCACCGCGTGAAGGGCGTGGGTGCGCAGCTCGACTATATGGTGAATCTCCACAACGCCTTTGGCGGCGTCAATCCCGACCGCCGCTTCTGGCTCGACGGCGTGTTGGGCTTCAGCCTTAACCGCACAGCCGACGACCAGCATCAGCGCCGCAACAGTTGGGGCTTCGGTGGAGGTCTGCAGGCCAATGTGCGCCTCTCGCGCGACATCAACTTCGTTGTGGAGCCGCGTGTCGACCTCTATGGCTCGAAGTTTATCCCCCGCTTCAACACCTTCCGCCAGTATGACGTGGCAGCCTCCGTGCTTGCCGGACTCGTCTACACCTATCACGACAGCTATTCGCTCAGTCGCCGCAGCAGTGGCGAGCATGGCGTGCGCCGTGCCTCCTTCTCCATAGCAGGCGGCGTGGCAGCACCAGCCAATAAGCTCAATAAGAGTAAGTACTACATGCCGTCGTTCGCCCTCGGCTACACGACATGGAGCTCGGCAGCCCAGGGCGCACGCCTCAGTCTCAACGGCGACTTGCGCGGCCTTGCCGACGGCACGCGCTATGGCAAGATGTCGTTGGGCGTCGACTGGCTCGTTGACCTCTCTGCGCTCACCTACGGCACTTCTGCCTCTCCGCTCCTTTCCTTCCGCACCGTGGCAGGCTTCGCCCTCGGCGCCGAATATAGCGACCGCCGCAGCTACTTCGCGCCCGACGTACACGCCGGAGCACAGGCACGCCTGCGCCTCTCGTCCAATGTCGGAGTGTTCGCCGAACCGCAGTTGGCTTACAACATGTCGAAGCGTCTTGAAGGACAGCGATGGGGTAGGGTGACGCCGCGTATGCTCGTCGGCATCGACTACACGATGCAGCGCCAGCGTTCCGCCAATAGCTACGACACGCCCGAGAAGAAGCATTTCGTGAGCATCTCGGCAGGTATGGGCGTCTACACGGGCAACTTCGGAGAGGTGCAGCGTAGCGACAAGTATGTCTATTCCGTCAACGTCTCCTACGGTCAGTGGCTTAACGGTCTGCATGGCTTCTACGCCTCTGCCGCCAACAACTTCGTGACGCGCCAGTCCGACCAAACGGATAATCTCACTACCGTCACGGCAGGCTACATGCTCAATCTCAAGTCGGCAGTCAGCGGAGAGTCGTCCGACGACGATGTGCTGCAAATCACGGGTAAGCTCGGTGCCACGCTCGGCATCAACAGCGGCGACGGCCACAGCGTGCGTCTCGCTCCCGGCATCAATGCCGCCATGCAGGCAGGCTTCCGCGTCAGTCCCGCGGTGGAGCTCTTCGTGGAGCCGTCCGCCACGGTGTTCACGAAGCATATCGAGCCGCGCACGGGTAGACATCCGGCTGAGGGCGAACTGAAAGTCAGCGTCGGCACGAAGTTCAACTTCTGATACTCGCCAAATGTAATTTTGGTTGGTTAATCTGTAATATGTTTATGCCTTGTATGGAAGAAAAACAATAATTTTGCACTGTACATAAAAAAAGACAATAGACAATATTATATGCTACTGGAAAAGATTTCTTCGCCATCCGACATCAAGCAGATGTCAATGGCACAGCTCAGCGACCTCGCCGGCGAGATACGCCACGGCATTTTGCTTCGCGACTCCCTCCACGGTGGTCACGTAGGTCCCAATCTCGGCTTCGTCGAGGCCACCATCGCCCTGCACTATGTCTTCAACGCTCCAGATGACAAGTTCGTCTTCGACGTTTCCCATCAAATCTATCCCCAAAAGATGCTCACGGGTCGTGCCTTCGGCTTCATCGACCCTACGCGCTTCAATGAGATATCGGGCTACTCCTCGCCCCTTGAGTCGCCCACCTACGACAACTTCGAGATTGGCCACACCTCCACCTCCGTGGCTCTCGCCACTGGTCTTCAGAAGGGCCGCGACATCCTCGGCGGCAAGGAGAACATCGTCGTCGTCATCGGCGACGGCTCGCTGAGTGGCGGCGAGGCGTTTGAGGGCCTCGACATGGCAGCCGAGCTTGGCACTAACATCATCATCATCGTCAACGACAACGAGATGTCCATCGCCGAGAACCACGGCGGTCTCTATGCCAACCTCAAGCTCCTGCGCGACACTAACGGCACTGCCGAGCTCAATTTCTTCCGCGCCCTCGGCTTCGACTATCATTACGTGGCTGAAGGCAACGACCTCCAGACGCTCATCGACGCCTTCCGCAAGGTGAAGGACACTCCGCGCCCAACCGTCCTCCACGTCCACACAGAGAAGGGCCATGGCTATCAGCCTGCCATCGACAACAAGGAGGCATGGCATTGGAACATGCCGTTCGACATCAAGACCGGCAAGTCCACTGTCACGGCAATGGGGGAGAGTGCCGCTGCCATCCTCGGCGACCATCTGCGCTCGCTCATGAAGCGCGACGAGAAGCTCGTCTGCATCTCTGCCGCTGTGCCGGGATGTATCGGTTTCGGTCCCGACCAGCGCCGCGCCGCCGGCGCCCACCATCAGGATGTGGGCATCGCAGAGGAAGAGGCTGTTGCCATGGCTTCCGGCATGGCGAAGCGTGGCGCCCATCCCGTCTTCTCCACCTATGCCACTTTCATCCAGCGCACCTACGACCAGATTGCCCAGGATCTCTGCGTCAATGGCAATCCGGCTGTCATCAACGTCGTTGGCTCGTCCATCTTCGGCATGAACGACTTCACGCACATCTGCTTCTTCGACATCCCGATGCTCTCACATATCCCCAATCTCGTCTATCTCGCCCCGACCACGGTCGAGGAGATGATTGCCATGGAGGACTGGGCGATACGCCAGGATAAGTATTCCGTGGCTCTGCGCGTGCCGGAGGGTGAGGTGCTCCATAGCGACGAGGCTTACCCCACTGACTATTCCGACCTCAACCGCTACTGCGTTGCCCATCGCGGACAGCGCGTCGCCATCCTCGGCGTCGGCTCGTTCTTCGGAAAGGCGCAGCGCGTCGCCCGTCTGCTTGCCGACAAGGGCATCGACGCCACACTCATCAATCCGCGCTTCGTCAGCGGCACTGACGAGCAGCTCCTCACCAGTCTGCTTGCCGACCATCGGCTTGTGGTGACTCTTGAGGACGGATGTGTTGACGGTGGCTTCGGCGACCGCATAGCACGCTTCTATGGTCCGACAGCCATGAAGACGCTCTGCTTCGGTGTGCGCAAGGCTCTCTACGACCGCTATGACGTCAACGAGCTGATGCGCGACAACGAACTGCTCGACGAGCAGATTGCCGCCCGCATAGAAGCTACACTCTGACCTTTAATAACTGGTAGGAGCGGACGCCCTCAATATAACTGGGAGAGGAAACGCCCTCAATATAACTGGGAGAGGGGGCGCCCTCAATATAACTGGGAGAGGGGGCGCCCTCGCCCCCGACCTAAATATTAGTCACGTATTTGTTTCGTGAAGGGTTGTCGGGGGCGGGGGCGCCCCCTCTCCCAGTTATGTTTGTGAAGGATTGTCGGGGGCGAGGGCGCCCTCTCCCAGTTATGTTCGTGAAGGGTTGTCGGGGGCGGGGGCGCCCCCTCTCCCAGTTATGTTTCGTGAAGGGTTGTCGGGGGCGGGGGCGCCCCCTCTCCCAGTTATTACTCTATTGGCGCCACTCCGCCGCTTTGTTAAGATTTTTCTTCTTTTTCTTTGCCGTTTCCCGAAAAATGCGCAATTTTGTATTACGTTTCAAGACAAACGTGGACATAACAAACAATATTATATATTTTTTTCTATGCGCAAAGTAATAGGCATCGGCGAGACGGTGCTCGACATCATTTTCAAGAATAACAAACCCGTGGAGGCTGTGCCTGGTGGCTCCACATTCAATGCCATCGTGTCCCTCGGTCGTGCGGGTGCCGACGTGGCGTTCATCTCCGAGACCGGCAACGACCGCGTGGGCGACTACGTGCGCCGCTTCCTCACCCAAAACCACGTTGACACCAATTCCGTCACCGTCTACCCCGAGTCGAAGTCGCCCATCTCCCTCGCCTTCCTCGACGACGACAACAACGCCGATTACATCTTCTACCGCGATCAGAATCCCGATCACGTTGACTTCTCCTATCCTGAGATAAACGCCGACGACATCATTCTCTTCGGCTCTTTCTATGCCGTCAATCCGGCGAGCCGTCCCCAGGTGGCTGGTCTGCTCGACTATGCTCGCCAGCGCGGAGCCATCATCTACTATGACGTCAACTACCGCCCTGCCCATCGTGGCGATGTGATGAAGATAACACCCAATCTCATCGACAATCTCGACTTCGCCGACATCGTGCGCGGCTCACGCGACGATTTCGAAGTGCTCTACAAGAAGGACTCCGCCGAGCGCGTCTACCGTGCCGAGACCTCTTTCTATTGCAAGCGCCTCGTCTACACCGATGGCGCCCGTCCCGTGACGGTGCTCTCCGACGGAGGTTTCGAGAAGTCGTATCCAGTCTCCTCCGTTCAGACTGTCAGCACCATCGGTGCCGGCGACAACTTCAATGCCGGACTCGTTTATGGACTCCTGCGCTATGGTATCCGTCGTTCCGACATCGAGAGCGGTCTCTCCGAAGAACAGTGGGACAAGCTCATCGCCTGCGCCACGGAGTTCTCCGCCGACTGCTGTCGCGACATCTACAATTACGTGTCGGAGGACTTTGGCAAGCGCGTTGCGTCATTTCTGAAATAAGCGCAGACGCAACGTCAGGGCGCACGTTTAACTGGGAGAGGGGACGCCCTCGTCCCCGACCAACGAAGTAGCGTATTTGCTTCGTGAGGAGTTGTCGGGGGCGAGGTCGCCCCCTCTCCCAGTTATGCTTCGTGAGGAGTTGTCGGGGGCGAGGTCGCCCCCTCTCCCAGTTATGCTTCGTGAGGAGTTGTCGGGGGCGGGGGCGCCCCCTCTCCCAGTTATGCTTCGTGAGGAGTTGTCGGGGGCGAGGGCGCCCCCTCTCCCAGTTATGCTTCGTGAGGAGTTGTCGGGGGCGGGGGCGCCCCCTCTCCCAGTTATGCTTCGTGAGGAGTTGTCGGGGGCGAGGGCGCCCCCTCTCCCAGTTATGCTTCGTGAAGTGCTGTCGGGGGCGAGGGCGCCCCCTCTCCCAGTTATGCTTCGTGAAGTGTTGTCGGGGGCGAGGGCGCCCCCTCTCCCAGTTATTGTGGTTTTTATAGTTTTTTCTAAATAAGAACTTGAATAAACAAACCTTTTTCCGTAACTTTGCATCATATTATAACTTTAGCAAATAACATTAAAGCACCAACAACAATGAACATAGCACTTATAGGCTACGGCAAGATGGGCAAGATGATAGAATCCATCTGCAAGGAGCGTGGCCACAAGATAGTGAGCATCATCGACATCGACAACCAGCAGGACTTCGATTCTCCGGAGTTCGCCTCCGCTGACGTGGCAATAGAGTTTACGTCGCCCACTGCCGCCTACGGCAACTATCTGCGTGCCTTCAAGGCAGGCGTAAAGGTAGTAAGTGGCTCCACAGGCTGGATGAAGGATCATGAAGCCGACGTGCGCCGCCTCTGCACGGAGGAGGGCCACACGCTCTTCTGGGCTTCCAACTTCTCCATCGGAGTCGCCATCTTCTCCGCCGTCAACCGCTATCTGGCGAAAATCATGAACGGCTTCCCGCAGTATGACGTGCGCATGAGCGAAACCCACCACATCCATAAGCTCGACGCTCCCTCCGGCACCGCCATCACCCTCGCCGAGGAAATCGTCGCCGATCTCGACCGCAAGACGTCATGGGTGAAGGGCGAGCAGCATCTTGCCGACGGCTCAGTGGAAGGCTCCAACAGCTGTGACCCCTCAGAACTTCCCATAGAGAGCATCCGCCGCGACGAGGTGCCGGGCATCCACTCCATCATCTACGACTCCGATGCCGACTCCATCACTATCACCCACGATGCCCATTCACGCAAGGGCTTCGCCCTCGGCGCCGTTCTCGCTGCCGAGTACACTAAGGATCATGAGGGTCTGCTGACGACGAGCGACCTGTTTAAATTCTAAACATTATGGAGAAAAAACAATTCAACCCTAAGGTGCAGTGGGCGAAGTTCGCCGCCGCTACCGTGGCATACTTGCTCTTCCTCCTCTGGGTGAAGAGTTGGTGGGGACTTGTTGTGCTCCCCTTCATATTCGACGTCTACATCACGAAGAAGATACGCTGGCAGTGGTGGCGCGACTCCGAGAACCGTCTCGTGGCTGCCGTCATGCCCTGGGTGGACGCTCTCGTGTTCGCCCTCGTCGCCGTTTACTTCATCAACATCTACTTCTTCCAGAACTACGTCATCCCCTCTTCCTCGCTGGAGAAATCGCTGCTTGTCGGCGACTATCTCTTCGTGTCGAAGGTTAGCTACGGCCCGCGCAAACCGCAGACGCCTCTCACGCTGCCGCTTACGCAGCACACGCTGCCCGTCTTCGACTGCGACTCCTACATCGAGTGGCCGCAGTGGGGCTATGAGCGTGCCAAGGGCTTCGGCAAGGTGAAGCTCAACGACATCGTTGTCTTCAACTATCCTGCCGGCGACTCCCTCTGCACGGCTCCCCAGTTTCAGGCAAGCGACTTCTACGCCACTGCCTATGGCCTCGGCGAGAACGACTGGGCACAGCGCTACGGCGACACCATACCGTATTTCGCCAACAAACAGCAGCAGTATGACTTCTTCGCCTCGCTCTACGCCGCCGGACGCCGCATCATCGACGAGAACCCCAATGTCTACGGCAGCGTGAAGAGCCGTCCCGTCGACCGCCGCGAGAACTACGTGAAGCGCTGTGTGGGTCTGCCCGGACAGACGCTCCAGATAAAGAACCGCATCGTCTATCTCGACGGAAAACCCAACAAGGAGCCCGACAACGTGCAGTATTGCTACAGCGTGAAGCTCCGCACGCAGCTTCCGCTCGACCTCATCGACCAGCTCGGCATCAGCAACGAGGACATCTACTCGCTCAACACCGTCGGCTACCTGCCGCTCACCAACGCTTCCGTGAAGGTGCTGCGCTCGCGCAAGGACATCGTGGAGAGCGTGACGATGGTGGACAACCGCGACGTCTGGAGCACCTATCCGCTCAACGGCAACATGCAGTGGACGCGCGACAACTACGGCCCTATTTGGATTCCGAAGAAAGGCGCAACGCTGAAGTTGACAATGGACAACATCGCCATCTACGAGCGTCCCATCCGTGTCTACGAGGGCAACGACCTCAAGGTGAAGGGTGGCAAGATTTTCATCAATGGAAAGCCCGCCACGCACTACACCTTCAAGATGGACTACTACTGGATGATGGGCGACAACCGCCACAACTCGCTCGACTCTCGCTATTGGGGCTTCGTGCCCGAAGACCACATCGTCGGCAAACCTATCTTCATTTGGTGGAGCCACGACCCCGACCACAGCGGCTTCTCCGGCATCAGATGGAGCCGACTGTTCCGGTTTGTGGATAATATAAAGTAAAGAGCCGAAGTAGAGGGTGCGATAAAACTCTCTGATTCGGATTATCCGTGGCGGAGGTCTCCGGCCTCCGCAGCACCCTTTATACGCAATCGATTAAATATCAATATATTAGTATTCATCGCTTGCTGCGGAGGCCGGAGACCTCCGCTACGGACAACCACTATTTGCGAGTTTTGCCCCCTATAGGCTTTCAGGGCTTTCAGCCCTTGTCTGCCGTCATGCATTTTGCCCTGGGCGATGGTCTTTCAGCCCTTGCCTGTCGCCCTCGTATGGCTCGATTGTCTGTCGCCCTCCTTTCCATTCGTCTTTCATTAAAAAAACTACGTATGGCAGTAAATAAATTTTATAAATCGCGATTAAAAGAGCTGTTCGTCTATTGGTGTTCGTTTATGGCTTATTCGTTTATCTTCCACCTTTTAGGTTACGAGCCAGACACGTTCGGCGACGGATGGCAGATGTTTGTCTATTACATCGTGCTCAACATTGTAGCCATACCGACGAGCGGCTTCGTGCTGGCATTGTGGATGAAGCGCAAGAACAAGAAACAGTCGAAACAGAATAACTGAAAAACAATTGATGGTCGACCAATCATTACAAACTTTTCCCCTCTCTGATAGGGGAGGGGATGAGGCTTCCGCTTGCCTCCTCTCATCCTCTTATTTCCCTCCCGTGCAGTGGATGCAAAAGCTCCATCGTTATCGTCGCGTCTTCGTTGAGCGCTATGACAACTTCCAGAAGCAGACCTTCCGCAACCGCTGCCTCATTGCCACCGCCAACGGCGTGCAGGCTCTGACGGTGCCCGTGGAGCGTGGCGACGGTCCCAAGTGTCTGATGCGCGACGTGCGCATCAGCGACCACGGCGAATGGCGCCATCTCCATTGGAACGCTATCGTCTCTGCCTACGGCGAAAGCCCTTTCTTCCTCTATTATGCCGACGATCTCCGCCCCTTCTTCGAGCGCCGTTGGGATTTCCTCTTCGATTTCAACATGGAGATAACCATGAAGCTCTGCGAGCTGCTCGACGTGCGCCCCTCAATCGAGCCTACCGACGACTACGCCTCTGCCGACGTCCTTGGCGCACGGCTCAGCAGCGAGAGTGGCAGCGACGTGCGCGTCGACGACTACCGCGACGTCATACGCCCCAAGCATCCGCTGCCCGACGCCTCCTTCACGCCCCGTCCTTATTATCAAGTACATGCCCTCCGCCAGGGCTTCCAGCCGAATATGTCTGCCCTCGACCTGCTGATGAACGAAGGACCGGAGGGCATATTCTGGCTGTAATCATTAATTCTTCACGTCATGACATATACATTTTCCACCGAGATGGAGGTGCGCGACTATGAGTGCGACATCCAGGGCATCGTCAACAATGCCAACTACCTTCACTACACTGAGCACACCCGCCACCTCTTCCTCACGTCGCTCGGCGTGAGCTTCGCACGTTTTCACGAGCAGGGCCACGACGCCGTTGTGGCGCGTATGAACCTCCAGTACAAGACGCCGCTCCGCTGCGACGATGTCTTCGTCTCCAAACTGGCTGTGGAGAAAAACGGCCTCCGCTATGTCTTCCACCATGCCATCTACCGCAAGTCGGACTCTCGCCTCTGCTTCCTCGCCACTGTCGAGCTTGTATGTCTCGTCAACGGCCGGCTCGCCCAAAGCGACCTCTACGACAAAGCCATGGGCTTCTAACGAAAATCTCGAATAATGAACATAGGAAACATTCAGTTTGGGGAACGTCCGCTGTTCCTCGCCCCGATGGAAGACGTCACGGACATAGGCTTCCGTCATCTCTGCAAGCGCTTCGGCGCGTCAATGGTCTACACGGAGTTCGTGTCAGCTGAGGCTCTCGTGCGCTCCGTCAACGCCACGCTCAAGAAACTCGCCATCAGCGACGAGGAGCGTCCCGTGGGCATACAAATCTATGGGCGCGATGTGGAGTCGATGGTGGAGGCAGCGAAGATAGTGGAGCAGGCTCATCCCGACGTCATCGACATCAATTTCGGATGTCCCGTCAAGAAGGTGGCGGGCAAGGGCGCCGGCGCCGGAATGTTGCAGAACATCCCCCTCTTGCTCGACATCACGCGCGAGGTGGTGAAGGCGGTCAACACGCCCGTCACCGTCAAGACACGCCTCGGCTGGAACTCCGAGCAACTCGTCATCTGCGACCTTGCCGAAGCCCTTCAGGACTGCGGCATACAGGCGCTCACCATTCATGGCCGTACACGCGCTCAGATGTACACCGGTGATGCCGACTGGACGCTCATCGGCGAAGTGAAGCGCAATCCGCGCATACACATCCCCATCATCGGCAATGGCGACATCTGCACGCCCGAGCAGGCGAAGCAGGCGTTCGACCGCTACGGCGTCGATGCCGTGATGGTGGGACGTGCCACGTTCGGTCGCCCGTGGATCTTCAAGGAGATGCGCGATTATCTCGACGGCCGTCCCGCCGACCCGACGCTGACCGTCGATCGCCAGATTGACATCCTCCTCGAGCAGCTACGCATCAACGTGGAGCGCATCGACGAGTATCGCGGCATCCTCCACACGCGCCGTCACATTGCCGCCTCGCCCGTCTTCAAGGGCATCCCCGACTTCCGCCAAACGCGCATCGCCATGCTCCGCGCCACCACCGTCGCTGAGCTTACAACCATAATGGAGCAAGTGCGCCAACGTCTCCGCCAGCAATAGGAGAGGGCGTGTAAGAGCTCCTCTGTAATATCGATTGGTTTTATTGCCGGTTGTTTCTTGTCGGATATTTGCCTTTCTTCTTGCCCAAAATTGCCTTCTGTGCGGAGGGGAAGCCCCTTCGTCGTATTTTTTGCAATTTTGCGCGTGCAAGCGGAAAGCGCTGTGCGCCAACCGCTTGGCGGAGTTTGCACTTCAAGTGTGCAATGACTGACGATACAAAAGTGGCACTTTAGTCTTTCTAAAGTGCCACTTTTGCAATTAAGAACCGCCATTTTATGAGGTGAGAAGAACCGTTTTGGAGGAGAAAAAACGTAGGAAAAGGCAGTTTTCCCCCACTTTCGTCCGTAATAACAATGCCGTTCATGGCAAATCATTCCGTATTTCCTGCAGCCATACATTCTAAAACGTGAAAAACGTTTGTAACACTTTTTTACTCCAATCACAATATTTGCCTGTCGAAGCCCCGCCATAACTGGGAGAGGGGGCGCCATAACTGGGAGAGGGGGCGCCCCCGCCCCCGACATTATTAGAAGAGTCCCCACCATAACTGGGAGAGGGGGCGCCCCCGCCCCCGACATTATCCGAAGAGTCCCCACCATAACTGGGAGAGGGTGCGCCCCCGCCCCCGACATTATCCGAAGAGTCCCCACCATAACTGGGAGAGGGTGCGCCCCCGCCCCCGACATTATCCGAAGAGTCCCCACCATAACTGGGAGAGGGTG
>ERZ808270.905-NODE-905-length-14692-cov-24.757259_pt1 | contig 14692 bp, 12 predicted proteins | sample MGYA00521082_ERZ808270 | MGnify/ENA primary metagenome ERZ808270 (study PRJEB31516, sample SAMN03275594) | gut metagenome | biome: mammalia-associated habitat; material: feces | host: Papio cynocephalus | place: Kenya | collected 2012-07-27 ... | reverse complement strand
TTTCCCTCGAAGAATTTCTTGAAGGATTCGCGCACTTCATTAGCTGTCATCATATTATTTTTGTTTTTATCTTTATTTTTTCAAATTCCATTTATTCGAGGAAGATACGTTCCTCTCTTTCTAATTATTTTTGCCCTTTAGGGCATTTTCTTCCGAAAATCTTTGCAAAGATAACAAGAATTGTTTAATTTTGCAACTAAATTAATTATTTTTGAAATTAAAGTAGGTAAAATATGGCTTTAGGTACAGATAAACCGATGAAATTATACTATTCCATCAAGGAAGTGGGGGAAATGGTAGGAGTGAATGAGTCTACCTTGAGATATTGGGAAAAGGAGTTCCCTTTCCTCAAACCGAAGGTTACGGGCAACAAAGTGCGCCAGTATACCGACAAGGACATCGAGCAGGTGAAGCTCATCTATAACCTTATCAAGGTGAAGGGATTCAAGATTGCGGCTGCCCGAAAATATCTCCAGCAAAACCGTGCTGGGGCGGAAAAGTCTTCTGAGGTCTTGGATACATTGATTAGTGTAAGAGATCAATTGAAAGACTTGAAAAAACAAATAGATGGATTAGTCTAAAAAGTTAGGAGTTAGGAATTAGGAGTTGCCTACGGGCTATTTTCTAACTCCTAACTCCAGACTCCTAACTTTATTACCAGCAATCTTCGCCAAAGACATTCAGTAGAGTGACTTTGGCTGCTTCTTTCTTGGTGAGTTGCTTGCTCCATGCCACACGTCCCTTGGTGGAGGCTCCGGCTCCATGGTTGTTGTATTCGGCGTAGCGAGCCGTTTCCTCATTTTTCTTGTTGTTCCAATTGTGCCATCCCTCAGGGCGGATGTGGCTGCCCATCTCGCAGTTCATGAAGATTGTTACGGCGAATGGACGCCATGGACGACCTAAGTAAACTTTGTCTACTCCTGGCTCTGCAGTGAGCTTGCACTTGTTGAACACGTATCCGTATTCTTGTCCAGCAGGGGTGGATGCTGCTGTGATGTAACTGTTGGCTTTGCTATGAATCTCGCAATTCTCAAACCAAGCCTTGCCCGGGCCGAAAATGAAGTCGGTGGTTCCCTCGATATAGCAGTCGTAGAAAGCAATGCGAGTACCTGCTACTCCTGTATATACAGTGTCTTGGTTGCCTAGCAAACGGCAATTCTGAATCAAAATGTGGTCGCCCTCGGTATGAAGAGCTACAGCCTGTCCTAGTTTGGCAGCGTTGTTTTCGATGGTGATGTCCTTCACTGTGATATAGCTGCCCTGTACTTTCAGGGTATAGGTGCGGAATGTGCCCATAGGCTTGCCTTTTACAGCTGCCTCAGAATCGAGCCCGCCTATTGGCATCAAGATGTTGGCATGGTCGTCCCAGGTGATGATGGTTTGATCTCTGTCTTCTCCCATGATGGTAATGTTGGTAAGCCAGGAAGGGATGATGAGCTTTTCCTTGTACACACCTTTCTTTACGTAGATTACCTTTTGGTAGTCCATGAAGGCTCTACACACTTCGATGGCTTCATCTATGGTGCGAAACTCTCCGGTTCCGTCACGTGATACCACGATGGTGTCTGGGTTGTCGTACTTGTTGGCTGCCAGCATAGGAAAGGCTGCCAAGAAAAGCAAAAATGCTAAGAAAGTTTTTTTCATAAGTTTGCAGATTAAGTTTTTGTAAAGAGCGCACCAAGTGGTTGATGCGCTCTTTAGTTTATAGTTTGTTTTAGAGAATGCGTTGTACTTCTTGCAGGTCATCGATGGTCTTCAGCTGGTCCATGATAGTCTTCACTTCCGTGCGGTCGTGAACGCGTAGTTCGATTGTGCCGTCGAAGATGCCATTGTCGCTGCTGATGGTGAGCTTGTGGATGTTGATGCCCAGCTGGTCGCTGATGATCTTGCTCACGTCCAAGAGCATGCCCTTGCGGTCGATACCCTTTATCTCGATGGTGGCATCGAAGAGCATCTGCTTGTGCATGTCCCACTTGGCGTCCACGATGCGGTTGCCGTAGCTGGATTTCAACTTGGCGGCCACGTCGCATGAGCGCTTGTGTATCTCGATGCGGTTCTTGTTGTCGATATAGCCCATCACGTCGTCGCCAGGGATGGCGTGGCAACAGTTGGGGAAGATGAACTGACCGATGTTCTCCTCTGTCAAGATGAGAGGTTTCTTCTTATTGAAGTCCTTGCCTACCACGAAGAGCTCTTGTGGCTTAGTGGTTCCCTCGGGCTCTGCTTTATCCTTGTTCTTGCCCAGGAATGGGATGTAGTCGCGCCAACTGCTCGACTGCTTTTGCTTCTTGTTCTTGCCTTGCAGCTCGTCGAGGTCTTTTTCGCCTAAGATGATGCAATGTTCGCCCAGAGACTGGAAGAAGTTCTCGTGTTTCTGTATGTTGTGGTAGTCGCAAAGGCGATCCACTACAGAATTGGTCATCTCCATGGAATTCTTGTTGAGCCAATCGAGGAGGATTCCTTCGCCCTTCTTCTGTATCTCTCTGGAGTCTCGGCGCAGGATGGCGAGAATCTTGCTCTTCGCCTTGGCGGTACTCACGAAGTTGACCCACTCTGGTTGTACGTGCTGGCTCTTGGAGGTAAGTATCTCCACCTGGTCGCCGCTCTGCAACTTATGGCTCAGTGGCACCAACTTATGGTTTACTTTGGCGCCGATGCAGTGACTGCCCAGGAAGGTATGTATCTGGAATGCGAAGTCAAGGGCTGTACAACCCGACGGCATGGTCTTGATTTCACCTTTTGGTGTGAAGACGAATATTTCAGAGGCATAGAGGTTCAACTTGATGGCATCCAGGAAATCCATGGCATCTGGCTGAGGGTCGTCGAGAATCTCCTTGATGGTGCTGAGCCAGTCGTTGAGCTCGTTCTCATCCTCCGAATATTCAGCGTTCTCGCCCTCCTTGTATTTCCAGTGAGCGGCAAATCCCTTTTCTGCCACCTCGTCCATGCGGTCGGAACGTATCTGTACTTCTATCCATCGTCCCTGTTTGCTCATCAGGGTGACGTGCAGGGCTTGGTATCCATTTGCCTTCGGGTGGTTGAGCCAGTCGCGCAAACGGTCTGGGTGACTCTTGTAAATCTTGCTGATGGCAACGTAGATGTTGAAACATTCGTTCACTTCGTTGGCTCTTACCTTCGGCGTGAAGATGATGCGGACGGCAAGAATGTCATAAATTTCGTCGAAGCTTACATGCTTGTTTTGCATCTTGTTCCAGATGCTGTAAGGGCTCTTCACCCTTGCCTTGATTTTATAGGAAACACCGAGTTTGTCAAGTTCCTCACGGATAGGGGCGGTGAACTGCTCGAAAAGCGTGTCACGCTGAGCCTCGGTATCGGCGAGCTTGTGTTCGATGTTGGCGTATTCTTGTGGGTGGTCGTAGCGGAAACTTAGGTCTTCCAGCTCGGTTTTGATTTTGTTCAGTCCCAGTCGGTTGGCTAGTGGGGCATAGATGTAGAGTGTCTCGCCCGCTATCTTGTATTGCTTGTTGGCTGGCTGCGAGGCGAGCGTGCGCATGTTGTGCAGGCGGTCGCAGATTTTGATGAGAATCACACGGATATCGTCGCTCATGGTGAGCAACAACTTCTTGAAGTTCTCTGCCTGTGCCGATGCCCTGTCGCCGAAGATGCCACCGCTAATCTTGGTGAGTCCATCCACGATTTGCGCTATCTTGGGACCGAAGATGTTCTCGATGTCCTCTACGGTGTAGTCGGTATCCTCCACCACGTCGTGCAACAGTGCGGCACAGATACTGGTAGAGCCGAGTCCCATTTCCTCGCAGGCTATCTGAGCCACGGCGATAGGGTGCATGATATATGGTTCGCCCGAGAGACGGCGCACGCCTTTGTGTGCCTGTCGGGCGAAGTTGAATGCCTTTGTCACGATGTCCACCTTCTTGCGGTGTCTCGAACTGAGATAGGTGTCGAGCAGATGCTGGAAGGCATCGCCTATCAGCTTGTTGTCTGCCTGCTCTCTTTCTAGGTCTTTCAAGTTCTGGTCGTCCATAGTTTCCCCTCCTATATTTTTTTAGAGTGTTAATATTTCGCTTTGAGCTAAACTCAAGGTGAGGGTTATTTCACCTTGAGTTTCTTGCCGGCACGGATATTGTTACCCGAGATGCCATTGAGCTTGCGCAATTTCTTGACAGTGGTACCGTTGCGTGCCGCTATCTCCGAGAGAGTGTCGCCGCTCTTGATAGTTACGCTCTTGTCCTTTTTCTTGTCGCTTTCCTTGCCTTTCTTGCCCTTCTTGCTGTTTTTGCTCTTCTTGCTGCTAGAGTTGTTGCTGCTCTTGCTGCGGGATGAGGAAGAAGTGCTACGGCTTCTGTAGCTGCTGCGAGAGCGGCTCACGCTTGGCACGTCATCGTTTACGTCTACCATCGTACGCTTCTGCAGAAGTTCGTCTGCTCTGTAGGCGCAGATGCTGTCTTCCTGGTCGATGAAGGTACCGATGAGGGTGCTTGGCAAGCGTATCGCCATTGGCTTGTTGAGGCCGTTGATGATGTCGTGGCGATACTGAGGGTTGAGGTTGCGCAAGTGCTCGATGTCGATGTTGAGCACCTTAGCTATCTGCTCAAAGTGTATGTCCTTGTCTACTACCACGGTGTCTGTCTTGGTTGGCAACTCGGTTACCATCGGACAGATATTGTGGTCGCAATAATAATTCATGATGTAGTTGGCAGCGATGAAGGCTGGCACGTATCCACGGGTCTCCTTTGGCAGGTATGGATAGATATTCCAGTAGTCGGCGTTGCCCTTTGCGCGGTGGATGGCCTTGTTGACGTTGGTTGGTCCGCAGTTGTAGGCAGCGATGACGAGGCTCCAGTCGTCGAATATCTTATAGAGGTCGCTCAGATAGTGGGCGGCGGCATAAGATGCTTTCACTGGGTCGCGGCGCTCGTCGATGAGGGTGTTCACCTCCAGACCATAACGCTTTCCGGTAGGCAGCATGAACTGCCAGAGACCGGTGGCTCCCACACGTGATACTGCTTTTGGGTTGAGTGCCGACTCGATGACCGGCAAGTATTTCAGCTCCAATGGCAGGTTGTAGGCTTCGAGAGCCTGTTCGAATATCGGCATGTAGAAGTTGCTGGCTCCGAGCATGAAGCTTACGGAACGGCGCAACTTGTTGCTGTAGCGGTCGATGAACTTCTGTACCACGTCGTTGTATGGCATCTCGATGATGGTAGGCAGTCGCTTGAGTCGGTCGATGTAAACCTCTTTCTCGTAGTATGGGTTCACGTCGCGATAGTTGCAAGTGGTGTCCACCATCAGGTAAGTCTGCGCATTATATAGGTGCAAAAGGCTGTCGAGGTTATCTTCCAAACCCTCAGGCACCTCGATTTCCTCTGCTTTTCCATTTTGGTCGGTCACAGTGATGACATCGTCGTCATCTTCTGTGTTGTTTTTCTGGGCTTGTATGCCCTGCATGCTGAACAGCAACGCTGCTGCCATAATCAAATATTTCTTCATTTCTTTTTATTCTTTCTTCCGATTTCTCGTCTATTTTTTGTTCTCCTTATTATTATATATAAAATAGGTGTATGATAACCTTAGCTTTTTCTTTAGAATGTAAGTGAACATTGCACTCCGAGGGCACTTCCACGGAATGGATTGCTATATCTTCCGTCGTTCATGACTGCAGGCTCCACTCTCAATGTGAGGTCGTCGGAAATGTCGAATTCCGACAATGATGCATCTACGTAAGCATCGATGATAGAGAAGGCATAGATGCCAATCATCACGAATGTGCCCATGTCTCTCCATCTACGGTAGCGGTCCTTTCGTTTGCGGAATATCTCCTTGTATCGGTCGATGTTGCTGGCGTCGATGGTGGCACCCAGGTGCAGAAACTGGTTATAGCTCTGCGTGTTTGGGTCGTCGTCCATGATGTCGAGGTATGCCTGCGAATAGTCGTGGTACATCTGGTTGTTCCAGGTGATGGCATAGGCACATCCCACGAATCCTCCGTAAATGATAGGCAACTTCCAGTATTTGCGGTTGTATATCTGTCCTGCGCCTGGCAGCACGATGGCAAGCCACATGGCTCGCTTGGTGTCTGGTCGCCAGGTAGTCCAGTCGCGCTTCTTGCGTGGTGGCTGCAAGTTCTTGTTGAGCTTCGCCAGGTTAAGGCTATCGGAAGGGGTGAGTGCTGCATCCACCGAAGTGTTTCTTTCTTCGGTTGTCAGCTTCGCCTCCTCGGTGGCCTTTTGGGCTGAGTCGGCGGCAGCGATGGCTGGCACGTCTTTCACCTCAGCCTTGGTCCTCGACTTTTGCGCTGATGCCTGGAGCGGCAAGGACAGTAATAAAGCCGCCATGCAAATATGTGATAATCTAGATTTCACTTTGTTCTTGTTTCAATTTGTCGAAAACGTTCATGATGTGCTCTAGTTCCTCCTCGTTGTTGAACGGGATGCTAATCTTGCCCTTTCCCTTTGGCGAGCAAGTGAACTGCACCTTGGTGTTGAGAAACTGCGAGAGCTTGTTCTTGAGTTGGGTGAATTCCTCAGGCATCTGAGTTTTGGCAGTGATGGTCTTCTTGCCGCTCTCGATGTCCTCTCCACTCTTGAGTCTCTGTACCATTTCCTCCACCTTTCGCACGGAGTATCCGTTTTTCTGTGTCTCCTTGAAGAGCTTGATTTGGAGCGAAGGGCTGTCGAGTGCCAGGAGCGCACGGCAGTGTCCCATGTCAATCTCCTTCTTTTGCAGTGCCATCTGCACCTGGGCTGGCAATTTGAGCAGTCGCAGGTAGTTGGCTATGGCAGCACGGCTTTTGCCCACACGCTCTGATATTTTCTCCTGAGTCATGCCTTCGTTCTCCAAGAGGTGCTCGTAGGCGAGGGCTATTTCGATGGCGTTGAGGTCTTGGCGCTGTATGTTCTCCACGAGAGCCATTTCCATCACGTTCTCATCGCTGATGGTGCGTATGTAGGCTGGGATAGCCAACAGTCCAGCAAGCAGGGATGCTCTCCAACGTCGTTCTCCGGCGATGATCTGGAATCTGTTTTCCGCTACCTGTCGCAAGGTGATGGGCTGAATGATGCCGATGGCCTTGATGCTCTCGGCGAGTTCGTTCAGTGATTCCTCGTCAAACTCACGTCGGGGTTGGTTGGGGTTCGCCTCTATTTGGTCGAGTGGTATCTCGTTGATGGTGCTGCTGCCCTGGGTGCGTACGCTCTCGGTCGAGATGAGGGCATCGAGTCCTCGTCCCAAGGCGTTGCTTTTTGTTCCGTTGTTATATTTTTTGTGTACTGCCATTTATGTTGTCTATTAAGTGAAGAGTGAAGAACGAAGAGTGAAAAAACTCTTGCCTTGTCTCTTCTTACTAACTGTTCTTGTTAATGATTTCCTTGGCGAGTGCCAGATGGTTCTTGGCGCCATTGCTCTCTGCGTCGTAGAGGATGACAGGGAGACCATGGCTAGGGCTCTCGCTTAGTTTTACGTTGCGCTGGATAACGGTCTTGAACACCAGTTCCTGGAAGTGGCGCTTCACCTCGTCGTATATTTGGTTGGCTAGGCGCAGGCGACTATCGTACATGGTGAGCAGGAAGCCCTCGATTTCCAGTTTCGGGTTGAGCTTGCTCTTGATGATCTTGATGGTGTTCAGCAACTTGCTGATGCCTTCGAGTGCGAAGTATTCACACTGCACAGGGATGATGACCGAGTCGGCTGCCGTAAGCGAGTTCACGGTGATGAGACCTAATGATGGCGAGCAGTCGATGAGGATGTAGTCGTACTCCTCTCGGATAGGGTTGAGCAGGTTCTTGATAACCTTCTCACGGTTGGGCAGGTTGAGCATTTCTATCTCTGCGCCCACCAGGTCGATGTGGCTTGGTATGATGTCGAGACCATCGATGTCGGTGGTGTAGATGGCATCTCTCACATCTGCGTGGTCGATGATACACTCGTATAGGGAACAATCCACCTCGCTGAGATCCACGCCCAGTCCGCTTGATGCGTTTGCCTGGGGATCGGCGTCTACCACGAGTACGGTTTTCTCCAGAGTGGCCAGCGATGCAGCCAGATTGATGGTGGTGGTGGTCTTTCCTACGCCACCTTTCTGATTAGCTAATGCGATTATCTTTCCCATTTTCTTAGTAAATTTTCGGCAAAGATACAAAAAAGTTACGAGAATGATGTTTCTTTAAAGGTTTTTTCGTACTTTTGCAGCCAAAAGAATGATATTTTTATGGAAAATAAGAATTGTTTAGAAGAAAACGTGAATTGTTTCACGGAAAAGAAACGTCCGTTGGTGCTGATTTCCAACGATGATGGTTACCATGCCAACGGCATCAAGACACTCGTAGGTTTCTTGAAACCATGGTGCGACTTGCTGGTCGTTGCCCCTGAGAGTGCTCGCTCGGGTTTTGCCTGTGCCTTCTCGGCTACGACTCCTTTGCGCCTGAAGCGTCGCCACAACATGGGCGATGATGTGGAGGTATGGTCGTGCAGCGGAACACCGGTAGACTGCATCAAGTTGGCTCTCAATCAGTTTATGGCCGACCGCAGGCCCGACTTGATTATCGGCGGCATCAATCATGGCGACAACTCCAGTGTCAACAATCACTATTCCGGAACGATGGGCGTTGCCAAGGAGGGTTGCATGCAGCACATTCCGAGCATCGCCTTCAGTAGTTGCAACTATGATGAGAATGCCGACCTCTCACCATTGCGTGATGGGGTAATTAAGATTGTGAAGATGGTGCTCGAAGAGGGGTTGCCTCCTTACACTTGCTTGAACGTCAACTTCCCTGCCAATCCGCCTTTCAAGGGATTCAAGGCTTGCCGAATGACCCATGGCTCTTGGATTAACGAGGTGGACAAGCGCACGCACCCGCATGGCTACGATTACTACTGGATGGTGGGCGACTATCGCAATGATGAGCCAGAGGCAACCGACACCGACCAGTGGGCTGTGAACAATGGTTATATCGCCATCACGCCAACCAAGATTGACGTGACCGACTATGACTGGCTGAAACATTTCAATGCAAAATTATAACTTATATGAGATATTATTTGATAGTAGGTGAGGCTAGCGGTGACCTGCATGCCAGCAGGTTGATGCGCTCGTTGAAAAAAATAGACGAATTTGCGGAGTTTCGCTTTTTCGGAGGTGACTTGATGCAAGCCGAGGGCGGTACCCGTGTGAAGCATTTCAAGGAGTTGGCTTACATGGGTTTCATACCTGTGCTGACCCATCTTCGTACGATATTCTCAAACATGAAGAAATGCAAGGAGGATATTGTGCTCTGGAAACCGGATGTCGTCATCTTGGTAGACTATCCAGGCTTTAACTTGAGTATAGCTAAGTTCTTGAAGAAGAGGACGAATATACCTGCCTACTACTATATATCTCCCAAGATATGGGCTTGGAAGGAGTGGCGCATCCGTAGCATCAAGCGTGACATCGCCGAGATGTTCTCCATCTTGCCTTTCGAGGTGCAGTTTTATGAGAAGAAGCATCGTTATCCGATACATTATGTAGGCAATCCTACGGCACAGGAAGTGGCGGAGTTTAAGGCAGGGTACCAGCAATCTTTTGCGGAGTTTACGCAAGAGAATAATCTTGACACCCATAAGCCGATATTGGCCCTTTTAGCCGGTAGTCGTCTGCAAGAAATCAAGGACAATCTCCCTGCCATGATCGAGGTGGCTGAGCGATTTGAGGACTATCAGATGGTGCTGGCCGGAGCTCCTAGCATCGACGATAAGTATTATGATATGTGGTTGAAGGGAACCCGTGTCAAGATGGTGCGCAACAAGACTTATGAGTTGCTTTCGCATTCCACGGCAGCCTTGGTGACGAGTGGAACGGCTACCTTGGAGACGGCACTCTTCGATGTGCCTCAGGTGGTATGCTATGAAACCCCAGTGCCTAAGCTCATCCGCTTCGCCTTCAACCATGTCATCAAGGTAAAGTACATCTCCTTGGTGAACTTGATAGCCGACAAGGAAGTGGTGCCGGAGATGATGGCAGACCGTTTTACGGTGGATGGCATAGCCAACGAGCTTTACAAGATTCTGCCAGGTCAGCCTGAGCGAGAGACGATGCTAGCAGGTTATCAGAAGGTACATGAGGCGTTGGGTTCGCTTGTGGCACCCGACAATGCCGCCCGCATCATGTACGATTTGCTGGTAAAGCGTCGTGAGGAGCTGATTCGCTTGGCTAAGGAACGTGCCGAGGCTGAAGCAAAGGCTGCTGCCGAGGCGGCGGAGAAGGCCAGGTTGAAAGCTTTGGCGCAGGCTGAGGCAGCCAAGAAGAAAGCCGAGGCGGAAGCGGAACGAGCTCGCAAAGAAGCTGAGGAACGCATCAAGAGGGCGCAACAGCGTGCCGCCGATGCGCAAAAAGAACTTTGGGATGCGCAGCAAGCCCAGCGTTACGAAGAAAATCAGGAGAAAGGGGAGGTCTTCTAAGGTAATCGCCTTGAAAGATTGGAATTTGTCCAATACGCCCTTGAAAGGTTGGAATTGTCCCATATGCCCTTGAAAGGTTGGAATTGTCCCATATGCCCTGAAAGGGCAGAAGCACCTAGCCCTGGACAACGCCCTGGGGCAAATGGCAATAATCAAAGTCGAGGGTGTGTCATAAGTCATGTCCTATGCGCCCTGAAAGGGCAATCTGCCCCTAGCCCAGGGCATCGCCCTGGGGTTAACGTCCCAACAAAATGTCGCCCTGAAAGGGCAAAAGCATTAATAATGAGATGCTTTTGCCCTTTCAGGGCGACATTGCTTAATACCAATATTACCCAGGGCGTTGCCCTGGGCTAGGTGTTTTTGGGCTTTCAGCCCGTCTTTGTCTGCTATCCATAGGACTTATGGCGTTGCCCTGGGCTAGGTGCTTTTGGGCTTTCAGCCCGTCCTTATTATATTGGTAATATGACTTTTACGCACCTTTTTATGTTACAGGAATCTTATGCGAACAATTGCAAGGTGTAGAGGTAAATGACGGCTGCTGGTATCGCCATGAGCGAAGAGTCGAAGCGGTCGAGCATGCCACCATGACCTGGCAGGATGTTGCCGCTGTCCTTTACGCCCAGTGTGCGCTTGAAGAGACTCTCCACCAAGTCGCCCCAGGTTCCGAAGAACACCACGACGATGCCAAGGCCTACCCAGCCGGCGATGCTCAGGCGATGAGCCTCTCCGTCATTGGCGATGTAACCGATGATGAGGGCGGCGATGATGACGAAGATGCCTCCGCCGATGCTACCTTCCCAACTCTTGCCCGGACTGATGCGAGGAAAGAGCTTGTGCTTGCCGAAGAGCGAACCGCTGCAGTAAGCACCTGTGTCGTTGGTCCAGAGGAAGATGAAGATGCTCAGCGGCAAGAGAAGGTCGTAGTGAATCTGTCCATCGAAGGCAGAGTACTCGAATGCCAGCACGTTGATCATCGAGAATGGTAGGGCGATGTACATCTGCGAGAGCATCGTGTAAGCCCAGTCGTTGATGGCATCCTTGTTGCCTGTGTACAACTCGCTGATGAAGAGGTACACGATGGTGAGCAAGTATGGCACGAACACCACGAAGTTGCCCACGATGCCCGTACGGAAACCCGCCACGGCGAGGAAGAAGTAAACTCCCGCTACCGTGGTGATGAATCGGTTCACCGTCACATTCTCCTTCTGGTTCACCAACCCCGTGTATTCCCAGAGGCTCAATCCCGTGATGAGGGCGAAGAGGAATACCATCGCCTTTGGATTGAGGAAACAAGAAACCATGCAGACTACGAAGAGTACGCCTGTGATGGTTCTTACTATCAGATTCTTTTGCTTGTCTGTCATGATTCTTATTTCTTTTCGTCGTTATCCTTTTCTTTGTCGTCGCTTTCGGCAGTCTTCTCCTTGTTGTCGGTCTTTCCCTTGTCGGAAGAAGTCTGCTGGTCGGCGTTAGCATCCTTCGCCTCGTGCTCCTGGATGGCGGCTTGCACGGCAGGAATGTTCTTCACCTTGTCGTCGTCCACATCCTGGGTGTCGTCCTGTACCTTAGGCTGCTCGTCTTCCATGATTTCCTGTGAGCGACTCAGCCAAGGGCGCTTGCCGAAGATTCTCTCCACGTCCTCTGCCATGATCACCTCCTTTTGGATGAGCAGTTCCGCTAGGGCGTTGTGTCCCTCCTTGTGCTCCATCAAGATGTTCTTGGCACGAGTGTATTGCTCGTTGACCATCTGGAGTACTTCCTTGTCTATCTCTCGGGCTGTTGTCTCCGAGTATGGACGCTGGAAGGAGTATTCGTTCTGGTTGTAATAGCAGATGTTTGGCAAGGTCTTGCTCATACCGAGGTAAGCCACCATGCCGTATGCGCTCTTGGTGGCACGTTCCAAGTCGTTCATGGCGCCAGAGGATATATGTCCGGTGAAGAGCTCCTCTGCGGCACGACCGCCCATCAGCGAACACATCTCATCGAGCATTTGCTCCTTGGTCGTGATCTGACGCTCCTCTGGCAGATACCAAGCTGCGCCGAGAGCCTGACCACGAGGTACGATGGTAACCTTGATGAGCGGGTTGGCGTACTGGCAGAACCATGAGATGGTGGCATGACCCGCCTCGTGGAGGGCGATGCTGCGCTTCTCGTCGGCCGTCATGACCTTGGTCTTCTTCTCTAGTCCGCCCACGATGCGGTCTACGGCATCGAGGAAGTCTTGCTTGCTGACTGCCTTCTTGTCGTGGCGTGCGGCGATGAGGGCAGCCTCGTTGCATACGTTGGCGATGTCAGCTCCCGAGAAGCCCGGTGTCTGGCGGGCTAGGAGGTCAACGTCCACTGTATCGTCTATCTTGATTGGCTTGAGGTGAACCTGGAAGATCGCCTTGCGCTCGTTCAGTCCTGGCAAGTCAACATGTATCTCTCGGTCGAAACGCCCAGCACGGAGCAAGGCGCTGTCGAGCATGTCCACACGGTTGGTGGCTGCGAGGATGATGACACCGCTGTTGGTGCCGAAACCATCCATCTCTGTAAGCAGGGCGTTGAGGGTGTTCTCGCGCTCGTCGTTGCCACCCATGGCTGGGTTCTTGCTGCGGGCACGTCCCACGGCGTCAATCTCGTCGATGAAGATGATGCAAGGAGCCTTTTCCTTAGCCTGACGGAAGAGGTCGCGCACACGTGAGGCACCCACGCCGACAAACATCTCCACGAAGTCGGAACCGCTCATCGAGAAGAATGGCACGCCAGCCTCGCCAGCTACTGCTTTCGCCAAGAGAGTCTTACCTGTTCCCGGAGGACCCACGAGCAGCGCACCCTTTGGAATCTTACCACCCAGGTCGGTGTACTTCTGTGGGTTCTTGAGGAACTCCACGATTTCCTCCACTTCCTGCTTGGCACCTTCCTGACCAGCCACATCCTTGAAGGTGATGCCGATGGCATTGCCTTTCTCGTACATCTTCGCCTTGCTCTTGCCAACGCTGAAGATGCCGCCGCCCATGCCGCCGCTCAGTCCGCTGCCCATTCTGCCCGACATCCAGAAGATGAAGAGGAAGAAGAAGAGGAGAGGGGCGAGGTTGATGAGGAGGTTGATGAAGTCGTTGTCCTTCTGGTTGTCATAGCTGAAGGAGTTGATCTTCTTTTCCTTGACCATCTCGTTGCCGTAGCGGTCCACCTCGTCGATGGAGCCGAACTGTACCTTGAGATAAGGGTTAGGCCCCACGTTTTGCGCCGGCACCTTGAATACGTCGCGCGTATACTTCGGGTTGATGTATATCTTGAGCGTGCTCTCGGTCTTGTTGGCCACCACGCTGAGCACGTAACCCTTGTCTACGTATTGTCTGAACTGGGTGTAGGTCACCTCTTTGGCGGCGCTGCCTCCCAGGGCCTCGCCACCACCACTGAAGAACAGGGCGATGAGGGCTATCAGGATGATGGTGTAGAGCCAGTTCATGTTGAACCTAGGCATCTTCGGGCCCTTGCCGCCGCTCATGTTGCCGTAATTATTCATTTGTTCCATATATTATATACCTTATTATAATATGATACCTTGTTTCTGATGTTTCCGTCGATTTAGTCGAGGTTAGGCACGTGGGTGAGCTTGGCGTCAGCCCAAAGGTGCTCCAGGTCGTAATAGGCACGAACCTCTGGCAGGAATATGTGTACCAGCACGTCGACGAAGTCCATCGCTACCCACTGGTCGTTGCCAAGTCCCGCAACATTGACCGGCTTTTCTCCCAGGTTCTTGCGGCAGAGGTCGCCAATCGACTCTGCGATGGCCTCCACTTGGGTAGGGGAGCCACCTTGGCAGATGACGAAATATTTGGCGATGCTGCCATCGATGCCCGACAGGTCGGCGATAACGATGTCCTGACCTTTCTTTTCTTGTATACCTTCTTTAATAGTCTCTACGAGTTGTTTAACTGTGTTCATTTGTTGTATTTCTTGTTTCTTTGTTTTTTTATGCTACAAAGATACGCTAAATACCCGAAATATCGGTCAAAATCGCTAAAAATTGAGATTTTTTAGAAAAAAGTTGCGAAAAATTTTGGTAATTCAAAAAAAGTTAGTACCTTTGCACTCGCAATTCAGAAACGCATCTGTTGAGAATGCTTCATTGGGATATGGTGTAATGGTAACACTACAGATTCTGGTCCTGTCATTCCTGGTTCGAATCCGGGTATCCCAACGAAAATCTTAACGACGATGTCTTTTGAAAAGCAAATGATATTGGGATATGGTGTAATGGTAACACTACAGATTCTGGTCCTGTCATTCCTGG
>ERZ808270.903-NODE-903-length-14717-cov-3.761970_pt1 | contig 14717 bp, 11 predicted proteins | sample MGYA00521082_ERZ808270 | MGnify/ENA primary metagenome ERZ808270 (study PRJEB31516, sample SAMN03275594) | gut metagenome | biome: mammalia-associated habitat; material: feces | host: Papio cynocephalus | place: Kenya | collected 2012-07-27 ... | reverse complement strand
TATTAATTTCATTACTGTTCACAGGTTACCCTGCGAACAGTAACTTCACAGCCCCATATAAAGTTTTGCTTCGCAAAAGGGGAGCTGCTCACACCCACATCATGTTCATACGCACCTGAACAGCATGGTGTTCAGGTGCTAAGCGAACAGTAACTTAATTTCGACATAATTTTTTCAAAGTTTCCTTTATTGTTTCCATATTTAACGGTTTTGAAATATGCGCATTCATACCTGCCGCAATACATTTTTCCGCATCCTCTTTAAAGGCATTCGCGGTCACTGCAATAATCGGAATGTCCTTTGCATCCGTTTTTCCTGACTCTCGAATCTTTTTGGTGGCAGTCAGTCCATCCATTACCGGCATCATAACATCCATCAATATTGCATCAAATGTTCCCTCTTCGTTTTCCTGAAACAACTCTACGGCCTGCTTTCCATCATATGCAACCGTAACATTTGCGCCCTGATCCTGTAACATGATTTCTGCAATTTCTGCATTTAATTCATTGTCTTCAACCAACAGAATATTCATGCCCCTGATATCCATATCTTTTGATGTATGATCTTCCTCCACAACTGCCGGCTCCGGTGCAATTTCAAAAGGTATCGTGATTACAAATGTAGTTCCCACTCCTTTTTTGCTTGTCACAGAAATTGTACCATTCATTTTGTCAACAAGACTTTTTACGATAGCCATTCCAAGTCCCGTTCCCTGATATACACTTCTTGCATCATTCTTTTCCTGTGTAAAAGGCTCAAAAATATGTTCTAAGAACTCCTCATCCATTCCTTCCCCGGTATCGGATATGGTCCATCGATATGTGCACATATGATCTTTTTCTTCTAGCGTATCAACAACCGTTGTAATCGTTCCTCCGGAATGCGTATACTTTATACAGTTTCCATATATATTCAAAAAAATCTGTCTCAAATGTACCGGACTGCCATATATACAAGTATGTGGAATAAATGTTTTTTCACGTTTATACTCCCATTTTATACCGGCTTCCTTTGCACGATCAATGACAATGCTCACGACATCCTTGGAAAGCTCAGCCAGATTAACAACTTCATGTGTCAGCACAATGCTTCCATCTTCCAGTTTGCTCATTTGTAATACATCATTGATAAGCGACAACAAATGGTTTGCCGAAATCTGCATTTTGCGATGGTTTTCTCTCACAAGATCTTTTTCCTCAAAGTGGTCTTCATCTATTTTTAAGAGTCCGATAATTCCATTTAAAGGAGTCCTGATGTCATGGCTCATTCTTGACAGAAAACTGCTTTTCGCCATACTTGCTTTTTCAGCCTTTAGGACTGCTTCCTGAAGCTGCCGGTTTTTTTCTTCCAGTGAATCCATATACTTTCTTTGCGCAATCAACTGATTCCTGCGGTAAATTTTCCCGGCTCTCCACATCATCGTATTGACAACAATCAAAAACAGAACATAAAAAAGCAGCGCAGCTAATACATCAAAGAACGTATTTCCAAACACATTATGTTCTCCCATAAATGCATAGATATAATAATCTCTGCTTTTTTCCATCAATCCAAACTGATGCCCAAACACACTGTTTTTATCCTTTGCATGTGTAAGTTTACTACCGGTTCCGTGTTTCATAATTTTGTTTAAGATCGGCGTATCTTCAACATTTGTACCCTCAAGCTTCTTATCATTAGAAATAATGATTTTATTGCCGCTGCTTATCACAATCGTTCCATTTTTCTTCTTTGAAACGCCGGAAATGATTGTACGAATGGAATTATTTACGGTCGCCGCATATGTTGCAGATGTATCATAATACCCCACAAGAACTCCGTCCTCGTCGATTCTGCTGACTGCAGCCAGATCAACCTGTGATTCATCTTCCAGTACGACACGAATTGCATAACTGTCTTCCGTAAATGACATTAAGTTCATCAAGGAATCCCGATCTGTCATATCCAAAACCGCTTTACTTCCAAGACCTGATGCATCAAACGCAGTTTCCACATTTCCGTCTTTATCTAAAAGTATAAGTCCGTCCAGATAGCTGTCTGTCGCATAATTTTCCAAATTGTTTTCTTTAGCACGTTTACTGTGCGGAATTTCCTTATCATATTTTAAATGCCAGCGAATCTGATCTACACTTTCTGTGACACGGAGCAGGCTTTTCGCTTCCGAGGCCAGATCTCTGATCTGACTTTCATTGCATTGGTTTTTCATATAATCAACCGTTACCCGTAATTCATTCTCCGCGCTCTTCATGTCTGCATTCGCTGCAATGCAAAATATTATGATAAATATCAGTAATCCAATTACAATTTCTATTGGTGCTATTATCTTCCAGGACAATATTTTTTTAATATTCTTCATGTCAGTCCTCCAGATAATCTTCTACATTTGACAGATATTTGCTTATAATCTTTTTTGTACTGCCGTCTGCCTGCATTTGGGATAAAACTTTCGTCAATTCGACATTTATACCTCTGTCATCGTTCTTATCAAAAGCCACTCCCAGTTCAACCGACTGCAACGGCTCTTCCAATATTCGAAACTTCAAACCGGTATCCGACATAAACTGATCCACCGATGTATCGTGAGCAGCCAAGGCATCTACGTATCCCTTACTTAAAAGAATAAAAATCAAATCCCTTTTCTGGACAGAAATTACTTTTCTAAGTTTTGGCAATGTTCCATCATGACTGCGTATCATATCCTCCGGTTTTGTAGTGCTCTGGACTGCGATTGTTTTTCCTTTCAAATCCTCCAGCGTCTGTATATCACTATCCTCATTCACCGCTACCACCTGATGGCTGTGCATATACGGACCTGCCCAGTTATATTCCTCTTCTCTGTCTGTCATTGTAAAACTGCTCCATATGCAGTCAATTTTACCATCTCTTAATAAATTCTTTTTATCTTCCCAGCTTATAAACTCAAATTTTGGGTTATATCCCATCCTTGCAAACGCTTCTCTGGCCAGCTCGACATCAATTCCTGTCATTTCCCCATTTGCATCTGCATAGCTAAACGGCGAATAATCATCGCAGCCTACTACTATCACAGGTAGTTTTGCGTTTTCCCCTGTGTCTCTGGCTCCCTGTTTGCTACACCCACAGAGTAGACAACATGAAATGATCCATATTATTCCCATTTTAAACTTTTTCATATTATATATTTCTGCCTTTCCTGTAGTCCTAAAAAGATGGTATATTTATTTTACATTATTTGCAATAAAAATTTTATATTTTTTCAATTTTCCTGCTTTGTGTCAGATTTCTGCTTTCGATCACTAAAAGAACTTTCCTATAAAGAAATATAGCGTACGTATTCCATCTGGAAGTTACGCACGCTATTTCTTTACCTATTTTTGCTGGATTTCTATTCCGATATAAAATTAATTTGAACTTGATATATTAACAATCTGAAGCTTGTTGATGTCTACACCTTCCGTTCGGACACTCAAAGTAGCGGATGATGGTGCAGAATAGAAATAAATGGACACCGTTGATCCATTAACGGTCTGCGTACCACCATCAATCCATCCATCTGCCACATTTGCATTGAACGTAAATGTTATTGTCAATTTATTCGGATTAAGTCCGGATAAATCCACGTTACAAGTTGCAATACCTCCTGTCTTCCAATCCTGCGTTACAGTAAGATCTGATGCAGTTACGCTAGATCCACTTGCCATATATATTCCCTCTGCCACATTTGCATCGATCAAAATGGTCGGTCTCTCATATCTTTTCATATACTCCTCCTTGGGTAAAATACCTTTTTCTCCGTCAAATACTCTGCACTTTGATGTCTTTTCCTACTGATATCTTACAGACTTTTTCAAAAAGTGTCAATCAAAATTGTGTACAAATCCTTCATTTAAAAAAGCAAAATAGGGTCTCCGGATTTCTCCGGAGGCCCTCAGACTGAATCATTTGATTCAATCTCTTATTCATACACCATTGTTTACCAGTACATAAATTGTATATTTTCCTGTGTCCTTTGCTGTTATCACGCTGAAACAGTCCTTTACCACTTTTGACAATTTCTACAACTTTTGCAAAATCTTACATAAAGTAGGTCTCTTCAAACTGTTTTACAGCAACAGGTTTTGAGAAATAATATCCCTGATATATCTCACATCCCATCTTCGTAAGACGTTCCAGCTGCTCTCTAGTTTCGACCCCTTCCGTAATCACTGATAATCCCAATTTTTTGCAAAGTGATATTATCGAATTTAATATAGACATACTTTTTTCTATATGCTCTGGTTTCGTTGTCCTTAAAAATCCCATGTCTATTTTCAGCACATCAACCTCCATATCTTTCAGTGTGTTAAAGGAAGAATAGCCACTTCCGAAATCATCAATTTCAACCTGAAAACCATATTTTCTGAATTGATCAATTCTTTCAAATTCTCCTGAGGTTCCTGTCATAAATGCTGTTTCTGTAATCTCCAATTTCAAGGTTGCAGGGATAACTTTATATTTTTCTACAAGTGTTGTAAGGGTTTCATATACATTCATATAATGAAAATCTTTTGTTGAAATATTTACAGATATATACAGATCATTCCGGCCTGCTTTCTGCCACTCGGCAAGTTTCTGTATCGCAAGTTCCCATATATATTGATCAAGCCGATAAATTAAGCCTGCTTTTTCAAAGACATCTATAAAATCACTAGGAAAGATCAATCCGCGCTTGGGATGCTGCCACCTGACCAGTGCCTCTGCACCCAGCATTTTCCCCTCTGATGTCATCTGTGGCTGCAAATACATACAAAACTGTCGATCCGAAATAGCCTCCTCAAAATCACCTACCAGCTGCCTCTCAACAATCGTCTCATGTAACATTGCTTCATTGTAATATACAAAAAACTGGTTATAATTTTCGTTAAGTGTTTTGATTGCAAGATTAATTTTATCGCACATAATAGAGATGTCTTCATTCATATCTGTAACTTCATAAACACCTACATAAATATGAAGATGATATGTGTCATTATTTACCACATCTTTCATATCCTGTATCGCACCGATAAAATCCTGCTCCCGAAATCTCGTTTTAGGAATGCACACAGCAAATTTATCTCCATCCGTTCTTCCATATATCACATTTTCACCGCACCGCTCTTTCAAAAGATCTGCTTCCATTTTCAGGACTTCATTTCCCTTTTCCAGTCCAAAGAGATCGTTAATCAGTTTGAAATCCTTGATATTAGAACCAAGCAGCATCCACGTCTCCTCTGGATTTTCTTTCATCGCCTCTATTATTTTTTTCCCAAAATATTCTTTATTGTATAACCCTGTTAATTTGTCATGAGTCGCAAGATACCTCTCTTCTTCAAAAGCAAGATACTTCTTTGTATTATCGACAAGATTTAGAAAAAAGCCGATACATTCCTTCTTTTTCCCAAATAATTTTCTGTATTCAATATCAAAATAATAGGTTTTATGACCAATGGTTTTTCGGTCACTCCATACAAAAGAATCCACATTACTCATATCCTTCTCTGTTATCCAGGTATTCATATACTCTGTGAATACGGAACAATCGGATGGTCTGTCAAATATCTCCAATGCCCGTTCATTCGCATAAACACAGTTTCTGTCAATATCAAAGCAGATCACCGCATTGTTCATCCCAGCCACAACAACTGACAGTGTTTTATCGATCAGTTCTCTCGGAGAACGATACAGTGACAGATAACAGATCAGTATCGCTGCAAATGAAAAAAAGGGAAGCGACAGATCAATCGGAAATCCGGATACATCACATATAAAATTTATTGCAATAATAACGCACATTACAACAAGAATCGGACTGTATTTTTTACGATAAAAATATGGCACCTTTCTGATTTTTAAGATAAAAGATGCCACAATACAAACCACCATGCAATACGCAAAAACATAATGAAGATAATAAAGCAGATTTTTTTCAACAATATGGTACATCTGAAAATTCATATAATATACCTTTTCCAGCTTATATTCATTTTGAAAAATTGCACTTAAGAAAAGTGCAATTCCATCCAGATATGCAATTATGAAACATCCGTTTCGAATAAAAGATATTTCACGAAATACTCCAGTGTATTGTTGTGTGTATTCCAATATATAAATCAATACCATATCAATGAAAAACAAATAACCAGCTTCCATAAAATAGGAAAACGTTTCGTTTTTTGAAAAAGCAAACAATCCATTACACAAAATGGTTATGATTGCAAAAACAAAACATTTTACGATAGAAGATGCCACATCACTTTTTATTCTCCGGGCATATTTTATGCATATCAACATTGATACAATCATCAGAATCAAGAAAAAAAGGTATACCTTATCCATACTGTCGTAATCCTCCACTTCTATTATCCATACAATCCTTTATCTGAGCATTTACAGCGTGCATGAGTTCTTTGTCTTTATACATATTATAATCCGCCTGTCTCGAAACTTCCGATTCCGGTACGGCTAAAGTTTCCCTAATTTCACCGCCTGTAGCAAGCCCCATTTCCGGTTTTATGACTGCTAATTTTGTTTGGAATATTTTTATTTTTTCAATCATTTTTTCATGCACCGTTTTATTGCAACGCGGTGTAATCATAAGAAATTCATCGCCTCCCCATCGGAAGCATATTCCTTTTTCATCTGTAACATATCTTAAAATATCGGATACCATTAGGATATACTGGTCTCCCATGTCATGTCCAAGCTGATCATTTACCAGTTTCAGATCATTGCAGTCACACATGATATATGCACAGGGGAGCTTATCCTTGCTTTCAAAATCCTGTTTTTGAAAATAATTCCGGTTATAGCAGCCCGTGTAGGAATCATACATACTTAATTTTTCATATCGTTCTTTTAAATTCATCAATTCCGTCACATCACTTACAACTCCACAGACACCTATAATCTCTCCATTGCTGTACACGGGATTTTTAGAAATTTCCCTGACTTCCTTTTTCCCATCGATATAAAATTCCGAGTAGCAATGAACGCCCTTCCCGCTTCTCATAATTTCCAGATCCTGCTCATAATACATTTTTCCAAGTTTCGGATCATATTGGATATCCAGATCTGTTTTTCCAATAATGGAATTTTCCTCTCCGCCGTTAACTGTCTTCTCCACTTCCGATGTATAAATATAACGGCAGTGTTTATCTTTTGCAAAAAGTACACAGGGAATTTTATTATATTTATAAGCATACATAAGCAGCTCGTCTGCTGAATATTTTTTCTTATCCATTTTCTTCTCTTACAAATATTTAAATCTATCCAGTTCTTTCTCTAATCTCGTTATTATGCTGTTATTTTCATCCACATGCTCCACAATTTCTCCCATGTCAGAGACCAGTTCTGTTGAACTGTTTGCAATATTTTCTGTTCCTTCCGTGCATTGTTCCATCACCGTCATGACATTTGTGGTTGCATCAACCATTTGCCCCATCTTGGATTTTATCTCTAAAGCACTCGTCTGCAGATCCTGCATCATGTTCTCGAAGCTATTGGCATCCTCATGATAACTTGCACCGGTATTTACCATCACATCATAATCGGAAAGGATCACCTGATGAATATACTCCAACATTTTTGTTGCATTCTCCGCCAGTTCATTGACTGATTTTGTTACCAATTCACTCACTTTTTGAATATCATCCGCTGTTGTTTTACTTCCATCTGCCAGAATTCTTATTTCATCTGCTACTACAGCAAATCCTTTTCCTGCCTCTCCGGCCCTTGCAGCTTCAATGGATGCGTTTAAAGCCAGTAAATTTGTCTGGCTTGATATACTTAAAATATTATCTGTCAGCTCATTGATCTTACTTACTTTTCTGCTTTCCGCAATTGCGTGCTCCAGTTCTTCTGTTATTTCAAATACCATTTTTGCTGTATTTTTCTGACTTTCTGTTGCATTATCACTTAATGTAACTGCTTTCTCTTTGATCTCTTTTGCAAGATCTAACCCCTTTACCGTCTGCTGCTGCATATTATGTATTTCCTGATCTGCTTTTTCAATTCCACTAGTTATATCAGAAATATTACTGGTCACATTTTGCATTCCTGCCGACATTTCTTCCATGGTAGCTGAGATATTTGTCGTAGCATCATCCGCTTCATTTACTCTGTTTACTATTTCATCTGCAGAATTTTGTAACATATCTGCACCGGTTTTAATCTTGTTCATTACACGTTGTAAGATATCTAAAAATAAATTTATACCTTGGGATATCTGTCCAATTTCATCCGATGATGTAACTACCAGACGTTCTTTCAGGTTTCCCTCCCCGGCTTCTATTCCGGATACAATCTCATTTAATTTTTTCGTTTGCTTCCGCAATAAATTTATTACAGATTTCTCAATTCTGAAAAAGATGATCACTGACAAAATCACGATAATAACCAACATTACTTTTGACATCACCATACTGATTTCAAATTTGGAATATACAGAATCTTTCGAACCCTGGATTCTGCTTTTGCAGTCAGAAGACATATTCGTAATGTTTTCTGCAATTTCATCCATCGTATCCTGTATATCAGCAATCTCTGACTGTATCATTTTATTGGAAGAGCCGGAATCGCTCAGTTCCATAATCTTATCCATATCTCTGATTCCCTGTTTTACATAATCTTCAAAGTCAAAAAATTCCTTCTGATTTACTTTTGGAACACGCTTTCCGAAAGAATCAAAGGTACTGATTACATTTTCTGTTGCCGTTTTATACTCTTCTAAAAAATTATTGTCCTGATTTTTATCCTTATCCTGAAGATATCCATAAAAACATTTCTGTGCTTCCTGAAGACCTTCAATAATCGTCGATACATCCTGCAGATCATTGATCTGTCCCTCTGCAAAAGCATTTAAGGTTTCTTTCTGCCGACTTACAAGCTCCATATTTATGAAGCACATGCCTATCATGACTACAGCTAATATTGCAAGCCAGAAATAAATTTTTGCAGCGAGGCTTACTTTGTGTTCTTTCTTTTGGTTCATCGTCTCTCTCCTTTTATTTCTTTGTAGTTTATCTTTTTCAATATTTTAATTATTTTTTTGTATTGTGTACATTTGAGATACCTGATGTTAGTATAGATTTTACTTATACTGACAATTACTGACTCCCTGTTATGCTGTCAGAAACATATATTTTACTTATACCGTGCAAAAGCTTTACAAATACCTTACATAACACATTTTTTGTAATGTATTCTATCGTCATTTATTACAAAAATATAAAAAAAACTCACAGAAAATTTTCATGCTGTTATAAGCACTAATCATTTTCTGTGAGCAGATAAACACACTTCTATTCGTTTTTTTTCCAATTATTATATACATTCCAGCTAATTTGCTGAATTATTCTTGCCTGTTCTTCCGTCACCTTTCCTCCAGGCATTCCAAATGTATGAGATACCGGAATTCCCAATCCTTCCGGACTTTCTTCAAACACCTCCGCATACAATAAACAGGCCGCAATATAGTTTCCTATATTGTTCTGGTGTCCGTAATCTCCACCTTCTTCTGGAGACAAATAAGGATTCACCGATAAGCCACATTGTTTTCTAAGTTCCCAATATCCTAAACATACCGGAAGTACTTCTGTATCGTTATCCAGCATTTCTGCCATTTTCAAATACCACTCTGCGTTTGCTTTCGCCATATCTTCTGTGGTCATGGTGAGTATATAATCATCCCCATTTCTATTATATACATCTCCGAGTATACCCGGTTTCCATGGCTTGGGATCCATGCTTTGAAGATAGCCATACTGATATGCATGCGGTGCCCAGAGAATCATTCGCCCTGCCTTGCCATGTATTTTATTATGTAATATATTTACTCCCTGCAACATCCTTGGTCTCTGTTTATAATCTTTCGCACCAATCTCCCCGCTATAAGTTTCCACGGCCTCATTACTGTTTCCAGCTACAACAAAATAATCATAATATTCATTGCTATCAATCAGTTTTCCACACTGCCTGGCCCGCTCTTCACATCCTTCCGCAAGACCTGCGTAATGAGCAATTCCTGTTCCTCCCCAATAGCTGTAAGCTACTCTTGCATTCCAGCCACCCATTTTTGCCAGTTCTCTGAAATAATAATATGAGCTATCCCACAATCCGGTAAAACTATGTCCGCAAAACGCCACTTTGGGACCTCTGGCTATAAACCGGATCCTTACCTGTACAGGAACCTCTTCCATCTGAAAAACAAGTTCTTTTTTCCATTTTTCGTCTACATCTGCATCCGGCCACACCAATGCATCATGAGGTTCTCCTTCATAAATACCAGTATCCTTATGAAAAAGCTTTGTATCTATTATTCTTTGCTTTCCTTCAAAGTAACCAACAGGATGAAACTCCTTACGTTTTTCTCCCGAATCAGTTTCTTCCCTGTTTTCTATCCATTCGGAATGAGCGGCAATCGTGTTAATATGATAGGAATAACATTTCTGTTCTTTCAGTATCTGTACATCCAAATCATTTAATTCAAATGTATTTCCATTATAAATCCCAATTTTCTGAAAACCATACCATTTCGCTTGAATACCATAATGCATATTTTTCTCTGTCACTTTCTTATCCTTTCTCTTTATACAATCCTCCAGATTCCTATAATAAAATAGAAATCTCTGTAAAAATATTCTAATATTACAGACATAAGTTTTCTTTCTAATACAGAAAAGAATATCTTAATAGAACGGAAACATCAATGGCATAAGAAAAATCGTCATCAACGCTAGGATCAGCGCTAGTGGAGCTCCACATTTCAAATAATCTTTAAAGGTATATCCTCCCGGTTCCATAATCATAATCTGACAAGGTGCCGCCATCGGTGTCATGATGGAAATGCAGCTTGCCGTGAGGACTCCTACAACTGCTGCCCGGGGATCAATTCCCATCTTAAGACAGACAGACGTAACCAGCGGAATAAAAATCGTCAATGTAGCCAGATTCGACATCACCTGCGTAAGCAAAAATGGAATGATGAAAAAAATAGCCATCATAAGATACGGATTTGTTGTACCACCAATAAGTTTAATCATAAAATCAGCTACAAGATCACCAACACCAGTTACTTTGATAGCGTCAGAAAGAGTCAGTACTCCGGCAAACAAAAAAATGGTAGGCTGATGGACGGATTCCAATGCCTCCTTTTCGGAAAGCACACCGGTAAGCACCAGCAGAACCGCTCCAATACATGCAATCAGATACATTTTGATTCCAATTACATTTTCAAAAAGCATGAAAATGATCGTTGCCAGAACAATTACCAAAGCCAGTTTTTCCTTAAATGGACTCAATTTTTTTGTATTCTCCCTGCCATGGATCTCATCGTCAAATTTGTTGTTATCAATATCCGGCATCAATTTATGTCCAATAAATACCATGTAAGCAATCGCAACAACAAGCAATGGAATCCGGGCAATGGTAAAATCCCATATCTTCAGAGAATGAGGTGCTCCACCTTTCATCATGATATCATTCCATGTCATGTTACTGGCTCCCTGTCCAAGAAACGTCATAGAAGTAGCAATGTTTGCACATGCCATGGCCGGAAATAAAAGTTTACTGCGGCTGGTTCCGATATCATTTGCAATTTCAATCAGAAATGGGATCATAATGGCAGCGGTTGCAGTCGCATTTGTAATACAGGCAAGCAGTGATGCTGCCAGACAGGATAAGAAAATCAGCATACGTGGATTCTCTTTATAACGAAACACCATTTTTTGCGCATAATCGATCAGCTTTGTCTTTGTAAGTCCTGCACCAATGATAAACATAGCAACAAACATAATAACGTTTGTATTGATAAATCCTTTGAATGCCTCCGTTGGAGTCATGATGCCGGTAATAATAAGTACAAGAATGATTCCGGAAGAAATTACAGAAAAAGGAACTTTCCCCGTTGCAAAAGCTATAATGGTTACAACCAGAATAATTAAAGTAATTTCAAGAGCAGTCATACGTATCTCTCCCTAAATTTTACATTAACAGAGAGTTGGAATTGTCATATTTTACAATCCAACTCTCAGGTATCATATCAATTTTCTACACATTTTGTCTTCTTATTTGATGAATCCAACCTGCTTACTGATGATCTCAATCTGTTCATCTTTCTTCCTGTTATATTCCACTTTCTTCTCTTCAAAGTAGTTTTTTCCATAAGAATCAATAGATACGATCAACGGACCAAATTCCTTTACGTGACAGTGCCACAGTGTCTCCGGCATTCCCAAATCCTTCCACTGTGCTTCCACAATCTCTTCTACCTCAGCGGCTGCCACAACAGCATTTCCTGCCGGAAATACGCAATGAATTGCACCGAAGTCCTTACAGGCTCTCTGGGTATTTTCTTTCATACCTCCCTTACCGACGATGACACGAACCCCGGTGGTCTCTACGAATTCATACTCGAATTTTTCCATTCTCATGGAGGTCGTCGGGCCTACTGATACCATTTCGTATTTTTCATCTCCAAGCGGACGGATGATCGGCCCTGCATGAAAGATTGCCGCATCTTTAACATCTACAGGAATCTCTCTTCCTTCCTCTACAACACGGCGGTGTGCCACATCACGACAGGTCGTAATATCACCTGTCAAATATACGATGTCACCGATGTGAATATCTTTCAAGTCCTCTGCAGATACAGGTGTTATCAGAATTTTCTTACCATCTTTTATTTCTACTGCCATTGTTATTTTCTCCTTCTGAATTAGTTCTCTTCCTTGTATTCAAAACCGGTATGTGTGTCTACCATAAAGTTCAAATCTTTATCAAAAACGATATGTCCTCTTCTGTGGCTCCAGCATCCCACATTTACAGCAACACCGATAGCAGACGGATGACGTGCGGTATTTTCAATATTAACTCCCATGACAGAATAATTTCCTCCCATACCCTGCGGTCCAAGACCAATGGCATTGATACCATCTTCCAACAGCTTCTCCATCTTGGCTGCCTTTTCATTATCATTATGAGATCCTATTTGTCTCATCAGTGCTTTTTTTGAATTCAGTGCTGCAGTCTCTACGGAAGTGCCTACGCCGACACCTACCAGCAGTGGTGGACAGGCATTTAATCCATAAGAAGTCATACGGTCCAGCACGAACTTCGTCACACCTTCATACCCTTCTCCCGGCATCAGAACGGTAGCATTGCCCGGAAGCGTACATCCGCCACCAGCCATGTAAGTATAGATCTCACACTGATCTGAGTTCGGAACAATATCCCACCATACCGTAGGAGTTCCTTTTCCAACATTTTTTCCGGTATTATACTCATCAAAAGTCTCTACGGAATTGTGACGTAACGGGGTCGCAAAGGTAGCCTGTACTACCGCATCTTTTAACAATCCTTCCAGATCATCAATAAGTGGGAATTTTGTACCGCATTTTACCCAGAACTGTAATACCCCGGTGTCCTGACAGGAAGGACGGTCCATTTCCAGAGCCAGTTTCTGGTTACGGAACATGGTATCATAGATGACCTTGGTCATGGGAGTGTCTTCTTTGCCTCTCAGTTCCTGCAATTTTGCAATGACATCATCCGGCAGTTTCTTCGCAGTGAATCCTACGAACTGCGCCATGATATCCGTCAGTTTCTTTACCTGTGCCTCATTTGACATATCTTTTTTCCTCCAAATTTTCATTCCTTTATGTTACAATATCAGTTTTTCTTTTCTCTATAACATATCTCATTTCAGGTAAAATGTACATTTCATATACTTGACGTCAGCATAGTTTTTAACTATACTGAAAATTACGAAATCACTTTTTAAGAAATGGAGGTTCTTTGTCATGACTCTGACACAATTGGAATATTTTTGTATGGTGTGCCACTATAACAGTATTACAAGAGCTGCGGAGGCTCTCTATGTCTCACAGCCCACGATTTCTACCTCAATTCGTGATTTGGAAAAAGAATTTCATTTAAAGCTTTTTAATCATGGAAGAAACAGGATTTCCCTTACGAAAGACGGAGAAGCTTTTTATCAGAAAGCAGAATGTATCATAAAACAGACACAGGAACTCTACACAAATTTCTCAAATATTGAAGAACATCGTCCGCCTCTGCGCATCGGAATCCCCCCTATGATCAGTACCGTATTTTTTCCAAAAGTTACAGATCAATTTCAGGAACAACACGATATTCCCATTCAGCTTTTAGAATACGGTTCTATTCGCGCCCGCACTTTGGTAGACAATGAGCAATTAGATGTGGCAATAGTGAATATGGATTTTTACAATCTGAATAAGTATAATAGTTATGTCATGATGGAAGACCGATATGTCTATTGTGTCCACAAGACACATCGATACGCAGGCGAAAAAGAAATTACCATGGAAATGTTAAAAGATGAACCCATTATTTTATTTAACACAGACTCTGTCCAGACACAGACTGTAATTACCCATATGCGTTCTGCGGGAATTACTCCCAACATTCATATGTATTGCAGCCAACTGGTCACTGTCCTCAACTTTGTCCGTGGTGGTAAATGTGGCGCATTTCTATATTCGTCCCTTGCTGCCAATCACAGAGACTTCTTGGAAATTCCCGTCACTCCGGAGATCTCCAACAGGTTTGGTATTATATGGAAAAAGGGAATTTTTATATCTGATCAGTTAACTAAATTTATAACGTTTGTAAAAAATTTTGATGCTGCATCTTATTTCCCCGAGTATTTATAACCTATTCGTTCCTTTGGTTTTTGTTGT
>ERZ808270.902-NODE-902-length-14725-cov-9.003613_pt1 | contig 14725 bp, 11 predicted proteins | sample MGYA00521082_ERZ808270 | MGnify/ENA primary metagenome ERZ808270 (study PRJEB31516, sample SAMN03275594) | gut metagenome | biome: mammalia-associated habitat; material: feces | host: Papio cynocephalus | place: Kenya | collected 2012-07-27 ... | reverse complement strand
TGTGTATTTATCTGTCCGGAACGTGATTCGTCGGGCTTTCAGCCCGTCTTTTGTTAGGGGTTGTGTATTTATTTGTCCAGAATGGGATTCGTCGGCCTTTCAGCCCGTCTTTTGTTAGGACTTGTGTATTTATCTGTCCGGAATGGGATTCGTCGGGCTTTCAGTCTTCTCCTTTTGTTAGGGTTTGTGTATTTATTTGTCCGGAATGGGATTCGTCGGGCTTTCAGCCCGTCTTTTGTTAGGACTTGTGTATTTATCTGTCCGGAATGGGATTCGCTATATACGTTATCGCGGGCTGAAAGCCCAATGTGTGTACATAGCCCAGGGCAACGCCCTGGGGTTCCCGTAAGCAGCAACGTTTCGCCCTGAAAGGGCAAAAGTAAAATACTACTTTAATCCTTAAAAACGTATTCTTTATCGTATTCAATGCCATACGACTCAAGGAAACGCTGGTATTCTTCTTTGAAAGAGTATCTTTTATGGTGTTCGCGTTGTTGCTTGATGTATTGCAATGTTTTGTCTGCCACAGACTGGCTCACTGAGAACGCTGCGTATCCGCCTTGCCATGTAAAGAGCTTATAGGTGTCCGACAGGCCTTTTATCCATCTGCTGCTATTGCGTTTTACCTCTTCTGCCACATGTGAGATTGTAACTTCTCGTGATAGGAGGAACAGAATGTGAGCGTGATCCTCTACTCCTCCGACCCAAATATTTTTGCATCCAGTCAGATTGACGAGTTGCCCCATATAGGAGTGGACGCGCTCCCAATCTTTTTCTAAGATTTTAGGACTCGTTGTTTTTATATGGAATATGAGGTGGATGTATATTTTGCTGAGGGATTGTGGCATTCGTTATCTTTTACTTTTGCCCTTTCAGGGCGACTCGTCAGTGTAATCTGTGAACCCAGGGCGTTGCCCTGGGCTATGTAGGGCATTGGGCTTTCAGCCCGTCTTAGGTTGGGAATCCTATATTATCCGTTTGGATTATGTTGATATTCTTGTGGCTTCAAAGCAGTCAATTCCTCAGTTTCTTTGCAGTCATTGCTCAGTTTCTCAGTTTCTTTGCAGTCATTGCTCAGTTTCTTTGCAGTCATTGCTCAGTTTCTTTGCAGTCATTGCTCAGTTTCTCAGTTTCTTTGCAGTCAATTCCTCAGTTTCTTTGCAGTCATTGCTCAGTTGCTCAGTTTCTTTGCAGTCATTGCTCAGTTGCTCAGTTTCTTTGCAGTTATTGCTCAGTTTCTTTGTTTCTTTGCAGTCATTGCTCAGTTGCTCGGTTTCTTTGCAGTCAGTGTACAACTTTTATTTTATTCTGTAAAAGCGGGCTGAAAGCCCAATGTGTGTACATAGCCCAGGGCAACGCCCTGGGGTCCCCGTAAGCAGCAATGTTTCGCCCTGAAAGGGCAAAAGTAGTACACTGTGTCTTAGAACAAATAGTTGAAGCCCAGTGTGCCGTAGATGGGGAAGAGGCTGAAGGTGACGCTTTCGAAGTCGGAGGGGAAGATGCTGTTGAGCCCCCAGCTGAGGTTGGCGGATACGGAGAGGTGCTTGTAGGCCTTAAACTCTCCGCCTACCTGCAGCCCCCAAGCGAAGCGTCGCAGATTGTCTGAAAAGTCGTAGTGTGCGCTGCTTACTTCTGCCTTCTGTCCTGTGGGGTCGATGTTGCGGATGTAGCCATCGTAGGCTTCTCCGCTGAAGTCGCCGTTGATAAGGTAGGAGAAGTAAGGTCCGGCTTGCACTTGCCATCGATCGTTGAAAGCGTAGGTGGCGAGCACGGGGAAAGTGAGGTATTTATTGTTCACCTCCGTCTTGACCTTACCCGTCCAGGCACCGTTGATCTTGCCTGTACCATCGTCGTTGACCGCCTCCATGTGGTAATTCTTTACCGTAGCGTCGGTCTTCATGCCTTTGTTTTCGAAGCGTATGCCGATCATGGTGCCCCAATGTTGGGTGAACTTGCGTTGCACGGCTCCTTCGAGCTGGATGCAGAGTGTGGGGTTGTAGCTATTGATCTTGCGAATCTCGGCGGGCAGGGGAATGGGCGATGTGCCACCCACGCTCACGCCTGCACCGAGGCGTACGTGCCACCCGCGCAGAGCGGCTTTGATGAGGTTGGTGTCGGTCTCTTTGGCCTCCTTGACTTTTTGAGCCTGCATGGTACAGCAAGCGAGTGCAAGAGCGAGAAGGGAAAATATCTTTTTCATAAAGTGGAATATCGTGCTTGGGGAGGGGTAGGGGTTATTGTTCGTTGATAATCTTGATCTCGTCTACATAGAGCGTAGAACCTACGGCTCCCTTGAAGTAGGCGCCCTCACGGCTTGAGGTCATCACAACGGCAATGGCATAACCGTTGTCTGCCATACGCTCGAGCGAGAACTCTTTGCCGTTCATGGGTTTGAACTCTTCCGAGAAGTGAATCCACTCCGAGGCTTCGAGGTCTTCTATTGAGCCTTGGAACTCTATGGGCTTATCAATGCGAGCTATCAACACGATACGATTGGAGGTGAGCACGTCCTTACCATTAAGTGCTACGAACTTCTTCGTGGGGTCGGCTTCCATCTCCGATTTGCTTGCTATCTCGTAGACCACGGCATAGATGTCGGCTGTATCGTGGAGTGTGGGTTGCACCTTAAAGTTGGCATTGGTAAATTTTTCGCCAGCCTTGTATTTATAGTAGCCTTCCATGCGGAGGGGCTTCTTTGTCACGAGTGGCAGACCAAACTGTGTGGCTTGCAGGGCTTGAGTCTGTCCCATGGCAGCCTTGTTGGCATTGAACGTACCGATAAAGAGGTTACCCGCAGCGATAGGCATCTTCATCAGGTTCCATCCAGTAGCACGTGTGGTGAGTTTCAGTCCTTTTCCTTGGAAACCCTCATCAATGGCCACGGTGGGATATTCTTGTATTCCGATATTGTCGCGAGTGAGGTCGTAGCCAGGGTTGCCCGACGACCATATATTGTTTCTTTCGCCCGTAGCGGCATCCATCTCAAACCATTCGTAGAATCGGTGAGAGGGGTCGAGCTCGAAGTTTTCAAATCCTAAGTTCCACTCTTCGGTGATGATGGGTGGATAGCTGAACATTACTTCATAATCCTTCTTCCATGCGCCATCTTGCGAGTGTGTGGTGTAGGTCTGTGGGGTATTGAAGTCGCGCATGATGCCATTGCCGTCCACTTCCTGTCCATCTACGTTGGCTGTGATGTGAGCGCCGGGGGTAAGTGTAAATTTCGGGTCGAACGCGCTGCGGTCGATGTTTCTGTTGGCAAGTGTAAAGGTGACGCGTTGATTTTCGATATTGGGATCGGTCGACAGGATGCTCCTGTGCTCTTGTAGCCACGTCTCGTCTACTCCCGTGATGTCACACTCCGCGTTGAGCGGTTCGTCCTGTATGCAGGAGTTGAGGGTGCTGAGGGAGAGGGCTGCGATGAGGAGGGGATGTATGAGTTTCATATAAATGGGTTTGCTGATTTTTTTGGGGGGGCTTCACGCGGGTGGCGGGGTTTAGTTCTTGTGGGAGGAGAAATGATGTCGTGGAGAATGCCGTTAGGTTGGCCTGAATGGTTCGTATATCTTTAGATTCAAAGGCATTAACCGAATATATCGGAATGGGATCCTGTGTTTGTTAAGAGAAGAATCAACTCGTCATCGTGTTGCTCCCACACAAGTAGCCAGTCAGGCTTTATATGGCATTCCCATTTGCCAGCATAGTTTCCTGTAAGCCTATGTTGATGATATTGAAATGGAAGTTGACCCTCGTTGTCAATTAGCAAGTCAATAACTTTAGTCAGTTCTCGCAGTGGCAGGCCTCGCTTTTCACAACGTTTTAAATCCTTCTTAAACTTTGAGGTGCTTTGATTTTATACATGCTTTACCCCCATGTCCTTAAGCATTTCTTCCGCGTTGGTGTAGGGGCCATATACTCTGCCTTGCTTGATGTCGTCTATGGCTTCTTCAATTCCCGTCTTTTTTATGCGAGAAAGTTTCCAACCGAATTTCTTCGCTAAGTCTTTTACGAGCTTAAGATCGTCTGCAGGAAATGAAAGGGAGAGCGTTTCTAACGTTGCATCCATATATCTTAGAGTTTTTCGTATCTGTTTTATCGCCTGCAAAGGTACGAAAAAATATGTCAACTCTTCCGGTTTTCTTGATATTCAAGTGATTTGTACCGGTATTTCTTGGGAATACCAGTAATAAGTTTTTGAGTAATAAGTAATACATTCTTGCAATATTCAAGTATTAAGTAATACATTCTTGCAATATTCAAGTATTAAGTATAAAGTATTAAGTATTACATGCTTGCTGAAAGGCTTCTCAATTAGTTCTGTGGGCGACGCGTCTCGCGGCTTGTCACGCGAGGCTCGATGCCGAAGCGGGGCAAAAGCATTTATTGTCTCTTGCGGTGGCATGGGGCATTGAGCCCCTTGCCACCGCGCCGAAGCGAGACACTTCGCCCCCACTGCCTATGGGATCACTGTCTGATTAGTGGTGGAGCCGACGCGGGACGCGTCGCCCACAGAACTAATTGGGGGGCTTCTCTTATTGAGCCGACGCGGGGACGCGTCGCCCACAGTAGGCTCTGAAATGACTGGCTGAAAGCTATCTGCAAGAATGTATTACTTATTACTTATTACTTGAATTTTGCAAGAATGTAATACTTAATACTTTATACTTAATACTTAAAACAAAAAAAACTCCCCGCAGACCTATAGTCTGCGAGGAGAAAATGTATTCCAGTTTCTAATGAAAACTATATATAAGTATGGCGAAATACTTATTCTTTTACGGGTTCTGCTTCACCCTTTTTCTTGCGGCTCAAGGTGCGGTAAGCGATAGGAGCGGCAAGGAAGATAGATGAGCAGGTACCGAAGATCACACCCAGGATCATTGCGAAGGCGAATGATCGGATGCTATCACCACCGAGGATGAAGATGCAGAGGAGCACCAGGAGGGTGGTGGTAGAGGTGATTACGGTACGGGTCAGTGTGCTGTTGAGCGACTCGTTGAAGAGTTCCCATACGTTCTGCTTCGGGTGGAGCTGGAGGTTTTCACGCATACGGTCGAATACTACCACCTTATCGTTGATAGAGTAACCGATTACGGTCAGGATAGCTCCGATGAAGGTCTGGTCTACTTCGAGCGAGAAGCCGATCCAGCCCCAGCAGATGGAGAATACGCCCATTACGAGCAGTGTGTCGAAGAAGAGCGCTACTACGCTACCTACGGAGAATGCGATGTTGCGGAAACGCACGAGGATGTAGATGAAGATGGCTACGAGCGAGAGCAACACGGCGATTACTGCACCGCGGGTCATGTCGGCTGCTACGGTAGGTCCTACCTTCTGTGCCGAGATGATGGAGCCACCGGTGTGGTTGTCGCGGTCCTTGAAGGTTGCCTCGTCAGCCTTGATGAGCTTAGCGTCGTGCAGGGCGTCGTAGATGAAGTGTTCTACTTCTTGATCGATATTTTCGCTGTCGTCGTCAATGCGGTAGTTGGTCGAGAGGCGTACGGCGTCGTTGCTTGCCGTTGAGATGGCGATAGCGGTTACTACGGCGTTGGGATCCTTGGCATTTACCTTGGCCGAAACGGCTTGTTGCACCTGTTCGGGGGTTACGCCCTTCTGTTCGAATTCGATCACGTAGTTGCGACCACCGGTGAAGTCGATACCGCTGCTCAGTCCGCGAGTGAAGAGGAAGCCGAGGGCTACCACTGCTGCTACGATGAACACGATGATAGACTTCTTGCCCTTCTTCATGAAGTCGATGTGCTTGCCTACGAGGAAGTTTTTCGACATCGGTGTGGTGAAGGTCAGTCCGAGCCACTTATCCTTGTTGAGGAAGTGTTCGAACACGATGCGGCTCACCCATACTGCGGTGAAGAATGAACATACGATACCGATACCCAGTGTCATGGCGAAACCGCGGATGGGGCCTGTACCGAAGTTGTAGAGGATTACGGCAGTGATGATAGAGGTGAGGTTGGAGTCGAAGATGGCGGAGAATGCGTTGCCGTAGCCTTCAGCCAGGGCGGTCTTGAGCATCTTGCCAGCCTTGAGTTCTTCCTTTGTACGTTCGTAGATCAGCACGTTGGCATCCACTGCCATACCGAGCGAGAGCACCATACCGGCGATACCGCTCATGGTCAGAGCTGCCTGGAATGAGGTGAGGATACCGAAGGTGAAGAAGAAGTTGAGGATCAATGCCAGATTGGCCACCATACCGGGTATGAAGCCATAGAAGCAGCACATGAAGATCATCAGCAGCACGAATGCTACTACGCAGGCGGTGAAGCCGGCCTGGATTGATGCGGCACCGAGGCTCGGACCTACGGTCTCTTCCTGTACGATCTTGGTGGGTGCGGGCATCTTACCGCTCTTGAGCACGTTGGCGAGGTCGCGTGTGTCTTCTACGGTGAAGTGGCCAGAGATCTGTGAGTTACCACCAGAGATCTCGTTCTGCACCACGGGTGCGCTGTATACGTAGCCATCGAGCACGATTGCCACGCATCGCTTCAGGTTTTTCTTAGTGAGCGAAGCCCAGTCGCGTGCGCCGTTGGTAGTCATCGTCATGCTCACGATGGGCTGGTGGTTTTGGTCGAAGTCGTCTTTAGCGTCGGCTATCACGTCGCCCTGCATAGAGGGCTGTCCGTTTACGGAGCGGAGGGCATAGAGTTCGAACACGTTGGCCTGCATGCCAGCGGGAGCTTTCACGCCCCATGCCAGATGGAGGTCGGCGGGCAGTACGGCTTTGGCCTCTGCGCTCTGCAGCATAGCGTTGATGGCTGCGGTGTCGCGAGCGGTGGCATAGCCTACTACGCAGTTCGTTGGGCTCATGCCTTGTATCTGAGCGAGCTTAGAGAAGAGGGGGTGCTGCTCTTTAGTGCCCTGCTTCTTAGCGGCTTCTGCCTTTGCTGTAGCGGCTTTGGCAGAGTCGGTAGTGGTGGTGTCGGTGCTTCCTCCCTTGCTCAGACGGGTGTCGAGTGCTTGGAGGCTTGACTGTACTTCCTGCAGGCTGTAGGTCTCCCAGAATTCGAGGTTGGCGCTACCCTGGAGGAGCTTACGCACACGTTCGGGCTCTTTGATACCCGGCATTTCCACCATGATCTGTCCGATCTGGCCTTTGCCACGAAGGATTTGGATGTTGGGCTGTGCCACACCGAAGCGGTCGATACGTGAGCGCACCACCTTGTTGGAGTTTTCCACGGCGGTGTTTACCTCTTCGTTGAGTACCTTCTTCACGTCGGCGTCGGTCGAGTTGTACGAGATGTTTTTCTCGCCGAGTTTAGCAGCGAAAATGCCGCCGAGCTTGTTTTTGCCAGCCACCTGCTGATAGCTTTCTACGAAGGCGTCTACGAAGTCTACGTCGCCCTTCTTAGCCTGGGCTTTAGCTTTGGCATAGGCATCCTTGAACTGAGGGTCGTTAGCGCTTTCGCCAGCGAGGTTTTTCACCACGTCGGGTACGCTCACCTCGAGCACCACGTTCATACCGCCCTTAAGGTCGAGGCCGAGACCGATCTGCAGTGTTTCGCAGTCTTTGAGGGTCTTGCCCAGCCATACGGTCTGGTTGCGCATGGAGTCAAGGTAGGCTGCGCCGTCCTTGCCCTGTGCTGTGAGTCGCTCTGCTTCTGATTCGTACTTATGCGTAGGGATCGAGAAGCTGAGATACATCAAGCAAATCAAGGAGAGCAACACAGCGATTACTTTAACAAATCCTTTGTTTTGCATTGTTTGATTGTGTATTTATTGTTTTGTTTTGATATTATTTTTCGTCTCCTGCGGAGTGCTAATGTGGTTAACTTCAGGGTATAGTTCACCCATGTTCACATTGTTTAGCGTGCAAATATACACGATTTTTTTTGAAACTTAGGGCTTTTCCCATGCTTTTCTCTTTTTCGCGTGTTTTTTAGGGAGAAAAGGGGGGAATTTGGATTAAGTATTAAGTATAAAGTATTAAGTATTACATTGTGGGGCAAGGGGGTTTCTCAGAGTCTACTGGGGGCGACGCGTCCTCGCGTCGGCATGAGCAAGAAAGCCTCTATTTACTATTGTGGGGCATTCCCTCTCTCGCCGACGCGGGGACGCGTCGCCCCCAGTATAGGCTGAAAATCTCTTGACCGCTCGATGCGCCGACGCGGGGACGCGTCGCCCCCAGAACTAAGTGAAACGCGCCAGGCTGTAATACTTAATACTTTAATACTTAATACTTAAAAATTACAGGGCTGAATCCCACACGTGGGATTCAGCCCTGTAATTTAAAGTTCCGTCTTCACATTGAAGCAAGGGCAGGCCTTTGCAGCGAAGTTGTTATGTCCGAAGGTGTGAGCTTTTGGGTAGAGGGCTTCGAATAGGCCCACCACCTGTCGTAGTGCTGTGCGTTGGGCGGGGGTGCGTGTGTCCTTGGGCTTAACGCCTGTGGAGTCGAGTCCGCCCACGTAGCATATACCGATGCTTTGTGCGTTGTGGCCTCGGCAGTGTGCTCCCACTTGGTCTATTGGGCGTCCGGGGTGGATGGTGCCGTCGCGGTAGACTATCACGTGGTAGCCCACGTCCGCAAAGCCCTGTTCCTTGTGCCAGCGGCGGATATCCTCTACGGTGAAATCCTTGCCTTCGGGTGTTGCTGTGCAGTGTACGATGATTTCATTGATCCGTCGCATTACTCTTGGCCCTCCTCTGCCGGGGTCGATGCCACACGCTTGAAGTGGAGGCGGTCCTTACTGAGGGTCTTTCTAAATGCCGCGCTTGGGGTGAAGCGGCAGCGTACGCGCTTGATGTCGCTTGCCTTTACTTCTTCTCGGCTTGAGCGCGTTTGCTTGGCGGCGATGGTGGGTCGGAACGATCCGAGGTAGCCCAGGCGTACGGAGTGGCCTTGTGAGAGATGGCTTACGATGGAACTTTCGAGTGCGGTCACCACGGAGATGATATCGGGCACGGTGAGCATGCAGTACTTTTCGATTTCTTCAGCCACATCTTGGAGCGTGAGGGGAGAGGTTACGACGGCTACGGGGTAGTAGACGGGGCTTTCCATACGGGGGAACTTTGCTGAGCGAACTTTGTAATTAATCATGGTAGTAAAATGTTTTAAAATGGGTTAGTAATATAATGTATGAATGGTTGGTATGCGTTCGTGGAGTTTCACCGTCGTGAATGGGCTTCTCGAGCCTTGCTTGCGGCTTTCCTCCCGATTGCAATGCAAAGATACGACGTCGCACCCCTCTGCTCCAAAAAGAGTGAACAAACTGTTCACTTTTTCTGCGTTTGCGCACGATTTTTGTGGTTTTTGGGGGGATTTTAGTTAGTTCTGTGGGGGGCAGCCTCTTTCATCCAGTTCTGTGGGCGACGCGTCTCGCGTCGGCATCAATATGAGAGAAGTATAAAGTAATACATACTTGCAGAATTCAGCCCCCCTACAGGTGCATTCATGCTCATGCCGCGGGACGCGTCGCTCTAAGTATCGGCTGAAAAGCCTCTTGCCCGCTCGATGCGCCGACGCGAGGACGCGTCGCCCACAGTATCGGCTGAAAAGCTTCTATAATATAATAAGGTCATAAAGCCTCCCAGCCTGTCGGAGAGTGACTTTATAACCTTATAACCTTTAAACTTTTAAACTGCGCTGGGCGCTGTGCGCGCAGCGCTACAGGAACTTCCTGCTCAAATACTTCACCGGGTACCATACGGAGCTCCATCCCACCACGATCACCGTGACGAGTACGAGCAGCACGTCGGTGGCATGAATGCTCACGGGGTAAGCATTGATGATGAAGCTATCTGCCGAACCGCCGAGCTTCACCAGTCCAAACTCCATCTGGAGCCAGCAGAGCACAGCTCCAAGGGCGATGCCCAGCACGGCACCGAGCAACGTAATGAGTCGGCCCTCGCAGAGGAAGATGCGGAATACCATCTGCTCCGTTGCTCCGAGGTGGCGCAGCGTCATCACGTCCTGTCGCTTGTCGATGATCAGCATCGATACCGACCCTATGATGTTGAAGCAAGCCACCAAGAGTATAAACGTCAGGAAGAAGTAAGCCATCATCTTCTCGATGTTCATCACGTTGAACACCTCCTGCTGCTGTTCCAGCTGGTCCATCACGCGGAATTTCGTGCCTGCTACCTGCTGCATCCGCTTCTTCACCGCATCGAGGTCGGTCCCCGGGCGGAGACGAAGTTCCAGTCCTGTGACGCATCCCGGCTGTTCGAAGAGCGTCTGTGCAAACTGTAGGGAGGTGATCATATAGTTCTCGTCGTACTTCCGTTGGTTCACGTTGAAGCAAATCCCTGGCGAGGTCAGATCCTCCGCGTTGAAGCTCTCTGCGGGGTTAGTGAGGTTCACCTTTTCGCCCCTTCGTGGAGCACAGATCTGTAGCGTACCGTAGTCTATTCCGCCCATTGTGGCAGCCAGTCCGATGCCCGGAATGCCATAGTTGAGCGTAGCGCGATGAAGTTCGTAGCGCCCTTTTCCGTAGAGAATCGAGCGAATGCCCGTCACGTGGTCGTACTGATCGTCCACGCCCTTGAGCACGATCACCGTGGGCCTTCCTTGGAAGAGAATCAGTGCATTGTCTTCCAGGCAGAAGCTTGCAGCCTCCACCTCCTTCATGCTTTTGATGCTCTGCAGTGCGGGGTCGTCCATGGGCGTGAGCTTCGTCTGTGCCGGCACCACTTCTATCTGTGGGTCGAAGGCCGTGTAGAGGCTCCCTATCAAGTCGCGAAAGCCATTGAACACGCTCAGCGTGACCAGCAGAGCCGCTGTGCCGAATGTCACTCCAGCCACCGAGATACCCGATATCACGTTGATAGCCCCCACGCGTTTGCGTGAGAAGAGATATCGTCGTGCCATGAATAGGGGCAACCTCAGCCTTTCCTTTAGGAAGTTCATTCTGCAGCAGGTTTGTCGTCGTTGTCACCTTCGCCCTCGGTGCGCTTGAGCAGCGAGTCGATATGGTCGAGATAGTCGAGTGAGTCGTCGAGGAAGAACTTCAGTTCGGGGATGATTCTCAGCTGGTGGCGCACGCGCGTGCCCAGTTCGTAGCGCACTTGTCGAGCGTTGGCATTGATATTTTGCAGGATCTCTTGAGCCTTTTCTGAGGGGAATATGCTCAAGTAGCCGCGAGCGATGCTCAGATCGGGACTAATGCGTACGGCGCTCACGCTCACGAGCACACCATGAGTGCCCTGCGTCTGTCGCTGGAAGATGTCGCTCAGTTCTTTCTGAATGAGGCGAGATATTTTCTGTTGTCTTGTTGTTTCCATGAGTTTCTTATTTAATGTGATTGTGTGCTAATGTGTTGGGAGTAAGAGGGTGCTAAGAGGTGAGTTCATAGGCAGTGGGGGCGAAGCGTCTCGCTTCGGCTTGTCACGCGAGGCTCGATGCCGAAGCGGGGCAAAAGCATTCATTGCCTTTTGCGCTGGCATGGGGCATTGAGCCCCTCGCCACCGCGCCGAAGCGAGACGCTTCGCCCCCACTGCCTATGAGAACTTCTTGAGAAGCCTTTCTGCAAGAATGTAATACTTAATACTTAATACTTAATACTTTTCCCAACGGGAATGTATTACTTAATACTTGACTGACGTTCCGTCAGTCCAGTTCGCTATCCACCGCCGCCGTAGCTCGAGCCAGCCATATGCGGTCGTCGTCGTCGGTCAGTAGCGGCATGATAGCCTTGCGTACGCGTTCGTGGTAAGCATTGATCTGCTCCAGTTCTTCGGGCGTGAGCAGCGAACGGTCTATTGCGCGCAGGTCGTAGGGGCAGAGCGTGAGCACCTCAAACTCCAGGAACTTCCCGTAGGGCGTCTCCTCAGCCTTTCGGCAGAGCAGCGTGTTCTCTATTCTCACGCCAAATCGTCCCGTCACGTACACGCCCGGTTCGTCTGTCACCATCATGCCCTCGCAGAAGGGCACCAGCGTACACGTCCTCACGTCCTTGCGTATCTGGTGAGGCCCCTCGTGCACGCAGCCGTGAGCTCCCACGCCGTGACCCGTGCCGTGACCGAAGTCGTAGCCCCGAGCCCAGAGGTCCTGACGGGCTGCCGTGTCGAGCTGTAGGCCCGTTGTCCCTACGGGAAACTTCATGTGTTCCAGCCTTAGGTGGCCCTTCATCACGAGCGTGTACACCTCGCGTTCCTCCTGCGTCAGGTGGCCCATAGCGATGGTTCGCGTCAGATCCGTCGTGCCCGAATGGTACTGTCCGCCGCTGTCGAGCAAGAGCAGTCCGTGAGCGGGGATGCGCACGCTTGAGCGTTCGTCGGCCTCGTAGTGAACGATGGCGCCGTGACGCCCGTAGGCAGCTATTGTTCCGAAACTCAGCTGTTCGAAGTCCTCCTGCTCGGCGCGCAGAGCCGTCAGCTTTTCGTCTATCGAAAGCTCCGTCACCTCCTCTTCCTTCTCCATCCGTTCGTCGAGCCAACGCAGGAATTTCACCATCGCCACGCCATCTTGTAGCATAGCGCGGCGCATGCCCTCCTGTTCGGCTTCCGACTTCACGGCGCGCCACATCTCTACGGGCGAGTGAAACGTCCCGACGCCCGCTGGCCACATGCCCCAGCAAGCCGTCTCCTGGCATACGCGCAGGTGGGGCAGGCTGGCGAGCCGGCTCACCTCCTCGTAGGGCAGAGCCTCCACACCCGCCTCCTGGAGCCTCTGCTGAGCCTCTGGGGTGAGCGTAGAGCTGTGGGTGTAGAGTTGGAACTTTCCCGTGGCGCTATGGTAGGCCAAGTAGCTGAGAAATACCGGGTTGTAAGCCACGTCGGTGCCGCGGAGGTTGAGCAGCCAAGCCGTGTCGGAGAGGTCGTTGATGACGAACACGTCGTCCGTCGCCACCTTCTGTTCCTCGAGCACCCGCTTGAGTGCCCCCAGTTTCTCTTGGATGGTCATTCCCGTCCACTGCTCGTCTTGAGTCACGATAGGCTCTGCGGGCAGGGTAGGGCGGTCGGTCCATATCTCGCTGAAGGCATCCTTGCCCGAGCAGATGGTCAGTCCGCCAGCGAGGTTCACCGCCATATCGGCGGGAGCCCCTATGCGAGCCACCGTGCCGCAGTGTTCTGCGATCCACTCCTCCGGGGAGGGCACCCCTTCGGTGCCATCCTTCATGAGAGAGAATCCCGATTCGCGCAGTTGCTCCTCCGCTTGGAGCCAATATCGCGAGTCGGTCCAGAGGAGAGCCTCCTGCTGTGTCACCACTGCCGTACCTGCCGATCCTGTGAAGCCCGTAAGCTTCTCTCGGCAAGCCCAGTGCGGAGCTATATATTCACTATTGTGTGCATCCGCCGTCGGCACGATGTACACGTCGAGAGCCTCTTGGCTCATCCATTGACGAAGAAGAGCAAGCATGATTATTACAGCCCCTCCCCCCAGCCCCCTCCCCCTGGCGGGAGAGGGGGAGCGTAATGCGTCTAAAGAAAGAGATGTGGGTGTTAGGGGTGTATTTATTTTATTAAATGGTTTATATATAAATGTATTCAAGTTTCGGATTCAGTCCGTTCACCTAAATCCGAGACTTCAGTAAATGTATAGTAATATGCAACTATTGTAGAGATTTTGTAGCGTATTTATAGTTTCTCCCACCATTTAGCCTTTAGGCGCATTCTGCACCCCCTCTCCCGTTAGGGGGAGGGGGCTGGGGGGAGGGGCTGTAGGGGCTGGGCTGTAGGGGCTGTAGTTAACTCAGTTCCAGCATCCTCTCGATAGGCTTCACCGCCTTCTTGGCCACCTCTTCGGGCACCTCGATCTCGGGCCATTCGTAGCGCAGCGCGTTGTACACCTTTTCGAGTGTACAGAGGCGCATGTAGTTGCATTCGTTGCAACCACAGGTGCTGTCGTCGGGCGGCACGGGGATAAACGTCTTCTCGGGGCAATTCTTCTGCATCTCATGCAGAATGCCGCTCTCCGTCACTACGAGAAATTCCGTAGCCTCCGACTCTATAGAGTACTTCAGCAGCGCAGCCGTCGAACCCACCACATCGGCGAGCTTCACCACCGCACCGCGGCATTCCGGGTGAACGAGCACCTTTGCTCCCGGGTGTTCCTGCTTCAGCTCCACGAGTTTCTCTACCGAGAAGCGTTCGTGCACGTGGCAACCACCGTTCCAGAGCAACATCTCGCGGCCCGTCTCAGAGTTGATATAGTTGCCCAGGTTGTAGTCTGGTCCGAAGATCAGTTTTGCATCCTTCGGGAAAGTCTCTACGATGCGTTTTGCATTGCTCGAAGTCACCACCACGTCGGTCAGCGCCTTCACTGCAGCCGTAGTATTCACGTAGGATATCACCTGGTAGCCCGGGTGCGCCTTGACGAACTTTTCAAATTCTTCTGCTGGGCAACTCTCTGCCAGCGAACACGTAGCATTCAGATCGGGCACGAGCACCTTCTTCCGAGGGCAGAGTATCTTGTTGGTCTCGCCCATGAAGTGTACGCCACACATCACGATGATGTCGGCATCCGTCCCGGCAGCTTTTTGTGCCAGTCCGAGGCTATCGCCCACGAAGTCGGCTATGTCCTGCAGCACGCCCTCCGTATAGTAGTGAGCCAAGATAATGGCATTTTTCTCTTTACACATACGGCGGATCTCAGCCTTGAGGTCCACGCCCTCGGGCACGGGTTCATCCACGTAGCCCTTCTTCTTCCAGCTATCTTTTACTTCGGTCATCTTTTCTTCTGTTTTCTTTGTTTGGTGCAAAGATAACTCTTTAAGTTTGGAGTTTTGAGGTTATGAGGTTATTTTTTAGTTTGGAGTTTTGAGGTTAT
>ERZ808270.901-NODE-901-length-14736-cov-2.971323_pt1 | contig 14736 bp, 12 predicted proteins | sample MGYA00521082_ERZ808270 | MGnify/ENA primary metagenome ERZ808270 (study PRJEB31516, sample SAMN03275594) | gut metagenome | biome: mammalia-associated habitat; material: feces | host: Papio cynocephalus | place: Kenya | collected 2012-07-27 ... | reverse complement strand
GGGTGGGAGATGGGATTCGAACCCACGATCTTCGGGACCACAATCCGACGCTTTAACCAGCTAAGCTACACCCACCATATTTGCGTCCCTCAGCGGGACATTTGGCGCGCCTTACTGGATTCGAACCAGTGGCTTACTGCTTAGAAGGCAGTTACTCTATCCAGCTGAGTTAAAGGCGCATAATGGAGCGGGTGATGGGAATCGAACCCACGTAACCAGCTTGGAAGGCTGGAATTCTACCATTGAACTACACCCGCAAGGTGTCTGTCGGTTTTATCTGTTCTGCGTCAACCGACTTATATATTATAGCATAGTTTTCCTGAAATGTCAAGTTTATTTTCTTTTGAAAAATAGTTGAATTAACTCGATACAACAGCGCTTTTGCAAAAATAAATAAAGTGAATTGATGGTTTGCCAAATACGCATGGGATTTTGCAAATGCCGCTTCGTGATATTGCCCTTCTGTATTGTATCGATCAAGCCTGTTCCGGAGCGCGGGATAATCGCAATTTTCCGGAAAAGGCTTGATTTTTTCGCCGCTTTGTGGTATGATAGGAACAATGCAGCAAAATTCCGGATGACTTTTCCGGAGGAAAGGATACGATATGGCAAAAAAACAATCCTATGACAACGAAAGCATTACCATGCTCAAAGGCCCGGATAAGGTGCGAAAGCGTCCGGGCGTTATTTTTGGTTCAGACGGACCAGATGGCTGTGCGCACTCTATTTTTGAAGTGATCTCCAACTCCATTGATGAGGCTCGTGCCGGCTATGGCAGCAAGATCATCGTAACACGATACCGGGATAATTCCATTGAAGTCGAGGACTTCGGACGAGGCTGTCCGGTAGACTTTAATAAAAACGAAAACCGGTATAACTGGGAACTGGTGTACTGCGAACTGTATGCCGGCGGTAAATATAACTCCAGCGATGATAACTATGCTTATTCACTGGGCTTGAACGGTCTGGGATTGTGTGCGACACAGTTTGCGTCTGCCTATATGGACGTAGAGATCTTTCGTGACGGTTATCAGTATAATCTGCACTTTGAAAAAGGCGTCAATGTAGGCGGCTTGCAGAAAAAGCCGACAAAGAAAAAACAAACCGGAACACGGACACACTGGCTGCCCGACCTGGACGTGTTTACAGAGATCGAGATTTCCGACGACTATTTTTGTGACACGCTCCGCAGACAGGCAGTTGTAAACCCGAATCTGCTGTTTCTCTATCGAAAGGAAGAAGAGGACGGCACCTTTACAGAAAAGCAGTACCTCTATGAAAACGGCATTGCTGACTATGTAAAAGAGATCGCCGGGGAAAATACGCTGACTTCCATTCAGAACTGGAGCTGTCAGCGAGAGGGACGCGACCGTGAAGATAAGCCTACTTATAAAGTAAAGCTGGGCGTGGCACTGACATTTTCCAACCAGGTACAGCGTCTGGAATATTATCACAATTCCAGCTGGCTGGAACACGGCGGTTCTCCGGATAAGGCGGTAAAACAGGCGTTCGTCTCGCAGATCGACACCTATCTGCGGCAGAACAACAAGTATCTGAAAAATGAGTCCAAGCTGAAATTTGAGGACGTAGAATCCAGCCTGATTCTGATTTCTTCCAGCTTTTCCACAGAGACAAGCTATGAGAACCAGACGAAAAAGGCGATAACCAATAAGTTTATCTATGAGGCAATGACCGACTTCCTCAAGCACCAGCTGGAAATCTACTTTATAGAAAACCCGGACGAGGCGGAAAAAATCGCAGCGCAGGTTCTGATTAACAAGCGCAGCCGCGAGAATGCAGAAAAAACACGTCTGAATATGAAGAAAAAGCTGACCGGCAGCATTGACGTGACCAATATGATCCCGAAGTTTGTGGACTGCCGCAGCAAAGACCTGTCCCGTCGGGAACTCTATATTGTGGAGGGTGACTCTGCGCTCGGCTCGGTAAAAATGGCACGTGACGCAGAATTCCAGGCGGTCATCCCGGTGCGTGGTAAGATTCTGAACTGTCTGAAAGCGGACTATAATAAGATCTTCAAAAATGAGATCATCACAGATATCATCAAACTCCTGGGCTGCGGCGTTGAAGTAACGACCAAGGCAAATAAGGACATTTCCTCTTTCAACCTGGATGGCCTGCGCTGGAATAAAATCGTTATCTGTACCGATGCGGACGTAGACGGATTCCAGATCCGGACACTGATTCTGACGATGCTGTACCGTCTGACACCGACGCTGATCGACAAGGGCTGCGTGTATATTGCAGAGTCGCCGCTGTTCGAAATCACAACGAAAAAGCGCACGTATTTTGCGTATACGGAAAAGGAAAAGACAGAGATCCTTGCGACTCTGGAAAACGAAAAATACACCTTGCAGCGTTCAAAAGGTCTGGGCGAGAACGAGGCGGATATGATGGCGCTGACCACCATGAACCCGGAGACACGCCGTCTGATTCAGGTTACAGCGGCAGGAATCGAAGAAACCGCCGCCATGTTTGATATGCTGCTGGGGGATGACCTCCAGGGACGAAAAGATTTCATTGCTGAATTCGGCAGCAATTATCTGGAACTGGCAGATATCTCATAAAAGCGAGGACGAAAATGGCACGAAAGAAACAAACAGAAAAACCAAGAAAAAACACGATACCAAACGCTTATATTGCCGGTGCCGGCGTTGTGGAAGAAGAGAAGATCACGGACACGCTGGAAAAAAACTATATGCCGTATGCCATGAGCGTTATCATTTCCCGTGCGCTGCCGGAAATTGACGGTTTCAAGCCGTCACACCGAAAGCTGCTCTATACTATGTATAAGATGGGACTCCTCACAGGCAATCTGACCAAGTCGGCAAATGTTGTCGGTCAGACCATGCGTCTGAACCCACACGGCGACAGTGCAATCTATGAGACCATGGTACGTCTGGCACGGGGCAACGAGGCACTGCTGCATCCGTATGTGCAGTCCAAGGGTAACTTCGGTAAGGCATATTCCCGTGATATGGCATATGCCGCATCCCGTTATACAGAAGTGAAGCTGGAACCGATCTGTAACGAGCTGTTCCGGGATATTGATAAGGATACAGTGGATTTTGTTCCCAACTATGACAATACCATGCAGGAACCCACCTTGTTTCCGGCAACATTTCCCACGGTTCTGGTCAATGCCAATGTAGGTATTGCAGTATCCATGGCAAGCAGCGTCTGCCCGTTTAATCTGGCAGAAGTCTGCGAGACAGCGATTGCAGTGCTGAAAAATCCGGAACACGACATCCTTTCCACCTTAAAGGGACCGGATTTTCCCGGCGGCGGATTCCTGTACTATAACGAAGCGGAATTGCAGAAGATTTACGAGACCGGACGCGGCAGCGTGACTGTTCGTTCCAAGTGGACGTATAACAAGGCGGACAACTGCCTGGAAATCACGGAGATTCCGTACAGCACCACGATCGAGGCAATCAAGGATAAGATCGTAGACTGCATCAAGCAGGGAAAGCTGCGTGAGGTTTCCTACGTTCGGGATGAAACCGATATTGACGGCTTGAAGATCGCCATAGATCTGAAACGAGGCTCGGACCCGGAAAAAGTCATGCAGAAACTGTTCCGCATGACACCGCTCCAGGATAATTATTCCTGTAACTTCAATATTCTGGTAGGCGGTGCGCCGAAGGTAATGGGCGTGCGTGAAATTCTGGAAGAATGGTCTGCCTTTCGTCTGGAATGCGTGCGCCGCCGTCTGGTGTTTGATCTGAAAAAGAAACAGGAAAAGCTGCATCTGCTGCTGGGTCTGGACAAGATTCTGCTGGACATCGACAAGGCGATCCGCATTGTCAGAGAGACAGAAGAAGAAGTGGATGTTGTGCCGAATCTGATGATCGGCTTTGGCATTGATGAGATTCAGGCGGAGTATGTGGCGGAGATCAAGCTGCGTCATCTGAACCGGGAGTACATTCTGAAACGGACGCAGGAGATCGACCAGCTGAAACAGGATATCGCAGAGCTGGAATCTACCATTGCTGACCCGAAAAAGATGAAGAAACTCATCATCGCCGAGCTGAAAGAAACAGCGAAAAAATACGGTCAGCCCCGAAAGACACTGTTCTACTACGCATCCGATGTAGAGGAAGAGTCAGACGAAGAGGATATCCCGGATTATCCGGTGCATTTGTTCCTGTCGGAGAGCGGCTATTTCAAAAAGATCACGCCGGCATCGCTCCGCATGAGCAGTGAACAAAAGTTGAAAGAGAAAGATAAGATCGCAGCGCATCTGGAAACAACAAACCGTATCGAGCTGCTCTTTTTCACCAATCAGCAGCAGGTTTATAAAACCAGAGCAAGCGAGTTCGGAGAGTCCAAGGCGAGCGTGCTGGGCGACTATGTTCCGGCAAAATTGGGCTTGTCAGATGGGGAACTGGTAGTGCAGATGATCGCCACTGCGGATTACAGCGGTGACCTGCTCTTTGTCTTTGCCAACGGCAAGGCTGCCCGTGTTCCGCTGTCTGCCTATGCGACCAAGACGAACCGGAAAAAGCTGCAAAACGCCTACAGCGGCAAGTCGCCTCTGGTGCAGATTTTGCAGATTCCCAGCGGTGAAGCCTCCTGCCCGGTGTTTATCAGGACAGACGGCAACCGTGCAGTCCTGGCAGAGACATCCCTGATTGCAGCAAAGGCGACCAGGGACACACAGGGCGTACAGGTTGTGACCTTGAAAGCCAAGCATCTGGTCTGCGAGGCGAGAATTCTGAGCGAAGAAGAATCTGCGGCACTGAAAAAGTATCGTGTGAAAACGATTCCTGCAACCGGCGGCATGGCGAAAGACCTGCCGGGCAGCGGTCAGATGACATTGCTATAAGGCAATCCGGCACAAGCTTTGTGGGTATTGCCATAAAAAAAGAGCCACTCCTTTTTTGTCAGGAGCGGCTCTTTTTATAGCATAGGATTTGTCTGCTTTATTTTTCCGGTAAGCTGTCGATGATATGTGTCAGGAAACGGAGCAGGGAAGTTGCATCGCTGCTGTCCAGACCATCATCTCCGTTGCAGTCTGCATTTTTGGATGCCTGTGCATTCAGCTTGACCTGTCCGGCAACTGCCTTGTTCAGCTGAACGGCATCGGTAATGTCTACTCTGCCATCCAGGTTGACATCGCCGTAAAGGCTTACAGAAACGTCAGCATCGCCTGTTGTCGCAGAAGTGGTGCCTGTATCTTCCGATGCGGGAGAGGTCTCTGTGGAAACGGTTGTCGTTTCGGTTGTTGTTTCCGCAGAAGAAACGGTCGTTTCGGATTCTGTACTGCTTTCGCTGACCGTCGTTTCACTGGAAGAGGTTTCTGTCTCCGGTGCAGAGGTTGTGGTCAGCGTTTCAGTTGTATCTGTGGTTTCAGCAGGGGTTGTGGTGATCGTATCCGGTTTGTCGTTGTCATATTCATATACCAGAGTGACCGAGTTGTATGTTGCAGTGATATCAGTACCGCTGGCGGCATCCTTTTCCGAGGATGCCCACCAGTTTTGCAGCTCTGCAGAAGTATCGTTGCAGGAGCCTGTGATCGTCGTGGACTTTTCGTCTACAACGATGGTGTATTGATCGTCAAAGGGAATGGAAACGTTGTTGGTGTTCAGACGATACTGGAACGACTTGTTGCCCCATACCTCATCCGTGCTGCCTGCCTCTACTACCTTGTTAAAGCAAAGCGCACCGCCGCCTACACACCAGCCGGAGCCGGCGTTAGAGGTTGCTGTGACATTGAGAATGACCTCTTTCAGATGCTCCTTGTCACCCAGCGGGATCATATAATTGCCATTTTGATTTTTCTCCAGGTCGCTAAAGTTGTAGGTCGTTTTCTTCACTTCAATATTTGGTTCGTCCGGGATCACAACATCTGTGGTCTCATCGGCAATTACCACCTGTGCCACGGATAAAGGCGGCAGTTCCACGGTCACCTGGTTGCCGGAGATATCGTTCTGCACATCCAGGATCTTGATGTCGCTGCTGTCCTGCGTAACTGCATATACCACTGCACTCTTGTAATCGGTATCTGTGCCGTCCAGGGAGATGACTGCCTTTTCGGTGTTTTCCTTGTCCTTGTTGGAGACAACGGCGGTAACTTTGCCGTCGTCGCTGCCGTCAATGGATGCAAAAATGGCAGCCTTGGACAAATCCGGCGAAGAGGACTCTACCAGAGTATCCCCGAAATCGCTGCCCTTGCCGTCGTAATTGGTATAGAGGTTGATGGCGCTTGTCACATACGGACACTTGGAAAGCGTTCCCCAATAGGTCGCCAGGTATACGCCCTGGTCTGCAAATGCGCCCAGTGCCTCGGTCTCCGCAATCGCAGAAACCACCGATTTGCCTGTGTTGTCCTCGTCTGCGATATTTGCCAGATTGTATTCCGTCAGCGCCAGTTTTGTGCCGGGATAGTACTTGTCAATGGATTCCTGCATCCGGGTCAGAAACGGGAACGAGCTGCCGAACCACTGGGAAAGCCAGCTGTTTTCCTTATAGTCCGGGTCGTACAGACTTCTCGCCGCCTGTAAAATGCCGTCATCCGTGCTGCAGTCCTGCGCATAGTAATGCACATCCACAACATCCAAAAGGCGCATACCGTTTTCTTTTTCAGCGTCAGCCATCTGTTTGAGGTAATAGTCCATGTACCAGGAATACTGACTCTTTACTGCCTCCCAGTCCGGGTCGGAGTAGTTGTCGCCGTTTCCTGCCTGGTAACACGGGAGAATGCCCCAGAAAGCCGGACCGTAGATCTCTGCGTTCGGGTCAAGACTTTTGACCACTTTAGAAAGCGCAATGGATTTCGATACCAGCTCCTGGTTGGAAACCTCATCCTTGTGCAGCAGCGGATGTGTGTCATTCCAGAGTACCGGTTCGTTGTCCAGATTGTATCCCTGGATGCCGGTAGAAGTGGTGGAGTCTCCCAGGTTTTGAATCAGATAGTTGACATACTCATCCATGTAAACGGTATCGTCGGTCAGATCCGGTGTGTCTGATAGCGCACCGTCTTTCTGAAATGCGACCTTGTTCCAGCGGCTGGAAGGTGCAGCCTCTGAATCTGTGACCGTTCCGTTTTTGTCAGCGGCAACATATCCAGCCATCTGGAGCGTTGCCATTTTGTATCCGATGCCCTGCTCCGTGCATTCTTTGGAGAGCTGGCGTGCCTGGTATGCCGGACCGTCAGAGACATCACCCATGTGTGTGTCAGAACTGTTGACCCAGTCTTCACCGGCGTTGGAATAGTTGGTTTCCCAGTTGTATCCGGTGAAACGGTTTCCGCCCTGGCGGACGGCGTTTGTCTTGACGTTTTTCAGGCTGCTCGAGTTGCCGGATTCGTTTACGCCGTAGATATACGGGCTGATCGCCTTTTTCTCGCCGTCCAGCTGGATCTTCAGCTGCATATCATAGCTGCCGGCGGCAGAGGCAGATAAAATGGATGGGATCTGTGCGGCGCAGGCTGCTGCAAGAACACTTGCGGTCAGACCTGCAAGAATGCGTTTCTTCATGTTCAATTCTCCTTAAAAATAGTGGTGGCTTCAAAAACATTGATATCATTATAGCACACTTCTTTTCAAAAAACAAGTACTTTACACAGAATATTTCTTCATATACGTATAATTTATATGCAATTTATAGAGCTGTATCATGACAGTATTCTGCCAAACCAGCAGGAAATTGTCCTTGACAAAAGAAAATTGCCGTGCTAAAATGAAACATGGAGAATTCTAGCAGGAGGTCTTGTATGAGAATATCAAAGCATAAGCGGCTGTTCGGCGGAATGCTTGCAGTATTGACTGCGGCATCTCTCGCGGGCTGTCACGCCGACTCTGCCGATTCAGGCAGCCAGGCAGAGAAACCGGCAGAAAAGCAGCCGACGCTGTTCGACACCTATGTTTCCAATACTGTGATTTCGACAGGCAGCAATACAATAATCAAAAACGCAGAGTCTGTGACCTATCGGGCATGGTTCCCGGTCGAGGCGGCAGGATCGTTTGACTATCGCTTTTATTTTTCTAATACTGTAGATTCCACCTGGGGCGACGGCAGCGACAGCTATGTGGGAATGCCCGGCGGAAGTTATACCATTGAAAGTGCAAAGGTCTATGACGGCGGAACAGAATTTGATGCGAATGTGACACCGTCCGTTTCTGTGCCGGTGACTTTTTCTGATGGAAGTACCACAAAGGAAGTTCAGCCGGATGAAACCTTCTGGAGCGATACCGTAAATATTACAATTCCGGAAGATCACTACCTTTTATGGGAGTGGACGATCAGCGGTTCCAATATCCCGGCAATTGCCATGTCCAATCTGGCATATTCCTATGCAGATCACGGGGACGGAAAGGGGTTTCTCTATACCAATGAGATCCCGGTGCCGCAGCTGGTGGGCTGTGACCGGGAAGTCTCTGTAAGAATCGTGACCCTGGGCGACTCAGTCACACAGGGCTGCCAGACAACAGAATTTGCGCAGCAGTTCTGGGCGGCGCAGCTGTTGGATCAGCTGGGAGCGGAGAATTACAGCCTGTGGAATCTGGGCATCGGCTATGCCCGTGCCTCGGACTGTGCCAGGGACGGAGACTGGCTGAACCGTGCGGTTGCAGGCGCAGATGTGATTACAGTTGCATTTGGAACAAACGATATTATCAGCGGTCCTTACGGCGGAAATGGTCACGCCACGGCAGATGAGATGGAGAACGATGTGCGGAAGATCACGCAAAAGTGTACCGATGCCGGCATAAAAACGATTCTGTGGAATTCACCGCCGTTTGATCTGACACCGGAACTGGAAGAGATCCGGACAGCCTATAATCAGAAGGCGGAAGGCATTGCAGAGGATTGCGGCGCATCCTATTTTGACGTTGCTGCACTTCTGGCAGACCCGTCAGATGCGGCAAAAACGGTCTATGGACAGCATCCGAACGATGAAGGCGGAACGGTGATTGCGGACGCACTGGTGAAAGTTGTCCGTGAAATAGAAAAAGCATCAGAGTGAAAGGTTGATTCAGAATGAAACGAAGACTCACAGCAATCATTGCCGGACTTTGCATCGCAGCACTTCCGGTGGGAAAGTGCGCCGCAAATGTGCTTTCGTCTGACACAGCGGATGCTGTATCAGCGGCAGAGCCGGTGCGCATTCTGGCGATGGGTGATTCCATCACAGACGGCTATATCAACGGGGACAACGGTTACCGCAAATATCTCTGTTACCAGCTCCAGCAGCAGGGCTTTACGGACTTTGATATGGTGGGACCGAACAACAGCTGGACAGATTCTGTTTCCTATACCACCGCAGACGGCGTAACGTTTGAATATGACCCGGCACACGCCGGATACAGCGGATATGCAATCCAGGCGTATTCCGGCAGACAGGGACTGTACGAAACGGTGTTTGACACGACCTATACCAACGGAGATGTCTCCGGAAACATGATGGAGGCATACGATCCGGATATCGTCTTGCTGCAAATCGGCACCAACGACCTTCTGGACAATCACAATGGCGGTATCACAGACCGCCTGGAAACCATGGTGGACAAGCTGCTGGACAGCATGGACGACCAGGATATGCTCTTCGTGGCATCTGTGCCGGATATTGACGTGTCTGTCCGGCATGACTGGCTCTGGGCATATCAGTCCTCCGGCATCACCTATGAATCTGATCCGGAAGGCTTCACAGCGCTGGTACAGCAGAGTGTAGACAACTACAACGACTCGGTAAAGGAACTGGTGGAAAAAAAGCAGGCAGACGGAAAACGGATCCGTTTTGCAGATATCAACAGCGTTGTCGATATGAAAACCGGTCTGAAGGACGGCGTACATCCGAACGAAACGGGTTATGCCTGCATGGGCAAATATTGGTCGGAACAGCTGCTTTCTTATCTGAACCAGACACCGGTCGAACCGACACCCGGCTCGACTGCTGCAGCAGAGACGACAGCTTCGGAAATCACAACGGTTTCCAGCTCTGAGAGCAGCACAGAAACTGCCGCATCCCAGCAGCCCCAGCCAATCAAGGGCGATGTGACACTGGATGGAACTGTGAATGTTGCAGATGTCGTTCGGCTTTGCCGTTATCTGGTGCATGGCGAAGGCGTTTCGAAAACCGCCTATGAATGCGCAGATGTCACCGGGGACGGCACTGTAAACGGATTTGATCTGACGCTTCTGCGGCAGATGCTGGTTGCAGCGGGAGGTCAGGAGCAGTGAAAAAGATTCGTGGCTTGATCTTTGATATGGACGGCACACTGCTGGATACGGAAAAGATCTATTTCCAGTGTTGGCTGCAAAGCGCAAAGGAACTGGGCTTTCCCATGTCAGAAGAGGCGGCGCTGCACGTGCGGAGCTGCTGTGCGGCTCATGCGGAACCATACTTCCGGCAGCTGTACGGAACAGATTTTGACTATTATAAAGTGCGTGACCGCCGCCGGGAGTTGGTTTCCCAGTACATTGCAGCGCATGGCGTGGAGCAAAAGCCCGGCATTGCTGCCCTGCTGGAATTCTGCAAGCAAGCCGGACTCGCCTATGCGGTTGCAACTGCAACTTCGCAGGAACTGGCAAGAGAGCGGCTGGCGCTTGCCGGACTGGACGGGATGTTCCCGGACATCGTCGGCGGTGACCAGGTAAAACACGGCAAACCAGATCCGGATATCTACGTGATTGCTGCAAAGGCGCTGGGGCTTCCGCCGGAGGAATGTGTTGCCATCGAGGATTCTCCCAATGGCGTAACAGCAGGTCTGGGTGCCGGGTGCAATGTCATCCTGGTTCCGGATCTGACACCGCCCGAACCGGGGGATAAGGAGCGCTTGTTTGGCATTGCAGAAAATCTGGAAGAAGTGACAGAACTCTTGAAACCTGTTTGTTATCGGAGAGGAGAAGATAAAAATGCGTAAAGGTCCGGCATCAGAAGTTTACGACATTCCGCAGTACAGCTATTTCGAATTCGGAAACAACTTTACCGGGAGTTACGGTAAGCTGAGCTATAAGATCACACCGGGTGAGGAATTCACCGTGCAGATCTGGCACAGCCGGCTCTGTTCTGACCTGGCAGAAATGGAAGAGGAACAGAAGTTTCCCATGACCAGAGACGGATTTCACGAAATGCTGCGCTGGCTGGAAACCAAAGCGCCGACGGAAAACTAAAATGCAAAAAGCCATTTCCGGAAAATCAAAACCGGAAATGGCTTTTTTGATTGGTTGAAGCAGATAAAATGCTTTTGGCTTGTATCAGGTGCATGGCGTGTGTTCTTTCTTTGTCAGTTCCGCAATTGCCGCATAGTGCTTTACCGTGAATGCTTCCGGGGCAATTGTGTACAGCAGCTGGAGATGTTCCTTTTCCCAGGCGGCGATCTCTTCCGGAGAGAGCGTAGCGCCGATGCCGCGGCAGGCCTTCATTCTGCCGTTCCAGCTGTCACGGGTAAACGGCACATCCAGAAGGTATTCCTCGTGATAGGTCAGATCGAAGTATTCCAGCAGTTCCGGCGCAGCTACAATGGGGTGCATGGTTTCTCCTGCGCCGCTCCACTTTGGATTGTACTGCAAAACCAGATTTTCACTTGCCGCAGCGATCTTGTCCTCATAAGGCAGCCATTCCATGCACAGAAACAGCACTTTGCCCTGCGGCTTGAGCAGGCGGGAAAGCACTGGCGCAATTCTGGCGTTGTCAAAATACCAGTAGCACTGGCAGGCGGTAATGCAGTCGAAAGAGCCTGCCGGTAAGTCCAGATCCTCTGCCGCAGATACGAGGTAGGCGATGTCCATTCCTGCGGAACACGCTTTCGCCTGTGCAATCTGGTTCGGCGCAATGTCGCTCCCGGTCCAGTGTGCGCCGGCGGCATATAAATTCCGTGGGAGAACGCCTGTGCCTGTGCCGATGTCCAGCACCTGCTGTCCGGCTGTACCGCAGTTCCTTTCCAGGATCTTCTCGTAAAAGGTACGGGGATAGATGTCCCGGAATTTTGCATAATCATCCGAAGTTCTTCCCCAGTCAAAGACAGTTCCATTGTCGATGTTCTGATTCTGCATTTGCAAAAACTTCCTTTCTAAAAAATAAAACCTACCCGGAAACGATTTTCGGGTAGGTTTTTCACTTGGTACGCCTGATGCGATTCGAACGCACGACCTTCAGAGTCGGAGTCTGACACTCTATCCAGCTGAGCTACAGGCGCATCGGTTTCAGAAAAACGGAAAAATTTTCACGCATTCATCTGACGACTTTTTTATTATAGCATATCTCATCCGAAATTGCAAGAGCAGAATTCGAAATATCCGAGATGTTCACAAAAAATTTTCATAGAAAGCATTCCGTCAGAACCTGCCAGATGCAGACAGCGCCATTCCATGCCGCATCCGGCAGTGCTGCGATCCACAGCCACTGCGAATCCAGCTGCGGCAGCTTCCACTGATAGGACTGATCCGGCAAATGCAGCGCCACGGTCTCGTCGTGACAGACCAGCTGCGCCATGGCTGCCGGCTCGTAGGAAAGCCGATTGTGTGAACGCATCTGAACCGTCAGAAATGCCCAGACAAATCCGCAGAACAGCAAATAGCAGAGCAGCAGACGGCGTATCCGGGATGTCGTTCGTTTCATGTATCATTCCTCCGCTTTCAGCTTGAGCAGCGTTTGGGAAAGTGCCTTCCCCACCAGCTCGCCGGCATACTGTGCCTGCTCCAGCGTGTTCCCGTGTGTTCCGACCTCCAGGAGCAGGCTGCCTGTTGTCAGATCCTGGTTATAATGCCGGTAGTCGAACAGGATGGGACGTGTCAGCCCCGGAAACATTCCCTCCATGTTTTCCTGGAGACGGCAGGCAAAATGATAGTTCTGCATATAGTTCGGCATATTCATGGTGCCGTCGTCGCAGCCGGAGATAATCATGACCTGTGCAGACTCTTTTCCGTTGATTTCCACTACCGGCTGCGTCAGCGTATTGCCGCTCTGGATCGCATCCCGGTGAATGTCCAGCACCACGCAAATGGACGGGTACTGCGCCAGAATCGACTTTACGGTTTCTGCGCTGCGGTCATACGAGCCGTTGTATGAGGGGTAGTCGTGTATGGTGGTGTTGTGAATCACACCGATGCCGGCGGATTCCAGCTGTGCAGTGATAGCATTCCCCACAGAGACCATATTATACGCCGGGTCTGTGGTACGGTAATTGAAGTTCGGGTCAAACTGTTCCCGGACAAACGGCTCGAAGGTCTCTGTTGTGTGGGTGTGCATGATGAGTACCTGCGGCTCGCCATTTGTTTCGACCTGAAAGCCTGGCGCAGCGGTGCTTTCTGCGATCAGGGTATTGTTGGGAATGCTGGTTTTGTTCTGTACCTGTCCGGCGGTGAAGAGACTGAAAAAACGCTCTCCGGAATACGTGCCGTAGCCGTGTCGCCGCTGAGATTCCAGTCCGTGGGATAGGGCTTTTCTCCGGGGTCGGACGAAGCCACTTTTGTGACTGCATCGGCAGTTTCCGGCGCATCTGCCGACTCTTCCTCCCAGCCGTAGCCGTCAGATGCCACATTCCAGCAGGCGGCATCCGCAGGGGATGTGCCTGTCTCTTTTGCATAGGAATAGGCAGAAGATCTGCCGCCGCTTTTGGGAATGACAGCAGCGGCAGGCAGAATCAGCATAACGGTGAAAAAGCAAACCAGCGTCCAGCGGCGCTTGTGATAACGTCTGCGCATGATGCAAGACCTCCTGTTTTTTCGTCTGACAGCACTTTTTGCATGATCTCAGCTGTGCTGGTGTTTCCGGGACGGTTATAGCGGTTGATCCCATAGAGACAGGCTGGATTTCGGGTGATGAAATTCGGCTTTTCCAGACAGGTGAGCGTGATCTGAAACCCCAGGTCTGCCAGAACCGGTTTGCTTTCGCTGCAAACAAAGCCGTAGGGGTATGCGAAAACAGCCGGCTGGATCTGCAGTTCCTCCTGAAACCGGGTCTGCATCAGCGACAGGTCGGCGTAGAGTGTTTCATGATATTCCTCCTCTGTTTCCCAGTCTGTCTTGGCGCAGCCCTGCCGTGTTCCGTTTTCGTGCATATCGTAGGTATGGCTGCCGAGTGTAATGCGTCCGGAATCGTGCATTTGTTTCAGATCCTCCCAGGTGAGATAGGAATAGACATCGTTGTGCGGCGCATCGGGAGCGTATTCGTCGGTGAATATTCCGACCACAGAGACCACAGCGCACATATCATAGGTCTCCAAAAGCGGCAGCACAAGGCTGAGGTTGTTGTACAGCCCATCGTCAAACGTCAGCATGACCGGCTTTTCCGGAAGTGTGCCGTCTCCGTTGGTATATGCGACCAGTTCTTCCGGTGATACGGTCTCATATCCGTGTGCCTGGAGATAGCGCAGATCGGACTCCAGCGTTTCCGGCGTGACACAGTACTGCTGTTCCGGCACAGGCGCAACACTGTGGTACATCAATACGGGAAGAGAAACGCCGCCGGCACTGTCTGCTGCGGAAAAATGATGCTTTCCCAGGTGGGTCAGAAGGACTGCTGCGAGGACCAGTGCGGTGTCCAGGGCAAGATATCGCAGCAGCCGCCGTAAATTCCAACTGTGATACATGACCGCTCACTCCTTTCTACGATTCAGCTTATGCAGGTGTCCGGAAAAACAGAACACGTTTTACCAGAACGGTACGGTGCTGCATTTTCGTGTTCTGTATCGCGCTGCCTTGACTTTTTGTGCGGTTTCTTTTATAATAGAACATAGTGCCTGAAAGAGGCGGCAAATCATAATATTATTTAGA
>ERZ808270.898-NODE-898-length-14765-cov-3.529368_pt1 | contig 14765 bp, 16 predicted proteins | sample MGYA00521082_ERZ808270 | MGnify/ENA primary metagenome ERZ808270 (study PRJEB31516, sample SAMN03275594) | gut metagenome | biome: mammalia-associated habitat; material: feces | host: Papio cynocephalus | place: Kenya | collected 2012-07-27 ... | reverse complement strand
GCTGTTTTTATTAAATTATTTTGCATTACCCCCTTGACTTTTCACCATAGGACTTACTTTTCTGCCGCTTCTCCGTTAAGCAGAGTTTGATTTGTTTTTATTTTTTTAAGCTGATTTTCTTCAAAATCGCATTCCTTGTTTAATTCCTTAAGCCTTTCGCGGGAAAGCATTTTCTGCGGTCCGTAAAACTGCTGAACGCCTACCTGAATAAGCCCGCCTATAAGTGAAGAGCAAGCCCAGTAAAACGCAACGCCGCCGGGAAGCGTAAACCCGATGAAAAGCGATAAAAGCGGCATTGTAAGCATCATTCCCGCCATATTCGGCGCGTCGGGATTAAGCTTTTTCTGCATCACAAGCGAAAGCGCGCTTGTAAACATCTGCGCCAAAAAGGCGATTATCGGCATTACCCATATCAGCTGTGCGTCGTGAAAAATATCAAACGAAAACTTAGGCGTTTGGGTTAGATCGATACCGAAGAAATTAAAATCGATAGCGCTAAGCTTGCTTGCAATCTGCGGAAAATCGATAGTTCCGTTGCGTACCGCCTCGATTATCTGAAGCTCTGCGCGCGCGTTTGCGTTTTTACCGAGCGCCTCCGCCGCGGCGGTAACGGTTGCGGAATCGATGTGAAGAAGATAGGTAAGAGGCGACATAATGAGGTAGTAAATACTCATCATAAGCACAAGGCGCAGCACCATAGGCAGGCACCCACCCGACATTGAAACGTTTTCCTCTTGGTAAAGCTTTTGCATAGCCTCGCTGTACTTCTGCTTATCGTCGCCGTATTTTTTCTTAAGCTCGTCTAACTTAGGCTTAATACGGGTCTGCTGAACCGAGGATTTTTGGCTTTTAATGCTAAGCGGTATTAAAATCACGTTTATAAGCAGTGTGAAAAAGAATACCGCGGCGGCAAAGTTTCCGCCGAACAAACCTGAAAGAAATTCAAGCGCCCAGCCGAAAGGAATGTTTATAATATTAAATAAAGTTTGCATTTATACACCGTCCATTCGCGCCGAAAATACGGCAACGGTTATTTTTTGGTTTTAAAGCGCGCCCTTTTTTCGGGCACGGGGTCATATCCGCCCTTACAAAGCGGATTACATCGCAAAACGCGCCAAAGCGCAAGCAGCAGCCCTACAAACGCTCCCCTTTTTTCTATTGCCTCCACGGCATACGCCGAGCAGGTGGGGGTAAAGCGGCAGCAGGGTATTTTGCGCGGAGAAATATTTTTCTGATAAAGCTTAATCAGCCCTATTAACAGTTTTTTCATCTGTTTTTAATATGCCTGCCTCGCGGAAAAGCTTTAGCATAGACTCTGCCGCGGCGGTGCTTTTGATGTTCAGTATGCGTGTGCGCGCCACAATTACAAAATCGTAATTAGGCTTAATATAGGGTGCGCAGTCCCTGAAAGCGGCGGTTATAACCCGCTTTGCGCGGTTGCGCTTTACCGCGCCGCCGAGCTTTTTGCCCGCGGTTATGCCAAGCCGCGGCACATTGCGGCGGTTAGGCATAGCGTAAATCACGAAATAGGGGGAAACCAAGCTTTTTCCCCTGCGGTAAGAACGCCTGAAAACATAGTTTTCCTTAATTTTTATAATTTTTTTCATAGCCTTAATAAAAGGAAAAGCCACGTTGAAGTGGCTTTAGTATGTCAACTGCTTTCTGCCTTTTGCTCTGCGTCTTGCAAGAACCTTGCGGCCGTTAGATGTTGCCATTCTCTTTAAAAAGCCGTGCTCCTTTTTTCTGTGGAGCTTCTTAGGCTGGTACGTCCTTTTCATTTGCAAACCCTCCTTACCGTGAAGACGTGGGCGGTTACGGATATGAATATAAACAAGCCATAACCTATCGAGTATAAATTATACCTCAAATTCCATACCTATGTCAATAAAAATTTTTAATTAGCGGAATTTTTTTAAATTTAAAATGTTAAATTTTCGTTAAAGTTGTTTATATTTCGTTCATTTTCATATGAAAATACCCTCGTATACTAAAGCACAAGGAGATGAAGCATATGTTACAAACGGTTTTTAAACGCTATGAAAAAAAGTACCGCCTTACAAAAGAACAGTACGGCGAGGTATTAAATCTTCTTTCATATAACGCCGTTCCCGACGAATACGGCGAAAGCAATATATGCAGTATATATTACGATACGCAAAATAAGCTTTTGATACGCCGCTCGCTTGAAAAGCCGGTATACAAAGAAAAGCTCAGGATCAGAACCTACGGCATACCGAAGGACGGCAGTACCTGCTTTGTTGAGCTTAAGAAAAAGTACAAGGGCGTTGTTTATAAAAGAAGAATTGAAACCGACTATAAAAACGCGCTTTTATATATGAACGGCAGCGATAACAATATCCGCCCCTCGCAAATTAAAAACGAAATTGATTATTTTAAGGATTTTTACGGCGGTCTTGCCCCGTCCGCCTGCGTGTTTTACAAGCGCACAGCTTACTATGACAGGCTTGACCGCAATATCCGCTTCACATTTGACAGCGATATTATTTGCAGGGATTACGATCTTGACCTTAAAAACGGAATATACGGCGAGCGCATTATTCCAAAGGACGAATATTTAATGGAGCTTAAAACCGACGGCGCAGTTCCGCTTGAATTTACAAAGCTTTTATCGGAGCTTAAAATATACCCGTCTTCGTTTTCGAAATACGGCACGGCTTATATAAACAGAGTAGGTAAAAAGGATGAATTATTAAAAGGAGGAGAGCATTGTGCTTGACAGTATTTTTTCAACGGTGATAACAAACGGAATAACCCCTGCGTCCTTTGCGGCGTGTACCGCGATTTCGCTGATATCGGGGCTTTTGATCTCGCTTTGTCACGGAATAAGGGGCGGTTCTTCAAAGGGATTTGCGGTAACGGTGGCGCTGCTGCCGTTCGCGGTTCAAACGGTAATAATGCTTGTAAACGGAAACCTAGGCACCGGCGTTGCGGTGGCAGGCGCGTTTTCGCTTGTAAGATTCCGTTCTTCCCCCGGTACCGCAAAGGAAATATTAAATATATTCACCGCACTGGCGGCGGGGCTTGCGGCGGGCGTCGGATATATAGGCGTGGCTCTTATTTTCGTGCTTATAGTATGCGCCGCCGAAGCGCTTTATACGTTAACCGGCTTCGGTGAAAAGCAAAGAACCGAGCGCGAGCTTAAAATAACCGTGCCCGAAGACCTTAATTATACCGAAATATTCGACGATTTGTTTAAAAAATACACAGCGTTTTATCAGCTTAAAAAGGTTAAAACGGCGGGGCTCGGCAGTCTTTATCAGCTTACCTATTCGGTAAGGCTTAAGAACCCTGCCTTAGAAAAGGAATTTATAGACGGCATGCGCTGCCGCAACGGAAATCTTGAAATTGTGTGCAATTACAGCGCCGCCGCAAACGAGGAGTTGTAAAATTATGAAAAAAGCCTATGCATTTATTGCCGTTATATTATCCGTTTTGCTGCTTTCTTCCTGCGGCAAAAAGAACACTGCAAGCGTTATAACGTCATCGGGCGGCAAGGCAGATACAAGCGTCAGCACCGATAATATGGATTTTGATTTTTCGAATAAAGATACCGAATACGATTACGATGAAAGCGAAGCCACCGTAATAAAGGAAAGCGAGGACGCGGTTAAGATAACCGCCGCCGGCACATATGTAATTACGGGCAGGCACAGCAGTATAACCGTTTCCGCTCCCGATTCGGCAAAGGTAAGAATTATTCTTAAAAACGCAACGGTTCAAAACAGCAGCGGACCCGCGATTTATATAACAGCCGCCGACAAGGTGTTTATAACCGCGTATAAGGGCACTGTTAACACCGTTTCGGACGGCAGTACCTATTCCTCGGATTTTGACGGCACAAACGTAGACGGTGCCGTATTCAGCAAAGCGGATATCACCCTTAACGGCGAGGGCACGCTTAACGTTACGGGCAGCTATAAGTGCGCCGTGGTTTCAAAGGACGACCTTATAATATGCGGACTTACGCTTAATGCCAAAAGCTTAGGCAGCGCAATAGAGGGTAAGGACTGCGTAAAATCAAAGGACGCGACCGTAACCGTAACCTCCGGCGGAGACGGAATAAAATCCACAAACAGCGAGGATACCGCGCGCGGATTTGTTTATATAGAATCGGGCCTTTTTAATATTACCGCCGCAAAGGACGGTATACAGGCGGAAACCTTAGTAAAGCTTTCGGGCGGCGAAATAAACGTAACATCGGGCGGCGGCGCGCCGGAAAAGGTATCGTCGGGCGGCGACGGCAGAGCGCCGTTTGAAAGCAGCTCGTCAGACGATGAGGAAAGCACAAAGGGAATTAAGGCAGGCTCGCTTATTTTAGCCGAGGGCGGCAGCATAACCGTAAGCTCGGCGGACGATACCGTACATTCAAACGGCGACGTTCAGATAAACGGCGGAAAGTTCGCTCTTTCTTCGGGCGACGACGGAATACACGCGGATAACGCCCTTATAATAAACAGCGGCGAGATCACCGTTTCAAAATCTTACGAAGGGCTTGAGGGCAAAACCGTAACGGTAACCGGCGGAAATATAGATATAACCGCTTCGGACGACGGCATTAACGCCGCAGACGGCAGCGGTGCCTCGGCAGGCGGAAAACCAGGAGCCAACGCTTCAAGCGATGTTTATATAAATATAAGCGGAGGGTATATAACCGTAAACGCTTCGGGAGACGGCGTAGACTCTAACGGAAATATCGATATTTCGGGCGGCGTAATTCTTGTAAGCGGACCCACAAGCGACGGCGACAGCGCGCTTGACTGCGACGGCACCGCAACGGTGACGGGCGGCACGGCGATATTCTGCGGAAGCGCGGGTATGGCTGAAACCTTTTCCGACAGCTCTTCCCAGCCCTCGCTTATGTATACGCTTGACAGCGCGGCGGCGGCAGGCACAAGCATTGCACTTGTAAACTCGGAGGGTAAGGTAATAGCCTCGTTTGTACCCTCAAAGCAGTATATAAACGTTGTAATAAGCTCGCCTTATCTTACCGTCGGCAGCAGCTACACGCTTTCCGTAGGCGGTACGGTATCGGGATGCGATAAAAACGGTTATACCGATAACGGCAGTATTTCGGGCGCGCAAAGCGCAAACGAGGTTAAAATAAGCTCTGTTTCCACCACCTACGGCAAGTCGGGCGGTATGGGCGGAAATATGGGTGGAAATATGGGCGGTATGGGCGGTCCGCAAGCGGGCGGCAATCAAGCTCCGCCCGATAACGGCGGCTCGAAGAACGGCGGAAAGCAACAGGGCGGTACGCCGCCCGAACGCCCCGGCAAAACCGAAACCCAAAAATCATAAAAACGGATTGCTGCACACCTTATGTATTTGCAACAACTAAACGGTATGTCATTCTGAGCGCGAAGCGCGAAAGAATCCGTATTCCCCTTAAAAGGAAAACGGATTGCCACGCACCTAACGGCGCTTGCAATGACAAGGTAAGCGAAAGTTTATCCGCACGCCTTATTGTATTTGCAATAACTAAACGATATGTCATTCTGAACGCGAAGCGTGAAAGAATCCGTAATTCCCCTTTTAAAGAGAAACGGATTGCCACAGCCGTTTACACGGCTTCGCAATGACAAGGTAAGCGAAAGTTTATCCGCACACCTTATATATTTGCAATAACTAAACGGCTTGTCATTCTGAGCGCGAAGCGTGAAAGAATCCGTATTCCCCTTAAAAGGAAAACGGATTGCCACAGCCGCTCACGCGGCTTCGCAATGACAAGGTAAGCGAAAGTTTATCCGCACGCCTTATGTATTTGCAATAACTAAACGATATGTCATTCTGAGCGCGAAGCGTGAAAGAATCCGTATTCCCCTTAAAAGGAAAACGGATTGCCACAGCCGCTCACGCGGCTTCGCAATGACAGGTAAACGTAAGTTTATCCGCACGCCTTATGTATTTGCAATAACTAAACGGTATGTCATTCTGAGCGCGAAGCGTGAAAGAATCCGTAATCCCCTTGAAAGAGAAACGGATTGCCACAGCCGCTCACGCGGCTTCGCAATGACAGGTAAGCAAAAGTTTATCAGCACACCTTATGTATTTGCAACAACTAAACGGCTTGTCATTCTGAACGCGAAGCGTGAAAGAATCCGTATTCCCCTTAAAAGGAAAACGGATTGCCGCGCACCTTGCGGCGGTCTCGCCTGCCGGCTCGGTCGGTGCTTCTGCTTCGCAGAGGCGTCCACCGGACACCCGCACCGCAATGACAAAAAAGGCGGTTTAAAACCGTTTTCTCGGTGCTTATAACCCCTGCATAAGTTAATTTGAAACGGCATATTCTTCTATTAAAGGGGAGTGTGCCGTTTTGAAAAAGTTAATTGTTTTTTTACTTGTTTTCTGCCTTTTATCGGGCATATCGGTTTATGCTAAAGAAGCCGTTACCGTATCAAGCGAATGCGACATCTCGGATATAAACGTGCCGCTTGAAGCGTCCGCTCCGAGCGCCGCTATCGGGCAAAGGCTTGAAATCAAGGCAAAATCGGTAATTTTAATGGAGCCTGTTACGGGCAAGGTGCTTTACGAGGACAATCAGGACGAAAAGCTGCCGCCTGCGTCGATTACGAAAATAATGTCCCTTCTGCTTGTTATGGAGGCTATCGACCGCGGCGATATTTCGCTTGAGACCGTGGTTACCGCAAGCGAGCACGCAAGCAGTATGGGCGGCTCGCAGATATGGCTTAAGGTAGGAGAAACCATGACGGTAAACGACCTGCTTAAGGCAACGGTAATAGCCTCGGCAAACGACGCGTGCGTGGCGCTGGGCGAGCTTGTTGCAGGCAGTGAAGAGGGCTTTGTGGCTATGATGAACGAAAGAGCCGCCGAGCTTGGAATGACAAACACCCACTTTGAAAACTGCACCGGTCTTGACGCAGAGGGCCACCTGACCACCGCATACGACGTGGCGGTTATGTCGAGCGCGCTTATAAAGCACAGTATGATAAAGGATTATTCCACCGTTTGGATGGACAGCCTGCGCGACGGCAAAAGCGAGCTTGTAAACACAAACAAGCTTGTAAGATTTTACGAGGGCACAACGGGGCTTAAAACAGGAACCACGGCAACCGCAAAATACTGCCTTTCGGCAGCCGCGCAAAGGGGCGGGCTTGAGCTTGTGGCGGTGGGAATGTCGGCAGACAGCACCGCCGACCGCTTTAACGGCGCTAAAAAGCTGCTTGATTACGGCTTTGCAAACTACAATTTTTCGTCGGTAGGGGCAGAGCTTGCGGGCGATACCGCTGTAAGGGTAACCAAGGGAACCGAAAAAAGCGTTAAGGTAAGCGCCGGTGAAAACCTTAATGTTTTACTGCCGAAATCCGTTTCGGGCAAGCTTGAACGCACGGTCAATTTAAGCGAAAGCGTTACCGCACCCGTTAAAAAGGGCGACGTATTAGGCACGGTTACGGTAAGCGTTAACGGCGAGGAATTGGGCGAAATTCCGCTTACAGCCGCCGAAGATGTGCAAAGGCTTACCTTTGCCCTTTCGTTCGGCAGGATTTTAAAGGGTTTGTTTAAATTATGAAAACTTTTAATGAATTAAGGTAAATAGGCTTGAAAAAGTGAAAGAAATATTGTAAAATAGAAATACAAAGAAAAAAAGGAATTCAGGGGTTAATAATGTCAGTTAAATTTAACGCAGCATACGCAAAGGAATTTATAAGAGAAAACGACCTTAAAGGTCTTGAGACTCAGGTTGCGGCGGCGCACAAAACCGTAAACGATAAATCGGGGCTCGGCAACGATTTTTTGGGTTGGGTACAGCTGCCCGAAAATTACGATAAAGAGGAATTTGCACGCATTAAGGCGGCGGCAGCCAAAATAAGAAAGGATACCGATATACTTATAGTTATAGGTATAGGCGGTTCGTATTTGGGAGCCAGAGCCGCCATTGAATTTTTAAAGGGACCTTATTATAATCAGTTGCGCGACGGCGCGCCCGAAATCTACTTTGCCGGCAACAGCATAAGCGGCGCTTACCTTGCCGATATAATGGCTATGTGCCGCGGCAAGCGCGTTTCGGTTAACATTATTTCAAAATCGGGCACCACAACCGAGCCGGCGGTAGCCTTCAGGGTTCTGCGCGATTATCTTGAAAAGGAATACGGCGAGGAAGAGGCTGCAAAGCGCATTTACTGCACTACCGATAAGGCGCGCGGCACGCTTAAAAAACTTGCCGACGAAAAGGGCTACGAGTGCTTTGTTGTGCCGGACGACGTAGGCGGCAGATATTCCGTGCTTACTGCGGTAGGCCTTTTACCGATAGCCGCCGCCGGAGCGGATATAGACGCCCTTATGAACGGCGCAAAAAAGGCTATGGTTAAATTTAACGAGCCGGATATGTATAAAAACGATTGCTATACCTACGCCGCGCTTCGCAACGCGTTTTACCGCAAGGGTAAATCGGTTGAGCTGCTTGTAAGCTACGAGCCGCGCTTTACAATGATGGCGGAATGGTTCAAACAGCTTTTCGGCGAGAGCGAGGGCAAGGACAATAAGGGCTTGTTCCCGGCTTCGGTAACGTTTTCAACCGATCTTCATTCAATGGGTCAGTTCATACAGGACGGCAGCCGCATAATGTTTGAAACGGTAGTAACCTTCGGCGAAAGCGATAAGGACATTACTATCGAGGAGGACGGCGACAACGGCGACGGTCTTAACTTCTTGGCTGGCAAAACAATGTCCTACGTTAATTCAAAGGCGTTTGAGGGTACTGTTTTAGCCCATACCGACGGCGGCGTGCCCAATCTTGAAATTAAAATCGATAAGCCGGACGAAGAAAACTTAGGCGAGCTTATTTACTTCTTTGAAAAAGCATGCGCCGTTTCGGGTTATATGTTAGGCGTTAACCCGTTTGATCAGCCGGGTGTTGAAAGCTATAAAAAGAATATGTTTGCACTGCTCGGAAAGCCGGGCTACGAGGACCGCAAGGCTGAGCTTGAGGCGCGTCTTAAGGGTTAATAACTGCATAGGCAGTATAATATAAAAGGAGCTGGTATAAATGATCAAACTCATTATCGGAAAAAAAGGTTCGGGTAAAACCAAAAAGCTTGTTGATATGGTAAATTCCGCCGCTCAAACAAGCCTCGGCAACGTTGTGTGCATTGAAAAAGGCGATACCCTTACCTATTCCGTTACACATAAAGCGCGCCTTATAGACGCGGAAAGCTACGGTATTTCGGGCTACGGCGAGTATTACGGAATGGTTGCGGGCATTAAGGCCGGCAATAACGACGTTACGGATATTTTCGGCGACGCTACGCTTAGAATAGGCAGCCGCGATTACGACGAGCTTACCGCATTTCTTGAAAGAGTTGCCAAGATCGACGACGTTGAATTTGTATTCACCGTATCTGCCGATAAGGAAGAGCTTCCGAAGAAGATCTTTGACATAGCAGAGGTTTGCTGATAATAAAGCGTTAAATTAAAACGGCTTCAGCTAAGCGCAGTGCTTTGGCTGAAGCCGTTTTTTTATCGGCGTTAACAACGCAGGTGCGGTTTTTAAAAAATTGTTTTCGCCTGCCGCCGTTTTGCAAATTAAAAAATATTTAAAAAATAATCGCTTGTTTTATATGTAAATATGTGGTATTATTTATATATATGTGTATTGTAAGGAGACGGCGTTATGCATTTGCAGGAATCAGGGGAAATGTACCTCGAAACCATACTGATTTTAAGCCGCAAAAGTAACTTTGTGCGGTCAATTGATATAAGCGAGTATATGGGCTTTTCAAAGCCGAGCGTAAGCCGCGCCATCGGTCTTTTAAAATCGGGCGGATATATTACGGTCGACGGCAGCGGCTATATAGCCCTCACGGCGGACGGAGAGGAAATTGCCGCTAAAATTTATGAAAGACACAACGTTTTATCCGAATTTCTTGTAAATATAGGCGTAAGCCCCGAAACAGCCGCGGCGGACGCCTGCAAGATTGAGCATAATATAAGCGATGAAACCTTTAAGGCGCTTAAGCGCCATATAAAGGAAAAGGGCTGATATTATGCCTTTCGGGCTTTACTATACCGAAAAGGGCTTCGGCACACCGCTTGTGCTGCTGCACGGAAACGGGGAAAACGGCGAATATTTTAAAAATCAAATAGATTATTTTGCAAAAAAATACAGGGTTATAGCGGTGGATACGCGCGGCCACGGCAAATCTCCGCGCGGGAATAAGCCCTTTAGGCTTGAAACCTTTGCAGACGATTTAAAAAGCTTTTTAGACGAAAATAATTTAAAAAGGGTAAATCTGCTCGGCTTTTCGGACGGCGGCAACATAGCCCTTATTTTCACGCTTAAATACCCCGATTATGTTAATAAGCTTGCGGTAAACGGCGCTAATCTTTTTCCCTCCGGTCTTAAAGCGGGCTTTTTGCTGCCGGTAAAGCTGCTTTACGGGTTTTTTTATTTTCCGGCGCGGTTTAATAAAAGGGCAAAGCGGCGGCTTGAGCTTTTGGCGCTTATGGCAAAGGAGCCTGATATTTTACCCGAACAGTTAAACGATATTAAATGCCCCGTGCTTGTAATGGCAGGCACGCGCGATTTAATAAAGGAAAAGCACACAAGGCTTATCGCAGGCTCTGTACCGAATTCGCGCCTTTGCTTTTTAAAGGGCGACCATTCAATAGCTAAAACAAACAGCCTTGAATACAATAAAACAGTGGAAAAATTTTTGGAAGAATAAACGGCGTTACCGTAACGGTAACGCCGTTTTGTTATTGCGAACGCAAGGAAAAAAATCGGCTCCCTCTGACGAGGGTGCGGGTGTCCGGCGGACACCTCTGCGAAGCAGAAGCACCGACCGAGGCGGCAGGCGAGACCGCCGAAAGGTGCGCGGCAATCCGTTTCTTTTTCAAAGGGTATTACGGATTCTTTCACGCTCCGCGTTCAGAATGACAAGCCGAACCGTCATTGCGAGGGGCTTTAGCCCCGTGGCAATCCGTCCCCCCGACAAAGCCCGACAAAATACGCACCGACTGTATTGTATACTTATCTTATCATCTGTTCAACAAAGGCAGTAAGAGTTTCAAGCTGTTTTGCGTCTAACCTTTTAAGCTTTTTAATAAGCTCGTTTAGCTGTGCCGGATTATGTGAATCGGTTTCAAAAAATTCCGCAGGCGTTATTTTAAGATAATCGCAAATATTGAAAAAACTTGAAAGCGACGGATTTCCCCTATCATTTTCAATATTGTTGATATAACAAGCGTTTTGACCTAATGATAATGACATTTCTCTTGCAGAGACACCGTGAATTTCTCTTAATTCTGTCAGTCTTTTTCTAAATTCAACTTCGTTCAAAACTATCACCCGTCTACTTTTTGATATATTATAAGCGACACTTTGACGGTTAATTATATATGTGGTATAATATTTGTATTGATATATCTATTGTTATACGATATAATGGATAATATACAGGATTGTATAAGTAATATGGAGGGAACTTAAAAAATGAAAATGTTTATTTGTACCGATAAAAACGGCGGTACGGCGTTTGCCGACCGGCGGCAAAGCTCGGACAGCGCCGTGCGGAAAAAGATTTTCGAAATTACAGGCGGCAAGCCCCTGTACTTAAATTCTTATTCTGCACAGCAGTTTGAGGATAAGTCGGGGCTTATTATATCGGAAGACTTTATTTCGGATATGCATAAGGGCGATTTTTGCTTTGCCGAAAACACCTGTCCCGATCTGTCGCTTTTTGACGAGCTGTATGTTTTTAACTGGAACAGAAATTACCCTGCGGATAAATATTTTGAACCGGCTCCCGCCTTTAAAAGGGTTAAAAGCGAAAAATTTACTGGAACCTCGCACGATAAGATCACACTTACAGTATACAGGAGATAAGCAAAATGAAGAATATTAAAATTAAGCGGTCCTTAGCGGCACTTTTATTATCCTTAGTTGTTTTATTTACAAGCGCCTGCGGCGGCACCGATACCGTTTCAACCTCGGCTAACCCGACAAGCAGTAAAAGCACCTCCACGTCAGACGGTATGCCCGATATAATCAGCGCCGCCGACGTTAAGCCCGAAAGCTCAAAGCCCGCCTCCTCTTATGTGGGCAGCGGAAAGGCGTCCCCCGTTTCCGCAAGCGCCGTGCCTGTTTATTCGGGCAGTCCCTATGTAAAAATAAACAACAATATTCCCAATTTCAGCTCGGCTGAGCTTACCGTTAAGGGGTACGAAAAATACGGTCAGTTAGACGAACTCGGCAGATGTACCGCGGCGGTAGCCTCGTTAGGAAAAGAGGTAATGCCAAAGGTTGGCGAAACGCGCGGCAGTATAAGCCACATTAAGCCCACGGGCTGGATGCAGGCAAAGTACGATAATATAAGCGGCAAGTATTTATACAACCGCTGCCATTTAATAGGTTGGCAGCTATCTGCCGAAAACGCCAACAGGCAAAACCTTATTACCGGCACAAAGTATTTAAACGTTACGGGAATGCTGCCCTTTGAAAATATGGTTGCCGACTATATTAAGGAAACAAGCAATCACGTGGCATACAGGGTAACGCCGATCTTTAAGGGCAATAATCTGCTTGCAAGCGGCGTTCAGATAGAGGCGTATTCGGTTGAGGACAGCGGCAACGGCATTTGCTTTAATGTTTACTGCTTTAATATACAGCCGGATATAATTATAGATTACAGCAGCGGGTCAAGCCGTATACGCGCATCGGAGCCGGCGACTTCAAGCGCTGCCGCGCCGGAGGTAAGCTCCGCCGCGGCACCGTCTTATGAGGAGCCCGACCAAGGCGATACCGTTTACATAACCCCAACGGGCAAAAGATACCACCTAAGCACGACCTGCGGCGGCAAAAACAGCTACCTTGTAACATACGATATTGCGGTTTCACGCGGTCTTACCCCCTGCCTTAAATGCGCAAGCTGATTAAAAGCTTAACAGCGCAGTCTTCTCCCCACCCGTCATTGCGAACACCGTCAGGTGTGTGGCAATCCGTTCTCTTCCTCCCTCGTCATTGCGAGGGGCTTTAGCCCCGCGGCAATCCGTTCCTCTCTTAAAGGGAATTATGGATTCTTTCACGCTCCGCGTTCAGAATGACAAGTTTTTTGTCATTGCGAAGCCGTGTAAACGGCTGCGGCAATCCGTTCCCCTATTGTCATTGCGAGCGCCTAACGGCGTTCGCAGCATAAGCTTTTCGGTATATAATTTAAGCGCGTCGGATAAAACGGCGCGCTTAAATTGCATTTTCCCTGTTATTTTCCGAAAAATTGGAAATAATACTGTAAATCGGAGGGAAATGTATGAACAAACAAAATACCGTAAGAGTAATATCCTTTTGTCTGGCGGCGGTGCTTACAGCCGCAGGCTTTGCCCTTAAAAGCCGAAAGGAGCTTAAAAGCTACAAGCTTGAAATACAAAATAATTACTCGCGCTCGCTTGACGAGCTTTCGGGCAGTGTAAACAGCATTGCCTTGGCGCTTAACAAGGCGCAGTATATGACCTCGGCAAAGCAGATAAGCAGTCTGGCGGCGGAGCTGCTTACCGAGGCGGAAAACGCCAAAAACGCCCTTTCGCAGCTGCCGGGCGGCAGCGGAGAGCTTACCGTGCTTAACCGTTTTTTATCGCAGGTGGGAAACTATGCTATGTCGGTTTCAAAAAGCCTTATCGCCGGCGGCGAAATAAACGACGAATATTCAGGCAACATTGAGGCTTTAAAGGAAGCGGCAAAAAAAATATCCGAAACCGTTAAGGATTCGAACATTTCTTATAACAACCCGAAAAAGTGGGCTGAGGAAATAGATAAAAAGCTTGACGGCGCGGTTGATAAGGATTCGCTTGCAGGCTCGCTTGATATGCTTGAGGACAGCCTTAACGATTACCCCACCTTAGTGTACGACGGACCGTATTCCGACCATATACTTGAAAAAGAGCCTCTTATGCTTAAAAACGCCGAAAAGGTAAGCGAAGCGGACGCTATGCTTAAAGCCGCCGAAATAACGGGCTTAACCAAGGATAGCCTAAACTTTGAAGAAAAGACGGGCGGCAAAATACCGTGCTACCGTTTTTCGGGCGATAATGTAAACGCCTGTATAAGCGTTTCGGGCGGATACCCCGTGTATATGCGGAAAAGCCGCAAAATAGGCGACTATGTGCTTGAATACCGTCAGGCGCTCGACAAAGCCAAGCGCTACCTTGAAAAAATGGGTATGAACAGCTTTTGCGAAACCTATTATTTTGCCGACGAGGGCGTTTGCGTTATAAGCTTCGCTTATCTTGACGGGCAGACCGTATGCTATACCGACCTTGTAAAGGTGGGGGTTGCCATGGATAACGGGGAAATAATGCTGCTTGAAAGCAGCGGATATTTAACAAACCATACCGACCGCGCGTTTGAAACCCCCGCAATACCGACGGCGGACGCCGCAAAGGCTTTAAGCCCGAAGCTTGAAATACGCGAAACGGCGTTAGCGCTGATTCCGACAAGGGGCGGCGGCGAAACGCGCTGCTACGAATTTGTTTGCACCGCCGAGGACGGGCAGGAAATACTTGTTTATATAAACGCTGTAACCGGCGCGGAGGAGAATGTTTTAATACTGCTTAAAAGCGACGGCGGAACGCTTGCAAAATAGCAAAAGGTTACTTTAGAAATAAAAACGGCGGCTGTTATAAGCCGCCGTTTAGTCTTAGCAAAATCAATATTCCGTTTTTAAGAATAACGGATTGCCGTGCGCCTTATGTATTTGCAGCAACTAAACGGCGTGTCATTCTGAACGCGAAGCGTG
>ERZ808270.897-NODE-897-length-14780-cov-3.039660_pt1 | contig 14780 bp, 11 predicted proteins | sample MGYA00521082_ERZ808270 | MGnify/ENA primary metagenome ERZ808270 (study PRJEB31516, sample SAMN03275594) | gut metagenome | biome: mammalia-associated habitat; material: feces | host: Papio cynocephalus | place: Kenya | collected 2012-07-27 ... | reverse complement strand
CGAAGACAGTCAGAAATAATCTGGCAACAGACAGAACAACATAAAAGGGAAATCCCTTGCCGTCTTTCAGACTTCACAGTCGCAGACAGCAAGGGATTTCCCTTTTTATGTATAAACAATGTTCCCTCCGCCGAGCGGAACATGATGCCACTACCGCATCGGCGTTTTAGAAACGTGTCATCACCTCTACCACGAACTTATCTTTCTCTGATGGTTTTGCCACACCACCTTTGCGGTAAAAATATTTTTCATAGTTCACACGTATGTCTGAGATAAAAGGCTTGCTGATGCTGAACGTCACGCCCCCTGTCAGACGGGCTCTTTGGGCGTCGTTCACCTTCAGTCCCTTCACCTCCGTTCCGTCCTCAGCGGTGGAGAGAGTATATTCCTTGCCGTCGCTATGGTCGGTCATATAGTCATAGCGCACCAGAGGTGTGATCTTGGAGAAGAAACATTTCTTCAGAGCGATGTCATACGAGGCGAACGCATCCACGGCATGCACATTGCGAAAAGCCCCGTCGGCATAGTGCTTATAGAGATATTCAGCCTCCACATGCCAGCCATGGGCATGATAATAAGCGCCTGCGTCATACATCATCACCCCCACATCGGCAGGTTTGATTTTCTGGGTGCTGAGTGTCAGGTTCCATCCATGAGGGAAGAACATCTGTGCCTTGGCGGAAAAGTTCACCTCCTTGGTCCAGAAGTCCTTCTGATTGGTCAAGCCGGAACCATTGAACAGTCCCGCCTCCAGAATGATTGGGAATCCTGCGTTGAGCGTATACCCCACCGTGGCACCCACATCACGCACATTGCCCACCTGCTTGGCGATAAAAGAGCGGTTGGCGAAATACTGCTGATGGGGCGAGCGGTGAGCGTCAATCGTGAACGGCACACGCATCTGTCCGATAGTGAACTGGAATCCAGAGAATGGAGTCAGCCGGGTGTAAGCGTCAAGCATCTTGATTTGTCCCTCGTCAGAGAGGTCGATTTCCGCCTTGTAGGCAACAGATGGCGCCACCTTTCCGTCCACGCTGATTCGGGCGTTGCGCACCTCGAATCGTCCGGCATAGTCTTCGGGTTGGTATTCATACTTGCCACGGATGGTACCATGGATGTGCGGTGTGAGGTCAGTCTTCTCCTCACCTTGTGCAGACACTGTCCCCAATGCGGCCATTCCGAGCATTGTTGTCAGCGCCAAGCGGTTCAAGATTACGTTCTTCATTTCCTTGTTGTTTTGTTTCGCCTGCAAAGTTCGTCATCTTGTTTTTCGATTTCAAGACACAGACATGACATTTCTGTTACAACAAGCGAATGCTCCCTGTTTGTTTCTCCCCAAAAACATTTTCTCTTGAAAACACATACATCATACATCCATCAGCACGAATCACGATAAAAGAAAATTCTCCACCAGCAAGAACCGCAGAAATCGAAGTGGTTAGTGGCTAAGTACAGAATGGTACAAGCCCCTGGGCAACAGTTGCCCAGGCAGTGGGCATCCATTGCCCAAGCCCTTGGACCGTATTTGGGCAAATGAGTATATGACATCCAATCGCCTTTCATCATTGAAGAAGAAATATTCCGAAAAAGAACGGGCATATCTATTACATGAAATGTTAGCGCTTGTTACATATTCTTTCGGATTTGTCAGATGGTTTCCACTATATTTCATGTTGCGTTAAACTGCGCAAAAATTAGATTCACGATACAATATTCTTTCTACCTTTGCAACGCAATTTAATAAGGTATTATATAGGATAACTTACAGAAACACTAAAAAACAGGACCACAATGTTTAGCAGTTTATCTCAAAAAAGGTATGTGGGAAGAAAGACATTTCACTCACTACTGATTGTATTCACATTTTTTACAATGGCTTTGCAAAGTGCTTATGCAGACAACACACTGACACTTGAAGCCTCAACAACCAAACCGGGCGATGGTGGACCGGAATACATCTACACACTTCACAACAACCAAAATCCATCCATTTATTGGAAAGAAGATTTGACGCCGACACATGGGAAAAGCGATTGGGGGTCCTTCACCTTCTATCAAGTGGAAGGTAAGGACAACGCTTATTACATCTATGACTGTAGTATGGGACAATGGCTCACCTATGATGTCAAAGATGACTATGGAACAGCTACAAAAGGAGCTGGTAAAAAAAGTTATATCAAACTGAGCGAGACACAGAACACACAGGCATTCTTCGTTGCCACTCAAATAAACGGCGGCTATGAATTTCAGCTCGTCAACACGCAGGGCGTTGTGACTTCCACCCCTTGGTATCTGAACTACTACGGAGGATTTAACGGAAATGAGAACAACACCGTTGGCATCTGGTGGCATGATGGCGGCAAAGACCAAGGCTCCTTATGGTTTCTCTCCACACCACCATCAAGTGCCGACATCAAGACTTCCACCACAGAACCGTCCGAAGCGGGCGACGACCGCTTGGACAACGTATTCACACTGCACAATGGATATGGCGCCGGCGTGGACTTCACCATGACACCTTCCGCCACGGAGGACGGACACTTTGTGTTCTATCATGTGCCGAATGTGGAAAATGCCTTCTACATCTACGACTATTCCTTGGGCAAATGGCTGGATTACGATAAAAGAGAATCCTACAACCCGAACAATGAACAGATGCACGGTGAGAAAGACTTCATCAAGCTGAGCGACAACAAAGACAATTATTTCTATATCACCGATTGTGAGACACGCGGCATAAAAGGTTATCAGATACAGCCCTACACCACCTCCGGCGAAGTGTCGGACGTGTACTTGAACTATTACCTGGGATCGGATTACAACAAGACGAACACCTTGGGATTCTATACCCACGACGGAAACAAGGACACGGGCAGTCTGTGGAAGTTGGACGCTACAGACCCACACGCCAAGACCATCAGTGAACTGGACACCCAAGACCAATACAGCTATCTGTGCGATGTCAACGTGACTTTGACCCGCAGCCTCAAGAGCGGTTGTTGGAACACCTTCTGTGTGCCGTTCAATGTTTCCGAGTCCAACCTGGAATCCGTCTTCGGCTCCGGCTACAAACTGCGCGAGTTCACAAGCATGGACGAAGACGGGAAAACACTGAAGTTCACCGAGGCGACACAGATTGAGGCTGGCAAGCCCTATCTGCTGAATCCCGCACAAGACGTGACGAATCCAACTTTCAAAAACATTGTCCTTTCCGACAAGAAAGCGCAAACAGTGGAACACGAAGGCTACAGCATGGTGGGTACCTACGGCACGGCCACACTCGCCATCGACGGCACCGACCTCTTCGTCACCGCCGACAATCGGTTTAAGAAGCCCATGGACGCCCAAAGCAACCACAACTTGTTGAAAGGTCTGCGCGCCTATTTCATCGTGCCGACAGGCACCAACAGCGACGCCTTGCGAGTCTTCATCGCCGACAACGCCACCGCCATCGACACCATCCACCGCGACGCAACCCAGCAGGACGCCCCCGTCTACGACCTCCAAGGTCAATGCGTGGGCACGAGTCTTGAAGGACTCAGCCGTGGCGTGTATATCAAAAACCACAAGAAAATTGTCGTGAAATAAAAACATCACCACAAGTAAACTTCAATAAGGAGACCATTCATTATGAAAAAGAAAACATATCAGAAACCCGCAGTAAGAGTCATTGAAATGGAAGCCGCCACCCTTGCGGCTGCCTCTGGTTTGACTGAAGACTCCACGAAGCCCGACACGCTAAACGGAATCATAGACACCCCCGAAGACGGCGACGCCTGGAATGAAGGCATCTGATGCGAGCACAAGACTGAACAACCCCACACATAACACAAAGCCCCTCCAAGCACGATGATGGACACCCGTTCCGCCATTGTGCTTGGAGGGGCTTTCGCATTCCGTCTTAACAACATTGTAATATTATCGTATCACGATTGTAGGCATTGTATCAAAGGTTTCAGCGTAACTTTGCAGCCACATATATAAAACAAAGAAAAATGACCAAGAAGAAAGAAGAAACGCTGACCTACGTGGAGCGTGACGTCAGTTGGATGTATTTCAACCACCGTATCCTGCAAGAAGCACAGAAGCCCAATGTCCCCCTCTTGGAGAAATTATCGTTTCTGGGCATCTATTCCAACAACCTCGACGAATTTTTCCGCGTGCGCGTGGCTTCTCTCAACCGGTTGGCTGACAGCCGGAACATCAGCGACCACAACCGGAAGACCATCAAGCACACCATCAAGACCATCAACAAGCTCAACGAGGAATACAGCCTCGAATACACCGAGACCACCCATCAGGTATTCCACCAGTTGGAGGAGCACCACATACGCCTCATCGACGAGAAACAACTCAACGGAGAGCAGAAGGAATATCTCAAGCAACTCTACTACGACAAGCTCAACGGCTCGACCAACCCCATCTGGCTCTCTGCCATCGACGACCTCAACACCCTGGAGGACAACCGCATCTACCTGGTGGTGAAGAAGACCCACGAGGAGGACAAGAAGGTGAAATACGCCATCATCAAAGTGCCCGACCGGGTGTTCGGACGTTTCCTCAAACTGCCGGCGAGCGAGGGCTATGACAACATCATCTATCTCGACGACGTGATACGCTACTGTCTGCCCCTCATCTTCATCGGCACCAAGCACAGCACCTACGAGGCCTACTCGTTCAAGTTTACCAAGGATGCGGAAATGGAAGTGGACAACGAGGGCGACTATGGCACGATGGAAAAGATTGCCTTGGGCGTGAACAGCCGAAAGAAAGGCTCGCCCATCCGTGTCATCTACGACAAGGAGATGCCCAAGGAGATGCAGAAGAAGATTCTCGACCGACTCAATGTCAAGGAACTGGACACGTCGCTTGCCGGCGGCAGATATCAGAACCACCGCGACCTGATGAGTTTTCCCGACTGCGGCCACAGCGAACTGAAATATCCCCGTTGGCCACAAGTGATGAAGAAGGAGTTTCTCAGCGAGCAAAGCATCCTCGACTCCATCCGGGAGAAAGACCGCTTCATCCATGTGCCCTACCACTCGTTCGACGCCTACATCCGCGTGCTCCGAGAGGCGGCACTGCGTCCCAGCGTCAAGGAAATCAAGACCACGCTCTACCGACTCGCCAAAGACTCCAAGGTGGTCAAGGCGCTCATCTGCGCCGCCCGCAACGGCAAGAAGGTGACCGCCGTGGTGGAACTGATGGCGCGGTTTGACGAGGAGAGCAACATCAAGTGGAGCAAGCGCATGCAAGAAGAGGGTGTCAATGTCATCTTCGGTGTGGAAGGCTTGAAAATCCACTCCAAGCTCTGTCTCATCACCACCAGCAAGGGCAACATCGCCTGCGTGGGGACGGGCAACTTTCACGAGGGCAACGCCAAGGTCTATACAGACTATCTGATGATGACCGCACGACCACGCATCGTCAACGAGGTGGCTAAGGTGTTCGACTTCATCGATCGGCCATTCTCGCAGGTGCGCTTCAACGAGCTGATGGTGTCGCCCAACTCAATGAAGACCAAACTCCTGCGCCTCTTCGACACAGAAATCAAAAACGCCAAGGCGGGCAAGGAAGCCTGGGTGAGAATCAAAATCAACCACATCACCGACACCGACATGGTGAACAAGATATACGCCGCATCGAAGGCTGGTGTGAAGGTGGACATCGTCGTCCGAGGCAACTGCTCGCTCGTGCCCGGCGTGCCCGGCGTGAGCGACAACGTGAAAGCCGTCGGCATCATCGACCGCTATCTCGAGCACTCCCGCATCCTCATCTTCTGCAACGACGGCAAGCCCCGCTATTACATCGGTTCCGCCGACTGGATGCCCCGCAATCTGGTCAACCGCATCGAGGTAATGACGCCCGTCTATGACGAGGACTTGCGGAAAGACCTGCTCCGCACCGTGGAATACGGGCTGCGCGACACCACCAACGGACGCATCGTCGACGGCAAGGGCACCAACCAAATACAACCTGTCACGGAGGGCGGCGCGCCATTCCGCTCACAAGAAAAACTCCATCAAGCTTATCTCCAAGAATACACACAAGAAAAATGAAACCTATCAACCTCGCAGCCATCGACATCGGCTCCAACGGAGCCCGTCTGCTCATCAAGCGTTTCGACGACAACGCACCCGACTTTGAACGCATCCGCAAACTGATGTTCATCCGTGTACCACTCCGACTGGGCAACGATGTGTTCACGCTCGGCAAGATTTCCAAACACCGCGCCAAGATCATGCTCCACATGATGAAGGGTTTCAAGCAGTTCATGCAGGTCAACGACGTCACCCGATACCGTGCCTGCGCCACCTCTGCCATGCGCGACGCCGAGAACGGCAAAAAGGTGATGCGCCTCATCGAGGAGGAGACAGGCATCAAACTTGAAATCATTCCCGGAGCCGAGGAGGCACAACTGCTATGCAACAACCTGGTGGAGAACACCGAGAGCGGTGTGGGCAACTTCGCCTATGTGGACGTGGGCGGCGGCAGCACCGAGATTTCCCTGCTCCACGACGGCATCCTCGCCGAAAGCCACTCGTTCAACATCGGCACCCTGCGCCTGCTCAGCGGCAACGTGAAGAGCGAGGAGCGCAAACAGATGAAGAGCATGCTCGAATCCTATGCGCGCGACTTCCCCGATACCCGCATCATCGGCTCGGGCGGCAACATCAACAAACTGTTCAAACTCGTCAAGGACAAGAACAGCAACGGCAAGCTCAAGGTGGGACAACTGCACAACCTCTACAACCAACTGTCGCAGCTGACCATCGAGGAACGCATGCAACGATACAATCTCAAGGAAGACCGCGCCGACGTCATCGTGCCCGCCGCCGAAATCTTCCTCACCGTCGCCCACAGCCTGCAATGCGATGAAATCATGGTGCCCAACATCAGTCTCGCCGACAGCATCGTCGACGGACTGTACAGACAATATAAAGACGGAGAGTAAAATCCCCGTCTTTTTCTTTTCCCCAAGTCCACAGAAGAAGCGGAAACGAAGTGTGAGCCACTGGTGACAAAATAAAACAAAAAAGCAAGTTTTTATTTTGTTCTTCTATCTAATTGGTGTACCTTTGCAAGCAGAAACAAAACTCTTATAATTGTAATATGATTCTTTTTTTCAGAACTCCTACCAAGAGCGTGATTGCCACTGAGATAGACCATCAGCCCAATCACGATGAGATCAACGAACTTTCCTGGCTTTATGGTGACGCCGAGCTTCTCGATGCAAAGACGCTTGAGGGTTACTATGTGGGCCCACGCCGTGAAATGATTACTCCCTGGAGTACGAATGCCGTTGAGATAACTCAGAACATGAGTCTTAACGGCATTTCGCGTATAGAAGAGTACTTCCCTGTAGACTCTAAAGACGCCGAACACGACCCCATGCTCCAGCGCATGTATGAAGGGCTCGACCAAGACATCTTCACCGTCAACCACAAGCCTGAGCCTATCAAGCATGTGGAAAACCTGGAGAAATACAATGAGGAGGAAGGTCTCGCCCTCTCTCCCGAAGAAATCGAGTATCTCCACAAGATAGAAAAGGAACTGGGCCGTCCTCTCACCGACTCCGAGATTTTCGGCTTCGCCCAAATCAACTCTGAGCACTGCCGTCACAAGATTTTCGGCGGAACGTTCATCATCGACGGAAAGGAAATGGAGTCGTCGCTCTTTGCCATGATCAAGAAGACGACGCAGGAGAATCCCAACAAGATATTGTCCGCCTACAAGGACAACGTGGCATTCGCGCAGGGTCCAGTCATCGAGCAGTTCGCCCCCGCCGACCAGTCCACCAGCGACTATTTCCGCATCAAGGACATCGAGAGCGTAATCTCCCTGAAGGCAGAAACCCACAACTTCCCGACCACCGTGGAGCCATTCAATGGCGCAGCCACAGGTACGGGTGGTGAAATCCGCGACCGTATGGGCGGTGGCACCGGCTCATGGCCTATCGCAGGAACGGCTGTCTACATGACCGCCTATCCCCGCCTGGCCGGCGGACGCGACTGGGAAGACGTAATGCCTGTGCGCAAATGGCTGTATCAGACACCTGAACAGATTCTCATCAAGGCATCCAACGGTGCAAGCGACTTCGGCAACAAGTTCGGCCAACCTATCATCACCGGTTCTCTGCTCACCTTCGAGCATCAGGAAGGCAACGAGAAATATGCCTACGACAAGGTGATTATGCTCGCTGGCGGCGTGGGCTACGGCACCAAGCGCGACTGTCTGAAGAAAGAGCCACAGAAGGGCAACAAGGTGGTGGTCGTCGGCGGCGACAACTACCGTATCGGTCTCGGCGGCGGTTCCGTATCGTCCGTAGACACCGGCCGCTACAGCAACGGCATCGAGTTGAACGCCGTGCAGCGCGCCAACCCGGAGATGCAGAAACGTGCCTACAACCTGGTGCGCGCCCTCGTCGAGGAGGACAACAATCCTGTCGTTTCCATCCACGACCATGGCTCTGCCGGTCACCTCAACTGTCTCTCAGAATTGGTGGAAGAGTGTGGCGGCCGCATCGACATGACCAAGTTGCCTATCGGCGACAAGACGCTCTCAGCCAAAGAGATTATCGCCAACGAGAGCCAAGAGCGTATGGGTCTGCTCATCGACGAGAAGCACATCGACCACGTGCGCAAGATTGCCGAGCGTGAGCGTGCCCCACTGTATGTGGTCGGCGAGACCACTGGCGACGCCCACTTCTCCTTCGTACAAGGTGACGGCGTGAAGCCTTTCGACCTCGATGTGGCACAGATGTTCGGACACTCTCCCAAGACCATCATGCGCGACGAGACCGTGGAGCGCCATTATGAGAATGTAACCTACACACAAGATAAACTGCACGAATATGTCAACCGCGTGCTCCAGTTGGAAGCCGTATCCTGCAAGGACTGGTTGACCAACAAAGTGGACCGCTCCGTGACCGGCAAAGTAGCACGTCAGCAGTGCCAGGGCGAAATCCAGTTGCCGTTGAGCGACTGTGGTGTGGTAGCCCTCGACTATCGTGGCGAGAAAGGTATCGCCACCGCACTCGGCCATGCTCCACAGGCAGGTTTGGCGTCACCCGAGGCAGGTTCAGTGCTCTCCGTGGCAGAATCGCTGACCAACATTGTCTGGGCGCCACTGGCAGACGGCATGAAGAGTCTGTCACTCTCCGCCAACTGGATGTGGCCATGCCGCTCACAGAAGGGCGAGGACGCGCGCCTCTATGCCGCAGTCAAAGCACTGAGCGACTTCTGCTGCGACATCCATGTCAACGTGCCTACCGGCAAGGACTCACTCTCTCTGTCACAGCAATACCCCAACGGTGAGAAGATCATCGCTCCGGGTACGGTCATCGTGACCAGCGGCGGCGAGGTGTCCGATATCAAGAAGGTGGTTTCACCAGTACTTGTGAACGACAAGAAATCCTCACTCTATCATATCGACTTCAGCAGCGACGAGCTTCGCCTCGGAGGCAGCGCCTTCGCACAGAGTCTCGGCAAAGTGGGCGACGACGTGCCTACAGTCACCAATCCCGACTACTTCGTCGACTGCTTCAACGCTGTCCAGGAGTTGGTCAAGAAAGGATGGATCATGGCTGGCCACGACATCAGCGCCGGCGGTCTGATGACCTGTCTGCTCGAGATGTGTTTCGCCAATACGAAAGGCGGTCTACACATCAACCTCCACGACATTGCCAGCGACGACATCGTGAAGATCCTCATGGCTGAGAATCCGGGTGTGGTCATCCAGGTGTCTGACGAGCACAAGGAAGAGTTCAAGCAGTTTATGCAGGAGCGTGAGGTGGTATATGCCAAGATTGGTTATCCTACTCCCGACACACGTACACTCGTGGTCAAGAAAGACGACTTCGAAGAGAGCTTCGACATCGACTCCCTCCGCGACACTTGGTACAAGACATCCTACGAGCTCGACCAGAAGCAGAGCATGAACGGTTGTGCCAAGAAGCGCTACACCAACTACAAGAAGCAGCCCGTCGAGATGAAGTTCAACGACACCTTCCGTGGCACTTTGGCACAGTTCGGTCTCTCCGCCGACCGCCGCACGCCATCAGGCATCAAGGCTGCCATCATCCGTGAGAAGGGAACAAACGGTGAACGCGAGATGGCCTATACGCTCTATCTCGCAGGCTTCGACGTGAAAGACGTGATGATGACCGACCTCATCAGCGGCCGTGAGACCTTGGAGGACGTCAACATGATTGTCTTCTGTGGCGGATTCTCCAACAGCGACGTGCTCGGTTCCGCCAAGGGATGGGCAGGAGCCTTCCTCTTCAACCCGAAGGCCAAGGAAGCCCTCGACAAGTTCTACGCCCGCAAGGACACCCTCAGCCTCGGTATCTGCAACGGCTGCCAGCTGATGATTGAGCTTAACCTCATCAATCCTGAGCACGAGCACCGCACACACATGCGTCCGAACAACTCTAAGAAGTTTGAGAGTGCCTTCCTCGGTTTGAGCATTCCACGCAACGAGAGCGTGATGCTCCGCACCCTGAGCGGCAACAAACTCGGCATTTGGGTGGCTCACGGCGAGGGTCGCTTCTATCTGCCCGAGGCAGAAGACCACTACAATGTGGTGGCCAAATACAACTATGCCGAATATCCAGGCAACCCGAACGGATCCGACTACAATGTGGCAGCTATCTGCTCCAAGGACGGCCGTCACCTGGCGATGATGCCACACCCCGAGCGCGCCATCTTCCCATGGCAATGCGGATGGTATCCACGCGATCGCCGCAACGAGGAAATCACTCCTTGGATTGAGGCATTTGTCAATGCACGCAAGTGGATTGAGGAACATAAATAAAATGTATGGACAACTTTTATCAGAAAAGTTTCAAGACATTCCTGAAGATTGGCGCATTCACCCTTGGGGGTGGATACGCCATGATTCCTATTATAGAAGCTGAAGTGGTAGACAAGCACAAGTGGCTCAGCAAGGAAGAGTTTGCCGACATCATCGCCGTGGCGCAGAGTTGCCCCGGCGCGCTCGCCATCAACATGAGCGTGTTCATCGGCTACCGGCTCCGCCGCCTTCCCGGTGCTGTGTGCACCTGTCTTGCCACTGCTTTGCCTTCGTTTCTCATCATCCTGCTTATCGCCCTGTTCTTCCATCGATTTCAAGATGTGCCGTGGGTTGCGGCAATGTTCAACGGCATCCGTCCCGCCGTGGTGGCGCTGATAGCCGTTCCAACGTTCAATCTTGCCAAAAGCGCCAAGATTACGCTCGCCAACTGCTGGATTCCCGTCATCAGCACGCTCGCCATTTGGGCGATGCATGTCAATCCTGTCTATGTTATCCTTGCCGCCGGAGTGGGCGGCTATCTCTACGGAAAACTCATCAAACCTACCGAGTAAATGATATTTCTGCAACTCTTCATCACGTTCTTCGAGATAGGTCTCTTCGGTTTCGGAGGAGGCTATGGTATCTTTTCGCTTATTCAGACCGAGACCGTGATTCACCATCATTGGTTGTCGACGGCAGAAATCACCAATATCGCCGCCATCAGCCAGATGACGCCGGGTCCCATTGCCATCAACACCGCCACCTATTGCGGCTATACCGCCATCCATAATGCAGGCTTCGGCACAGGAATGTCCGTGTTGGGCAGTTTCATCGCCACGCTTGCCCTCATCCTTCCATCATTTATTCTGATGATGTTCATCGCCAAGGTATTGATGCGCTACATGGGCACGCCCGCCATGAAGAGTATATTCTTCGTGTTGCGTCCAACGGTAGTCGGCCTTTTGGCTGCCGCCACCTTGTTGTTGTGCACCCCAGAGAATTTCAACACTCCGTCCGTCAGTCCCTGGCATTTTTGGATTAGCATAGCCCTCTTCGTCGCCACCTTCGTCGGCACCAAGTGGGTGAAAGTAAATCCCATCCACATGATTCTCTTCGCCGCCTTTGCCGGATTGCTGTTGTTGTATTAAAGAGCGACTTTACAAACACAATAAACGTTGTACCTAAAAAAGGCACTGATATAGAAATCGATACAAGTTCATATCGGTTGATACAGGAACCATGTAGGATATACATGGCGTCTTACATCAACAAGACACAGCATACTGCAGGCATATATAATTATACAGGGAAAACTTTTTCTGAGTTCCCGAAAGCCAACACTAAATAAAACATAAACAAATGGTTGATTATTTTGTTTTGTCTTCAAATTACACTACCTTTGCTTAAGAATCTACAAGCATATTGACATGGCAGCACACAATGAATTGGGGAAATGGGGCGAGGATTTGGCCATACAGCTCTTGGAAAGCAAGGGATATGGCATCTTGCATCATGACTGGAAATGCGGCAGACGCGACTTGGACATCATTGCGGTGACTCCGGAAATGGATTCCTTGGTAATTGTCGAGGTGAAGACCCGGAGAAACAATCTGTTCACGGAACCCGAAGAAGCCGTTACTGTCCCCAAAATGCGAAGCATCGCCACAGCCGCCAACGCTTATGTGAAAAGTTTCCACATCAACATCCCCGTGCGCTTTGACATCATCGCCGTGACGGGAACGAACGAGGACAATGCCGAAGTGAACCATATTGAGGATGCTTTCATCCCGTATTTTTAGACCCGCACATGATGAAAACAAAAATCATAAGACTGAAAGAGACCTCCTCCACCAACGATTTCCTGCGACAATATCAGCCGGAAGACGAGGACTTGACTATCGCCATGGCTGACTATCAGACCGCCGGACGGGGACAAGGAGGCAACCATTGGGAAAGTGAAGACGGCAAGAATTTGCTTTTCTCCCTGCTTGTCTTCCCCAAGATGCTTCCTGTAAGAAGCCAATTCATGATGTCGGAAGCTGCGGCATTGGCTTTCCGAGACGTGTTGGGAGGCATTCTCGGCGAGGATGACGTGACCGTGAAATGGCCCAACGACATCTATTGGAAAGACAAGAAAATCAGCGGCACGCTCATCGAGACAACCGTGACCAGCCACGGCATGGGGCGTTTCATCATAGGAACCGGCATCAATGTCAACCAGACCACGTTTGTCTGCGACGCCCCCAACCCCGTGTCGATGGCACAAATTGCCGGCCATGCGTTCGACCGAGAGCAATTGCTCAGCGACTTGGCTACCCGTTTCTCGAAATACTACGACATGATTGTCGACGGTGACTACACCGACATTGCCGCCCTCTATCTGCAACATCTATACCGCGGCAAGGGCTTTTATCCTTACGAGGACGCTGAGGGCAGATTCGAGGCGTGCGTGGTCGAGGTGGAGGACGACGGACATCTGATTCTCCACGACCGCCAAGGAGTTATCCGCAGTTATGGATTCAAGGAGGTAAGCTTTATCATCTGATTACTATACAAAACAAGAATATGGCAAAGTATAAGAGAATTCTTTTGAAGCTCAGCGGCGAGAGCCTGATGGGCAAGCAGAACTTCGGCATCGACCCGGAACGTCTGCAGGACTATGCGCGACAAATCAAAGAGGTGCATGAGATGGGGGTACAAATCGGCATCGTCATCGGTGGCGGAAACATCTTCCGTGGATTGAGCGGCGCCTCCAAGGGCTTCGACCGTGTGAAAGGCGACCAGATGGGTATGTGCGCCACAGTCATCAACTCGCTCGCACTGAGCAGTGCTTTGGGCGCTTTAGGCGTGAAGACCAAGGTGCTCACCGCCATCCGCATGGAACCTATCGGTGAGTTCTACAGCAAGTGGAAGGCTATCGAGGCCATGGAGGCAGGCTATATCTGCATCTTCTCCGCCGGCACAGGCTCGCCCTACTTCACCACCGACACCGGTTCTTCCCTCCGTGGCATTGAGATTGAGGCTGACGTGATGCTCAAGGGCACGCGTGTAGACGGCATCTACACCGCCGACCCAGAGAAAGACCCGACAGCCACCAAGTTCAAGGACATCACCTACGACGAGATTTACAATAAGGGGCTGAAGGTGATGGACCTCACCGCCACCACCATGTGCAAGGAGAACAACCTGCCTATCTATGTGTTCAACATGGACATCGTGGGCAATCTGAAGAAAGTGATGGACGGAGAAGAAATCGGAACACTCGTACACAACTGATTATTCTCACCACCAGATACACAAAGCCGGGCGGAAAGTTGAATGCTTTCCGCCCGGCCTTATTTTATCAAATGTATATCTTTCCGCTTAAATCTTAGTCATCCAAAAGAGGTGTTTTTTCTGCCGTATCAACGATATTCGGATTGGCATAATCCACCTTGCGGAGTTTACCCGTTCCTGTGATGACCAAAGCAGGCTTGCCCGAAGGTTCACCGCCTACCATGTTATACATATACACTTTGTAGATACCACCCGTCTGCGTACCGACCATCAAATAGTCAAATCCATTGTCGTCATCATAATATCTGTTGGCGATATAAGTAATCTGCTCGTTGTCGGGCAGTCCTTGGAACGTAAGCGCGTGCTCGGCATTGTTGCCCGCCAAGTCATAGGCATATACCTTGTTGTTGTCCACACAATAGAGAAGCGTTGCCTGCCGGCAATTCACGGCAAAAAGATTGGCATTGGCCAAGTGAGTTCCTACCTCAACCGGACGTACGTCAGTCACAGTAACATTGCTTGATGTGACATTCACGAAATAGAACAGACGGTTTCCACCCGCATCTTTCAGAAGGAAGAAAGACAAGTCATTACCACCTGCACCACAATTTCCCGAAGTGATGCAATCGTAACCCGTATCAGTAGCCTTGTAGCCCGTCACCTTCGATTGTGGTTCGGCATAGCTGCCATTGTAATCGCTGAAGCCAAGG
>ERZ808270.890-NODE-890-length-14910-cov-4.764389_pt1 | contig 14910 bp, 9 predicted proteins | sample MGYA00521082_ERZ808270 | MGnify/ENA primary metagenome ERZ808270 (study PRJEB31516, sample SAMN03275594) | gut metagenome | biome: mammalia-associated habitat; material: feces | host: Papio cynocephalus | place: Kenya | collected 2012-07-27 ... | reverse complement strand
GCGTAAACGTCGGCGGATTTCAATGAATTCGAACACACCAGTTCGCAAAGCAACGGGCTTTCGTGCGCGGGCGAATACTTCTGCGGCTTCATTTCGTACAGCGTAACGTCTGCGCCGCGCCGCGCCAGATAATACGCCGCCTCGCAGCCCGCAAGTCCGCCGCCGATGACGGAAATCTTCGCGTTTTTCAATTTTTCGTTCGTGTTTTCGTTCATGTTCGTTTTACTGATCGTCGCCGTATACGGGTTCGTCCATCAGAGGCGGAGCGTCGAAATCTTCCGATTGCAGCGGCTTGAAGCTTTTCGCGCCGCCGTTGGCGCCCGCCGCGCCCGTACCTGCGCCCGTCGCCGAAGCGGCTTTGCCTTCTTTATAATCGCATTCCTTGTTGGAGCATTTTACGTTGCCCCGCGCCGTTTTCACCAGCGCGCTGCCGCACTTGGGGCACTTTTTGCCCGTGGGAATATCCCACGATAAAAACTTGCAGGCGGGGTAGCCGGAACAGCCGTAGAAAATCTTGCCTTTCTTGCTCTTTTTCTGCAGCATCGGAGATCCGCACTCCGGGCAGATGCCGCAATCTTTCTGTTCGCCGTTTTCCGTGGGGTAGGGGCGCGTCGTTTTGCAATCGGGATAGTTGGGGCAGGCGAGAAATTTTCCGAATTTTCCCGTTTTCACCACCATGTTTTCGCCGCAGTTGGGGCAGGGGATCGCGGAAATTTCCTGTTCGCCCTCGCTCACGATGTTGTGGCATTCGGGGTAGCCGGAACACGCGAGATATTTTCCGTATTTTCCGTTTCTGCGAATCATCGGTCTGCCGCATTTTTCGCACTTGATGTCGGTGAGTTCGTCGCCGTACGAGGAAGCGTTCTTCAGATTTTTTTCGAATTCCGGATAGAAGTCCGCAATGACGTCCTGCCAGCGCTGCCCGCCTTCTTCTATTTTATCCAGCTTGGTTTCCATATCCGCGGTGAAGCCCACGTTCATGATATCCGGGAAGCATTTGTTCAGCATATCCGATACGGCGTACGAAACTTTCACGGGCTTCATGTATTTGCCCTCTTTTTTCACGTACTTCTGGTTGAGTTTCGCGATGATGGTTGCATATGTGGAGGGGCGCCCGATGCCTTTTTCTTCCATCGCTTTCACCAGCGAGGCGTCCGTATAGCGAAGGGGCGGTTTCGTGAATTTCTGCTCCGTGTTGATTTTGTTGCAGTTCACGCTTTCGCCCTGCGCCAGATCGGGCAGCAGCTCGGTGGATTCCGCCGAATCGTCGTCGTCCTTTTTCGCCTCCGTTTCGCGGTATACCGCCGTATAACCGGGGAAGAGCATGATTTTGCCGCTTGCCTTGAAGGTATAGCCGGAATTGTTTATATCCATCTGCGTGCTGTTGTATTTCGCTTCCGCCATCTGCGAAGCCAGAAACCGCTCGTAAATCAGCTTGTACAGCATGTAATGCTTCTTATCCAGCAGATTTTTCGCCTTGTCCGGCGTCATCGAAACGTCGATGGGGCGCACGGCTTCGTGCGCGTCCTGCGCGTCTTTTTTCGTGGAATAAAAATTCGGCTTTTCGGGCGCGTAATTTTCGCCGTACGTGGCGCGGATGTATGCCAGCGCGTTCTGCTGCGCGTCCGCCGAAATACGTACGGAGTCCGTTCTCATATACGTGATGAACGCGATATGGTCGCCGTTTTCCGTGCCGATACCTTCGTACAGGTGCTGCGCGAGGCTCATCGTTTCGGGCGCCGTGAAGCCCAGCTTGTTGGAAGATTCCTGCTGCATCGAAGAAGTGGTGAACGGCGCGGGCGCGTGGCTTTTCACCACCGATTTTTTCATCGCCGCCACAACGAATTCTCCCGCTTTCAGCGCGGCGAGCACCGTTTCCGTTTCCTCTTTGGAAGCGGGTTTGTATTTTTTGCCGTTTTTCTTTTCGAGGGAAGCTTTGAACGGCGCGTGTTTCAGTTCCTTATCCTGCAGCAGTGCGGAAACGTTCCAGTATTCCCGCGGCTTGAACGCTTCGATTTCCCGTTCTCTGTCCACAATCAGTTTCAGCGCCACCGATTGCACTCTGCCGCCCGAAAGCGTTCTGGAATTGTTTTCCGTTTCGATTTTGTGGTTCAGCAGGGTGGAAAGTTTGTAGCCCACCAGTCTGTCCAGCACGCGGCGCGCCTGCTGCGCGTCCACAAGGTTATAATTGATTGTCCGCGGTTGCGTAAGCGCTTTTTCCACCGCTTTTTGCGAAACTTCGTTGAATTCGATGCGGTTTTTCGCTTTCTCGTCTAATCCGAGAACCGTCTGCAAATGCCAGGAAATCGCCTCTCCCTCGCGGTCGGGGTCGGTTGCAAGATAAACGCGGTCGGCTTTTTTCGTCTCGTCCTGCAAGCGCCTGATCAGATCTTCTTTGCCTTCCGAATTTACGTAGCGCGGTTCGAAATTGTTTTTCACGTCCACGCCGAGGGAGTGTACCGGCAGGTCGCGGATATGCCCCGCGGAAGCGTCTACCTTGTACTTTCCTTTCAGATACTTCGAAATGGTCTTTGCCTTGGAAGGAGATTCTACGATAATTAAATCCATTGTTTCTATGCCCTTTTTAAAATGTTAATCCGTGTTTTTATACGAGGAAAACGAAGTTCCCGCCCGTGCGCGTCAGCACGCCTTTTACTTCCAGCGCCGCAATGATGCCGGAAAGCTTCCATACGGGCAGCTTCGTCAGGTGCGATAAAGCGTTTATGTTCGCCTTGCCCGTATCTTTCAGAGCCTCGTACACAAGTTTTTCGTCGGCGGAAAGTTTTTCCGTCGCGTCGGTTGCCGTCGTTTGTGCGTCGACGCCCAGTTTTTCGAAAACGTCGTCCGCGTTTTCGGCAAGATTGGCGCCGCGTTTAATCAGTGCGTTGCAGCCTCTTCCCGCCGCCGATTCGGGCGAATAGGGGAAGGCGAACAGCGGTTTTCCCGCGGCTTTTAAAAATTCCGCCGTCATCAGCGCGCCGCTTTTTTCGCCCGCGCTGGCAATCAATCCGGCTGTTCCCAGCGCGGCAAGCAGAGTGTTTCTGCGTTCGTAAGAAAATTTCCGCGCGGCAACGCGGTAAGTGTGTTCGGTTACGTACAGATTTTTTTCAAAATCGCACCGCGCGTTTTCCAGACAGCAGAATCCGCCCGCCAATACCGATATGCCGCCTTTCGTTTTCGCCGCGCCCGCCAGCGCCGCGCTGTCGCCTCCGTCCGCGTTCCCCGTAACCACCGTGAACGCGCGGGATAACTCTTCCGCAACTTTCTGCGTGCGTTTCATCACTTCGGGCGGAGTGCGCCTCGAACCCACCAGCACGAATTTAGCGCCTTTTTTCAAAGCCGCGTTTCCTTTTTCGTACTGTACCAGCGGCGGATTGTCAATCGCGCGCCACTCTTCGAAAAAACCGTCGGAAACGCGCGGCACGGGGTTGATTGCTTCGCGGTCCAGCGCCGCAATCACGTTTTTGAAAAACGAATCGTCTTTCAAAGACTGCGCCATATCATTATATACGCCGCTTTCGTCCGCTTTAACCGCGTTTCCGAAAAATTCCGCGTAATTTTTTACAAGGTTTACGGCGCTGCCGGCGGCTTTTAACAGCGCGTTTTTCTCGCCGAGCGGCAGGGGAAAGGCGTCCAGCCAGATGAAAGCCTTCTCTTCCGCCGAAAGATTCCGCATAGTGTGCCTCCCCGCGCCTTATTCTTCTTCCGCGCCGTACGTGCGGTACGATACCGCTTCCATCACGTGCTCCGGCAGAATGTGCTCTTCTCCGGAGAGGTCCGCAATCGTGCGCGCCACCTTTAAAATACGCGAGCGCGCCCGCGCGGAAAGCCGGAGCGAAGTGAACGCCTCGCGCAGAATATCGTCGCACTCTTTCGAAAGCGCGCAGTATTTCCGTATGTCTTTTTCGTTCATTTCGCTGTTGGTGTTCACGTTTTCGCCGGCATACCGTTCGCGCTGAATTTTCCGCGCGCGGTCGGTGCGCTTTTTGATTTCCGCGCTTGTTTCTCCGTTCTCTCCGCCCGAAAGGTCGTCGTACGTTACGCCGTCCACTTCCACCTGAATATCGATTCTGTCCAGCAGCGGACCGGAAATTCTCGCTCGGTAACGTTTGATTTCGGAAGGAGTGCACGTGCATTGCCGCGTGGCAGAGCCGTAGTTACCGCAGGGGCAGGGGTTCATGCTTGCGCACAGCATAAACGAAGCGGGATACGTAACCGTGCCGCCCGCTCTCGAAACGGTGATCACGCCGTCCTCCAGCGGCTGCCGGAGCGCTTCCAGCGTAGAGCGGTTGTATTCGGGCAGCTCGTCCAGAAACAGCACGCCGCCGTGCGCCAGCGAAATTTCTCCGGGGTGCACCGTTTTGTTACCGCCGCCGCAGAGCGAAACGGTGGTGGCGGTGTGGTGGGGCGTCCTGAACGGGCGTTCGGTAATAATTCCGTTTTCGCCCAAAGTTCCCGCCACCGAATGAATTTTTGTGATTTCCAGCGCCTCTTCAAACGATAAATCCGGCAGCACCGTGGGAATCGCCCGCGCCAGCATGGTTTTTCCGCTTCCGGGAGGACCTACAAACAGAATGTTGTGTCCGCCCGCCACGGCAACTTCCAGCGCGCGCTTTGCAATCTCCTGCCCTTTCACGAACGACAGATCGTGCGCGGAAAGTTCGTTGTTGCCGTCCGCGCCCGCCTTTTCGCTTTGCGCCGCGCGGAATTCTTCGCAACGCACGGGGGAGAGGGGCGAAAAACCGGAAAGATGATCCACCACTTCGCGTAAAGTCCGCGCCGCATATACGTCGACGCCGCCCACATATCCCGCTTCCTTTGCGTTTTCTGCGGGAACGATAAACGTTTTGTAATCTTTCTCGCGCGCGGAAATCACCGCGGGCAGCACGCCGCGCACGGGGCGCAGTTCGCCGTTTAACGCAAGTTCGCCGAGAAAAATGATTCCGTTCGTGTCTGCTTCCAGCGCGCCCTCGCCCTTCAGAAGCGAAATCGCGGTGGCAAGGTCCAGCGCCGAGCCTTCCTTTTTCACGTACGCGGGGGCGTAGTTCACGGTGATTTTATGGTTCGGAAACATCAGCCCGCTGTTTTTCACGGCGCTTTTCACCCGTTCGCGCGATTCTTTCACCGCCGCGTCGGGCAAGCCCACCATATCGAACGAGGGAATCCCTTTCGAAATATCCGCTTCCACCGTTACGGGTACGCCTTCCAGCCCGAAGAGCGCATAGCTTTCTACTCTTGCAATCATTCTGCGTGCAAACTCCTTGAAATCTATTCACCTGCTGTCTTATTATTGTACAGGAAAAGCGGAAAAAAGTAAATAAAAAAAGGCGGCGGAAACAAAGAAAAAAATATTTTTTTGTCGCGCGCGCGTATATAAGCGGCGAAAAAACGGCGAAAACGCAAAAACTCGGCACGCTCCCGTGCCGTTTTCCGCTTTGTTCCGCAAGTTTCTCCGCACGTTTTTTTCGTAATCGCGGCGTTTTTAAAAAAGCGCGGTTTTTGCCCGAAACGCAGAAAAACAAGTCGAAAAATATTTAAAAAAATTCCGTTTATCCGCTTGACAAAATTTTGAATATTGTGTAAAATAGCAACATATTTTTACGCGCGGAGCGTTGCCGGCGGAAAAGCGCGTAAAAAAATCGCACTAAGGAGAACAAACGATTGAACAGAAAAAAATCAGCCGCGTTGATGTGTACGGCTGCCGTGGTTTTCGGCGCTTTTGCGTTGTTTTGCAGTTGCGCGGACTTGCAGGATACTCCGGGAAGAGGCAGATATACGCCCGGAGGCACGGTGGACGACGACTTCGACGATTCCGTGATCACGCGCGAAATCGGCGCTTCATACACGCTTTAACGTTATAAAAAAATCAGAGAAAACGCGGCGCCCCGAAGCAAAACTTCCGGGGCGTTTTCCTTTGTCTTTTTTGTCGGAAATATATTTTACGAAAAGTTTCTCCGCTATGTTTAAACGCTGGAAAGCGGGGGTAAAAATAACTAATGAAAAAAGAAACCGACGGGTTGCGGAACAAAGCGCGGCACGCGGAAAACGGCAAGGAGGGCAAAATTATGGATATGAAAAAATTTACCGAGAAATCATCGGAAGCGCTGGTAAACGCGCAGAGAGTTTCCACGGAATACGGCAACGCCGATATCGGTCAGCTGCATCTGTTATTCTCGCTTTTAAGCGATAAGGAGGGGCTGATTTCTACGCTGTTGTCGCGTACGGGCGTAAACGTTTCCGCGCTTCTTGAAAGAACGCGTACGGAAATTTCGCGGCTTCCCAAAGTATCGGGCGGCGAAAAATACGTTTCCCGCGCGCTGAACGATCTGCTTGAAAGCGCGCAGAATTCCGCGGAACAGATGGGCGATTCCTATGTTTCCGTCGAGCATCTGTTCATGGCGTTCTTCGATAAGGGCGAAAGCCTTGTGAAGCGCCTTCTGAAAGAAGCGGGGATCGATAAAGATACTTTCATGCAGGAGCTTGCCAAAGTGCGCGGCAATTCCCGCGTAGACAGCGAAAACCCCGAAGATACCTACGACGTTCTGAATAAATACGGCAGCGATCTGGTAGAACGGGCTCGGCAGCACAAGCTTGACCCCGTCATCGGGCGGGACGAAGAAATCCGTTCCGTCATCCGTATTCTTTCGCGTAAAACGAAAAACAACCCCGTGCTGATCGGCGAAGCCGGCGTGGGCAAAACGGCAATCGCAGAAGGTCTTGCGATTCGTATCATGAAAGGGGACGTGCCCGATTCTCTGAAAGACCGCAAAGTATTTTCTCTGGATCTCGGCGCGTTGATTGCGGGCGCGAAATTCCGCGGCGAATTTGAAGAAAGATTGAAAGCCGTGCTTGCCGAAGTGAAGAAGTCGGACGGAAAAATTATTCTGTTCATCGATGAACTGCACACCATCGTCGGCGCCGGCAAAACGGACGGCGCGATGGACGCGGGCAACCTGTTAAAGCCTATGCTGGCGCGCGGCGAGCTGCATTGCATCGGCGCCACCACGCTGGACGAGTACCGCAAATATATCGAAAAAGATCCCGCGCTCGAACGTCGTTTCCAGCCCGTGCTGGTGGGTGAACCCACGGTGGAAGATACCATCTCCATTCTGCGCGGTCTGAAAGAGCGTTACGAAGTGTTCCACGGCGTAAAAATTCAGGATAATGCCTTAATCGCCGCGGCGACTCTTTCCGACAGATACATCACCGACAGATTCCTGCCCGATAAGGCGATCGACCTTGTGGACGAAGCCTGCGCCACCATCCGCACGCAGATGGAATCGAGCCCCGAAGAAATGGACGCGCTTTCGAGAAAGACGATGCAGCTTGAAATCGAAAAGAACGCCCTTTCCAAAGAAACCGATCCCGCTTCGCAGGAACATCTGAAAGAAATCGAAAACGAACTTGCGGAAATGAAAGAAAAATACGCCGCGTTGTCCACCCGCTGGGAAGCGGAAAAACGCGATATTTCCGCGGTGCAGTCCTTGCGCGAAGAAATCGAAAAATGCTCGGCGGAGCTGGAAAAAGCGCAGCGCGAGTACGATTTGCAGAAAGCTTCCGAACTTCAGTACGGCAAACTGCCCGAACTGAAAAAGAAGCTGGAAGAAAGCGAGAAGAAAGCTGCGGCGGACGGCGCTGACGGCAACGGCGGTTCGATTCTGCACGATAAAGTAACCGAAGAAGAAATCGCCGAAATCGTGGCAAAACGCACGGGCATTCCCGTGGCGAAACTGATGGAAGGCGAAAAGGAAAAGCTGCTTCATCTCGCCGATACCCTGCACAAACGGGTAATCGGGCAGGACGAAGCCGTGGAAGCCGTGGCAAACGCCATTCTTCGTTCCCGCGCGGGCATCGCCGATCCCGATCGTCCTATCGGTTCGTTCCTGTTCTTAGGTCCTACGGGCGTTGGCAAAACGCAGCTTGCGAAAACGCTGGCGAAATGCCTGTTCGACGACGAGAAGAACATGGTGCGTATCGATATGAGCGAGTATATGGAAAAGTATTCCGTTTCCCGTCTGATCGGCGCGCCTCCCGGATACGTCGGTTACGACGAGGGCGGGCAGCTCACCGAAGCCGTGCGCCGTCATCCTTACTGCGTCGTGTTGTTCGACGAGGTGGAAAAGGCGCATCCGGACGTGTTCAACGTGCTTTTGCAGGTGCTTGACGACGGGCGTATCACCGACGGACAGGGCAGAACGGTGAACTTCAAAAACACCGTGATTATCTTAACTTCCAACCTCGGCTCGCCCGCCATTCTGGAGGGCATCGACGAAAAGGGCAACCTTTCCGAAACGGCGAAAAAGGAAGTGGAAGCGCTGCTTAAAACCTCGTTCCGTCCCGAATTTTTAAACCGTCTGGACGAAATCGTCATTTTCAAGCCGCTGCAGAAAGGCGAAATCGAAAAGATCGTAAAACTTTTCGTTTCGTCGCTCAGAGACAGGCTCGCGGAAAAGCGGCTGACTCTGGAAATTACCGACAAAGCGTGCGCATACCTTGCGGAAAACGGCTACGATCCGGTTCTCGGCGCAAGACCGTTGAAGCGGTACGTGCAGCAGGCGGTGGAAACGCCGCTCGCCAAAGAACTGCTTGCGGGCAGATTCCTGCCGGGCGATACGGTAAAAATCGACGCTTCCGATTCGGGCATCATCATTGCCAACCCGAAAAAGTAACCGCAAAAATCTTAAAACGCTCTCCCGTACAACAAACGGGAGGGCGTTTTTCTCATAAATTTCCGGGCGGCGGCATACGATAAAAAGAATCGATAAGAAACACCCGGAGGGCGCGCCATGTCCGTTAACGCAAAGAAAAACGCAGGTACGCAGAGAAAAAACGCATTGTTCGGTTTAAGCGAAGAAGAGGTAAAAATTTCACGCGAAAAATACGGCGAAAACACACTGAAAAAGCGTAAAAGAAAAGGCTTTTTCAGGCAGTATCTTTCCGCCTTTTCCGATCCGATTATCCGCATCCTTCTCGTCGCGCTCGCCATCAATCTTATTTTCTTCATCCGCAGCCGCAACGTAACCGAAACGGCGGGCATCGCCGTCGCCGTGTTCCTTTCCACGTTCGTTTCCACCCTCTCGGAATACGGCAGCGAATCGGCGTTCGAACAGCTGATGGCGCAAAGCGAAAACTTGTCCTGCCGCGTCCGCCGCGGCGGAAAAACAAAACAAATCGCCGTGCGCGAACTTGTCGTCGGCGATATCTTGCTTCTGGAAGCGGGCGAACGCGTCCCCGCGGACGGCGTCATGCTTTCGGGCAGACTTGCCGTATCGCAATCCCCGCTCACGGGCGAAAGCGCGGAAATCGAAAAAGCGCCCGGAGCGCTTGCCGGCGCGGAAGGGCTTTCCCGCCGCGAAAAGGTATTCGAAGGCAGTCTGGTTACGGGCGGCGAAGCGGCGGTACGGGTAAGCGAAGTGGGCGAAAATACCTTTTACGGGCAGATGGCGGGCGCGCTTCGTCAGGATAAAGGGGACAGCCCGTTGAAGCGCAAGCTTTCCGTTCTCGCGGGCACGCTTTCCCGCTTCGGGTATCTCGCCGCCGTGCTCGTCGCGCTTGCCGACCTGTTCAACGCGTTCTTTCTGGATAACGCCATGAATCCCGCGCTCATCAAGGCGGATTTTCAAAACCCCGTTACGGTATTTTCCTGCCTGATGCACGCCGTTACCCTCGCTATCGCCGTGGTGGTGGTCGCCGTGCCGGAAGGACTTCCCATGATGATTGCCGTGGTGCTTTCCTCCAACCGCGCGAAAATGGCAAAGGACAACGTGCTTGTAAAGCGCGCCGCGGGCATCGAAGCGGCGGGCGGTATGCGATTGTTATTCACCGATAAAACGGGCACGCTCACCCGCGGCATGCCGTCCGTCGGTCGCGTTTTGACGGGCAGGGGAGAATTGCTTCCTCCCGACCGCCTGCCCGCGCTCCTTGCGGAAAAAATCGCCGCGTGCGCGTATTTCAACGGCGGCGAAGCGGCGGCAAAGGGCGGCGGCAACGCCGCGGACAGGGCTTTTAAAGCCGCTTTTCCGCCGGAAACGTATCTGCGCGGCGTCCGCCCGCACGAAGCGAAAATCGTATCGCGGCAGAAATTCAGCACGGAAAACAAATACGCCCTCGCCGCGGTGCAAAGCGGCGGCGAAACAACGGTGTATTTTCAGGGCGCGCCCGAAATCCTGCTGCCGCATATCGCATACTGTTTCAACGGAGAGAGCAATCTTCCGCTGGATGCGGCGCTGATGAAAAAACGCCTGCACGAACAGACGAGCCGCGGCAGACGCGTGATTGCTCTTGCCTGTTACGAGGGTGAATTTCCGGGCGCCTCCGAAGGAATCTTGCCGGAAAACGCCACGCTTCTTGCGCTTGCCGTGCTTTGCGACGAACTTCGCCCCGAAGCGAAAACCGCCGTAGACGATCTGCGCGGCGCCGGCGTGCAGGTGGTGATGATTACGGGCGATCATCCCGAAACCGCCGCGGCAATCGCCAAAGAGGCGGGGCTGTTCCTGCCCGTGCGGCAAACCGAAAAACGCAAAACTTCGCACCATACCCCCCGCAAAAGCAAGGCGGAAGCGCAGAAGAACGCGCCGTACGCCGAATCGGAAGGCGCCGTCGTGCTCACGGGCGGCGAACTGGCGGCGATGAGCGACGAAGAAGTATTAAAAATTCTGCCGCGGCTTCGCGTGGTGGCGCGCGCGCTTCCCACCGATAAAAGCCGGCTGGTGGAACTTTCGAAGCGCCTCGGTTACGTAACGGGCATGACGGGCGACGGCATCAACGACGCGGCGGCGCTGAAAAAAGCGGACGTCGGTTTTGCGCTCGGTTCGGGCACGGAAGTCGCCAAAGAAGCGGGCGACGTGGTGATTACCGACGATAATCTTTCGTCCGTCGTCAAAGCGGCGGCATACGGCAGGCGGGTATACAAAAGCATACGGCAGTTCGTGGTGTTTCAGCTTACGATGAATCTCTGCGCAGTGGGCGTATCTCTGTTTGCGCCGTTCATCGGCTTCGATACCCCCGTAACTGTCATGCAGATGCTGTGGATAAATATGATTATGGATACGCTCGCCTCGCTGGCGTTCGCGGGCATCCGCGTCGATCCGCAGGATATGCGCCGTCCGCCCGTACCCCTTTCCGAACCGGTGCTCACAAAGCGCCTTGCGGGGCGCGTCGCCGCCACGGGAATTTATTGCGTGCTGCTTTGCCTGTACTTCCTGAAGTCTCCGAAAATCGCCTCGTTTTTCCGCGTGGGCGAAAGCAAGGGTACGGCGCATTTTTACACCGCGTTTTTCTCGATTTTCGTGTTTTCCGGCTTGTTCGGCGCGTTCCACGCCCGTACCGATTCGCCCGATCCGTTCAGAAGAATGAAGGGCGGCGGCTCGTTCGTGATTTTCATCGCGCTCACCTCGCTTTGCCAGATCGCGCTTCTGTACTTCGGCGGCACGGTGTTCAGAACGTCCGGTTTAACGTTTGCCGAACTTATGTTAACGCTTGCGCTGTCCGCCACGGTGCTGCCCGTGGGCGCGCTGGTAAAACTTGCCGAACGCCCGATAGAATCGCTTTATCGTCTGCGAAAGGCGCGAAAAGCGTGCAAAACGAATAAAGCGAACAACAAAAACATAAAAGCCCCGATTAAAAACCCGCTCGCCGCGCATAATAGTATCGTGTAATCACGATGCGGGGGAACGGACGATGACGGAAGCGAAAAAAGCGGCAATGCTGTTATATCTCAACGACGAATGTAAAGAAAACGGCTACGAAATTTTTTCGGACGACGATTTTTTAAGTTTATATCCCGCCGCGCTTGGCGTGAATAAGGAAGAAATCGCCCGCGCGGTGAAAACGCTGGACGAAGAGGGGTATATCGACGTGCGCTATGCAGAAGGCGGAAATTATTGCCTTTCCGTGCTGGATAAAGGGCGGCGGTACGAAGCGGAAGAGCAGCCGCTTTCCGTGCGTAAAAATCTGTTCCGCTCGCTGTCTCCCGTGTTCTGGTGGTCGTTTGCGGGCGGGGCGGCGGGCGGATTCCTTGCCGCGGCAATCGCTTCTTTATTGCGGCTTATCGCGCGCGGATAAACGGGCGGACGAAAGAAAAAATGCTGAACAAACGCGAAGAGAAAATCATGGATGAAATATATTCGCTTTGCAAAGGCGACGGAAAAAGTCTGATTTCCGCCGCCGATTTTTCGCGGTTGTTCGAAGAAAAGGAAAGGCTTCCCGAAGAGAAACTCGAAAAAATCTTCGAAGATCTGCGCGAGGACGATTACGCGGAAACGCTGTATTCCCACCGCAAAGGCGAAAAAATGTACCTGTTCACGCTGCGTGCGAAAGGGTATTGCTACCCGCGCGAAAAAGAAAATAAAAAGCGCGATAAAGCGCTGCTTGTGGTAAAATCGGTGGCTTCGGCAATCGTGGCGTTTCTGGTAGGTTTTATTCTCCGCCGCATTTTCAGATAGCGCGGCAATCCCTGCGCCGCGTTCCGCAGATTTCTCTCTTGCGGCGGGCAAGTCGCAGCCGGGCGGCGGAAAAAAACGGCGGCAAAAAAATTTCGTCGAAAAATTTTCAAATCCGTCCGAAATGCGCCGCAAATAGCCTTGCTTTTTTTTCGAAGCAGTGCTATAATAATGTCGAAAAAGCACAAACGTTTGTTTGTTTTTCATCGGAAACGTCGAAAAAAGGAGCGGAAAGGAAAGCCTATGGAATTTAAATTGCACGCGCCGTATGCCCCCACGGGCGATCAGCCGCAGGCGATAGAAACGCTCACCGAAGGCGTGCGCGACGGCATCCGTACGCAGGTGCTTATCGGCGTAACGGGCAGCGGCAAAACGTTTACGATGGCAAACGTCATCAAAAACGTCAATCGTCCCACGCTGGTAATCGCGCACAATAAAACGCTTGCCGCGCAGCTTTGCAACGAGTTCCGCGAATTTTTCCCCGAAAACCGCGTGGAATATTTCGTTTCGTATTACGATTATTATCAGCCGGAAAGCTACGTTCCTTCCACCGATACCTATATCGAAAAAGATTTGTCGATGAACGACGAAATCGATAAACTCCGCAACAGCGCCACCTGCGCCCTGATGGAGCGGAAAGACGTCATCGTGGTGGCTTCGGTGTCCTGCATATACGGCTTGGGCGCGCCCGAAGAATATTTCCGCCTTTCGATTTCGCTTCGTCCCGGTATGGAATACCCGCGCGACGCGCTGATGCGCAAGCTTGTGGAATTGCAATACGCCCGTTCCGATGCGGACTTCCGCCGTTCCACCTTCCGCGTGCGCGGCGACACGCTGGAAATTTTCCCCGCGTCGGCTTCCGAAATCGCGATCCGCGTGGAATATTTCGGCGACGAAATCGATAAAATTTACGAAGTGGAAGCGCTTACGGGCAACCGCGTGAACGAACTTTCGCACGCGGCGATTTTCCCCGCTTCGCAGTACGCCGTGGGTACCGAAAAATTGCGCGGCGCGCTTTCGATGATCGAAGAGGACCTGCAGGGCGAAGTAAAGGCTTTTCAGGACGAGGGCAAAATTCTGGAAGCGCAGCGGCTGAAACAGCGCACCGAGCACGATCTCGAAATGATGCGCGAAATCGGCTATTGCAGCGGCATCGAAAATTACAGTCGTTATTTCGACGGCAGAAGCCCCGGCGAACCCTCGTTCACGCTGCTCGATTATTTCCCGAAAGGCGAGTTTCTGGTGTTCATCGACGAAAGCCACATGACGATTCCGCAAATCCGCGCCATGTATCACGGCGATTATTCGCGCAAAAAAAATCTGGTGGATTACGGCTTCCGCATGCGATCGGCGTACGATAACCGCCCGCTTACGTTCGAAGAATTCGACGCGCGCGTTCCGCAGCTCATCTGCGTTTCCGCCACCCCTGCCCCCTACGAACGCGAACAGGCGGGGCAGTTTGCCGAACAGCTCATCCGCCCCACGGGGCTGCTCGATCCCGAAATCGACGTGCGCCCCACGAAAGGGCAGATCGACGATTTGTTCGCGGAAATCAATAAGGAAAAGACGGCGGGCGGCAGAGTGCTCGTTACCACGCTCACGAAGCGCATGGCGGAAGAGCTCACCGATTATTTAAAGGAGCACGGCATCAAGGTGCGATATATGCACAGCGACGTGGATACGCTGGAACGCGTAGACATCGTAAACGGCTTGCGCGCGGGCGAGTTCGACGTGCTTTGCGGCATCAACCTGCTCCGCGAGGGGCTGGATATGCCGGAAGTGCGGCTGGTGGCGATTCTGGACGCCGATAAAGAGGGCTTTCTGCGCAGCGATACCGCGCTTATCCAGACGATCGGCAGAGCGGCGCGTAACGCGGACGGGCGGGTGATTATGTACGCCGATACGATTACGGACAGCATGCGCCGCGCCATCGACGAAACAAACCGCCGCCGCACGATACAAAAGCGCTACAACGAGGAACACGGCATCACGCCGAAAACCATCGTGAAAGAAATCAAATCGTCGCTCGTCATCAGCAAAAAGGCGAAAGGCGGCGAAGAGATCAAGGCGAAAGATATTCCTGACGAAATCGAAAAACTGAAAGCGGTGATGAAAATCGCAAGCGCAAACCTCGATTTCGAAAGGGCGATCGAAATCCGCGAAAAGATAGCGGAATTGCGCCGTCAGCTTGCAAAACTCACCCGCAAATAAGCGGAAAGGGCTTTCGATAAGCTTTGCATTTCTTTGTAAAAAGCCTTCCCCTTGGGGGGAAGGTGTCGCCGGGTGGCGACGGATGAGGGGCAGTCGCAGTCCGCAACGCAACAAAATATAACAGTCCTAAAATTACTCGTTCTTGCTTTCCCCTTCGGGGAGAGTGGCGCATAGCGCCGAGAGAGGATAATTAAAAATTCGCTCCTATATCAGGGCTTCCCCTTGCCTGAAAAAAATTCAGTGAACTTCATTTTTTTCC
>ERZ808270.888-NODE-888-length-14921-cov-5.000067_pt1 | contig 14921 bp, 18 predicted proteins | sample MGYA00521082_ERZ808270 | MGnify/ENA primary metagenome ERZ808270 (study PRJEB31516, sample SAMN03275594) | gut metagenome | biome: mammalia-associated habitat; material: feces | host: Papio cynocephalus | place: Kenya | collected 2012-07-27 ... | reverse complement strand
AACTATATCAATGTACTTTTATTGTAACTTGACACAGTTTAGTTTACACTCTCTTGCTTGTTGAATTCGCGCATAATACTTTAAGTTTAAAATGTTAATAATGTGATGTGCCAGTCTCTGTCTGAACACATGGCAAAGATACGACATCTGCGCCCCCTCGTTCGACCAGTTGCAACCAGTTCCGTCCACTTTTACCCATTTATGTCCAAAATCGACCATTTCTTATCCATTCCGCCTTTTCTCCTGCTTTCTTACCCAGATAGGTATATATGAATGAATAAGCTTACACGTATATACCTGTAAGCCGATACGCATATACGTGTAAATCGATAGCGGTATACATGTTCACCCCTTGTGACTACAGATAAGAGGTTACCGATTCAGAAACGGCTCTTGAAAACTTTACTCAAACCGACAAAAAACGTACCATCTAGGAAAAACGTGCATAAAATATTACCTATCGAGAAACATTATAGCAGCTTAAACCTTGACTAATAATAACTTATCCATGATAAAAGCAACTTCTTAATATACATATACTTAACTAACATTAATAAGATGCATTCATGCGATGAAATAGAGATGAATATTTTGTTACGAATTTAAATAAATGCAAATTATGTAGACATTTGGTGGAATTTTAACTTAACGGAGCTTTCTTTTGTTAAGAAAGCACAAATGACAGAACTTGCAGACAACGCTGAGCGACAAAAAGAAGTATACCTGACGCCCCCTCAGGTATTTTCCAAAATCATACATCGCTGCCAACAGTCGGGCGCAACGCATACGCACCGTGTAGTCAAGGGAACCATCGCCGATGGCAAATATGATGGGCATGATAAATTTCTTGCATGAACCATGAAATCATAGGCTTTTATCTCCTAGATCCTAAGAAAATGACACTTTTTTTTGCGGTTGAAAGCAAAAAAATGTCGTTTTTGTTTGGCGGTTTCAAAATAATTTGTTATCATTGCTGCGTCTATACAAATGACAGCGTTGACTTAACAAGAAGATGTTGTTTGACTCGACAATAAGATATAAATAAGTTCTTGATTCGGTGTAGGAAGCCGTTTCTACGAATCATTCAAGTATCTACATGTTGCCGTGTACATAGATGATATGTTAAAACGAATCTTTTGAGCATATTGCATGTGTGCACACAAAGTAGGAATTGATAATTTGAATGAGAATCAAGAATTTTCCTATCAAAAGCGTTAATACGCTTCATATTCTTGTCTCTTTGTTTCAGTTCCTTTCCGAGTATGTATGTTAAGCAATTTGCCTTAACAAATAATAATTTATCTAAAAAGAAAGGACGAAAATGAAACAAGGTAAAGACCCTGGCTTCATGGTTCCACCGGAACCTCCATCCCACAGCTTCATCAAAGTTCCTGGGACTTGGGTATTGGCGTACAATTCTTACAATTGCACGCAAGTGTATCTTTTGATGATGATTGCAAAATGCTTGTAATCGACCATCAAGGATGTGATAGACAAGAAGCTATCACATGGCAACTTATACAAAACTCCCGAGCAACTAGCTCGGAAGTTTGTATACGTGCCTATCTGGTTGAAGAGTTTAGGGGTATCTCCCCAACATTATCCACAAGTGAAAACGAACCTTGTATCGATGAGCCACATCGAGATTCATCTACCTTACAAGGAAGGTGATGTAACTTACTACAAGCCATTCTCTTGCTTGTTTACTGTGGCAGAGTTTGGAACGGACAAGACGAGGCATCCTTACGTCTATCTTAGGATAAATCTGGATTGTGGGATCTTCTGATGTCGTTCGACAAGGGCTATGTTTTGATTGACATCACCGCCTTGAAGATGCTAAGTGATCATAGCACTCAAACAGTACCGCTTGTAGCGGTCAAATGATACCACCTCGTTAGCGTGGTTACAGGTATCGCTTTTCACGTGGTTGGCGATACCTGTTATAAGAGTTGTTGTCACGTGGTCATAAAATGACATAAGCCGTGACTATGACATAGGCTTTTACGTTGTCAAGTCATGTCCAAGAAATTCCAACTATCGCTTTCTTTTTTGGCGCATAGACGGCCCATCCAGTTGGATAATATTGCTACTGTTCACCAACCTATCCATGATGGCATCTGCCAAAGTTGCTTCCGCAATGTAGTCGTACCATTTATTGATAGGCAGCTGGGAGGCAATAATGACAGATTTCTTCTCATATCGGTCTTCCAAGATTTGCAACAGAGCGATACGAGTATCCGCATTCATCGCAACCAAGCCAAAGTCATCAAGTATGATCAAGTCATTGCGATCAAGACGCTTCAATAATTTTTGGAAGGTGCCGTCCATTCTCGACTGGGCTATTGTGTCAACAAAGTGATTCATATTCATGTACTCTGTTCGCAAGCCCAGCATACATGCCTGCCGTCCAATAGCGCAAGCCAAGTATGATTTGCCACATCCTGTGAGTCCTGTTATGAGCAGATTCTCGCCATTGCGTACAAATCGACAGTCTGCGACCTCGTCAAGCTTGTCTCTTGTAAGGTTTCTTGCAGTAGAGCACTCTATGTCCTCCATAAACGCAGTATAACGCAAGTGGCTAGCTTTCAGTAGTTTTGCTGTAAGTGCATTGCTACGATAGCATTTCTCAGCCTCTATCATTCTTGCCATGGCCTGTTCCAGTGACGGACGCATGTGGATTGGCAAGTTCATCATCTCGTTGTAAGACTCGGCCATACCACACAACTTTAACCCTTTCAACATATCCATAGTTTCATTGAGTGTCATGCCTGTTCCTCCTTTCCTCCGTTAGCGTTGAGTTCCATGACAATGGAGTATTCGGCAGCTCCGCGTACATTGTCGTTCTTTGGCACTTGGGATACGATTTCTCCGTTTCCCAAGGCTGAGTCTCTGTTGTTCATGAGGATGTTACGTGCAACTTGGAGCGATGCCGTGGAAGTCTCTGTCTTCATCATGTGGCATGCTTTCTCCACTCGCTCCTTGCCATACTTGTCCACCAAGCTGAGAAGAGCATTGCAGTTGCCATAAGCCTGTTGTGGAAAGCGGGTCTTCTTCAGCATGGTGTCGACAGCCCATTGAGTGGATGCGCCGATGAAGGATGCCCGCCAAAGCAAGGTGGAGGCATTCCGTTCCTTGCTTCTCTCGTAAGCCTTATGTGCCTCGGGCATGTGCTCCTTCTTTGGTGGAGTAGCCATAGGACTTGAGACTACGTGGGTGTGAGCTGATGAACTCTGTACCGCAATACACCTCGACCAGCTCTGTGTCCCACATAACCTTCACCTTTTGTCCGACATACCTTGTGGGGCACGCTGTAGAAGTGACGCTCTGAGCCAACGCACACATGGTATGTGCCACTTAGCTTCACCTCCTTGCGGTAGCGGAAACGATGCATCGTCTGTGGAAGTGGATTCATGTTGGGGAGCTCCTCACTCTTGAAGATGTCCCATCTCGTGCTGCCCTTGTAGGGCTTGGAACAGTACTCGTCAAGATGTTCCCACAGTCTGCTGATCAGTGAATCGATGTCGTAGAACACCTCATCCTGGATTCTGGCATAAATGTAGGTGTAGAGTTGGTTTACAGAACTCTCGACGGGGCCTTTGTCTCTAGGCTTTCTCACTCGGCAAGCCGTTGGCTGTATGCCGTAGTAAAGCCCCATTCCATACAGGCGTCAGCCAAGGAAGGGCTGTATCGGTCAGACTTGCTTACCCACTGGCGCATGTTATCGCTCTTTGCTATGCGTGGAAGAGCGCCCATATACTCCAAGCCCTTGTTGAGTCCGTGGAAGAACCACTCTGTCGTGGCGTTCGGTAATGCCATCAGGAAAGGAAGTTCGCTGTAAGGCATTACGCAGACCAAAACCGTGAGCTTGGTTAGCTCACCTGTCTTCATGTCCGTCAAGTAGAGCGCATCACCAGCGAAGTCTATCTGCCATTCCTCACCAGGAGTGTAGGTGTTGTGGTAAGAGTAGCTGTGGGCTTCCACATAGGACTGCACATAGCTTTTGAACTGGGTGTAGCCATAATGTTCTCCCTTCTGTTTCAGATAATACTCCTCATAGACCAGTTGGACGTTTGAGTAGCGTTTGCCCAGACGCTTGATGATTTCAGGCATAATCTCTTGCAGGGGAGCCTTGCGAGCATCCTCTGCAGGCTTGGAGCGTAGGGAGAAAAACACCTGCTCTAACTCGGAGCCGCTCTTCTTGAGCAGCTCCACGTAAGATAACTTGGTGCCTTCAACAAGTTTCTTGTAGTTCGACACCGTTGTCTTGCTTGAGTGGGTTTCCTTGCTAATTGCATTCAAGGATTTGCCATCACTCAACATTTGGATGATTCTTTTAAGTTTCATCATTGTAATGTTACTATTCGACATCTTGTTAATTCTAACAGTGAACTACTGTGTTCACATGTTGAAATAACGTAGCCAAACCGCATAAAGTACATCGGTATCATCTCTGTGATACAGCCGGTACTGTTTGAGTGATACGAGTAGTATCATTTCAGTGATATGAAGGAGTTTTTGAGCGGTATCGTTTGAGTGTCATAGGTGGTATCATTTCAGTGATATTATCAGCTAAGGAGTGTCTTCTCCCGCAAGTTCTACATCAGTATTGCAAGTTGGCTAAGCTGTGGACTCGCCGAGATGTACACCGAACGATTGACGTTGCTGCTCAAGGGCAACGCCAGGGCTTTCAAGCACTACAGCGAGCTGGAAAACCATGTGCTGATGGTAGCAAGAGATGAAATCAAGGCATTGTACGACAAAGGATTCATCGACGAATACTTCGACTACTACCCTTTCTATGATAAGGAAAATCAGAAAGGAGGTGCTCCCAAGCATATCACATTCAAAAGGGGGTATCGCCAGAAGGAAACAGAAGACTCTGAGCATCAAAATGAGTTGGCAGGATTGCGCGCCAGATTGAGACTCCGACTGAGATTCACCTATGGCATCAAGGAGGATGTCGCAGACAACCTCGCACAGCGATTGCTTTTAGGCGACGTAGGTGAATTGCACCAACTGGCTGCTATACAAGGAAAGCTACATCAAGGCTTGCAAAATGGGTAGCAAACCCCTGAAAGTGGCTGGATACATGGTGACTGCCCTCAATGGGTTCTTCAGAGACCACCATTGCTAGAAAACAAAAAACTGCAAGTCGATACCTGTTAAGGGTTGTCAACCTGCAGTTTCTTTATTTATCTCTCTCTTATTTAATAATCTTTCGAATTCTCAAAAGCCGAGGCTAAAATTACTTCAAACCGCGGTTTACGAGTGTAGCGTTCAAAAGCATAACATACTTGCGATACTGTGCATCGTTCAAGATTCCGTGCATGTACTTCAAATCCTTGAGCACAGCCTTGTCGATTATAGCTGCACGCTCCTCTTTTGGAGCTACTGCTGCGTTCATCATCTCTGCGGTAAAGTTCTTATGTACATCAGCTACAGCCTCTGTCTGGTCGATGTTCAAGCTCAAAGCGTCTGCCAAGCTACCCATCTTAACGTTCATGTTGTAAGCTGCGTTTGTTGCACTTGCGTTCTCATCTGCTGCAAATGTAGTAGTTGCCATACTCAACAAAGCTACTGCCAATACCAAAATCTTCTTCATAATCTTTTTACCTTTCTTTTCTTTGTGGGATGCTCTCTTTGCGGAGCCCCCTGTTAAACATTATCCTATAGTCTTTTTCTTTAAGACACTGCAAAGATACGAACTTTCCGCTGTGTGCGCAAACAATTTTCCAAGTATTTTCGAAAAAACACTTCTTTCTTGACCTAAATCAAAAGGATATACGGGAAATTAAGAATATAACGTAATTAATTGCACTTTTTTGCTGTCAAAATGTAACCTGACTGAAATTTTCCGCCAATTCTCTTCGTTATCCCGATTATTATTTGTACCTTTGCAGATGTTAAACAGAAAAATTCAACCTATTAAGCGTAGACAATGGAAGAACAAAATCATATAGACAAGGCACTCGCTTTCTTGGAAAGCCTGGAGAAACTGGGTAACCAGCTCAAGGCGGCAGAGGAACACCAGAAGCAACTCATCGCCCGACTGCTCGACTTGAAGAAAAGCGACGCAACCGATACCGACGAGTATGCCGAACTCTCGCAGAAGAGCAAGAGCCTGCAAGACATCATCGACAAATGGCGACCTACCTATCTGGAGCGCATGGAAATGGTGAAAAGCGTGAACATGGAACGCAGACATCGCACCCACAAGAGAAAATAACGGGTAAAGTAAGGGTCTATAATTATTAATGTTCGCGAACATTATTAAATAAAAACAAGATAAAATGGAAACAAACAAAAAGAACAAATTCATCAAGGTGTCGTATGCTCTTTACGACGTAACCAAGGGTAGCAATGGCGAGGAGATGCTCATAGAGCGCACTACCGACGAGCGCCCATTCTTCTTCATCAGCGGCATGGGCGTTACGCTGCCTGCCTTCGAGGAGAATATCGTAGACTTGGCGCAGGGCGAGGAGTTCGACTTCGAACTGGAGCCTGAGCAGGCTTACGGACAGCACTACGACGAGCGTGTCATCCAGCTCGACAAGCAGATATTTACCATCAACGGCCAGTTTGACGCACAGCATGTACAGGTGGGTGCCATCATCCCATTGCAGAACGAGGACGGCAACCGCTTTAACGCTGTGGTAAAGGCAATCACCGACGACAAGGTAACCTGCGACCTCAACCACCCTTTGGCTGGACTGAAGTTGAACTTCTGCGGACAGATTCTTGAGAGCCGCGAGGCTACAGCCGAGGAAATCGCCAAGATGGCTCAGATATTGAGCGGCGAGGCTGGCGGATGCAGTGGTGGCTGCGACAACTGCGGCGGCGACTGCAAGGATGGCGGCTGCAAGGACGGCGGCTGTGAGAACTGCAACAAGTAAATAAAAGGAAATGAGAAATACATTTGGCAACATTTTCACCCTCACGACATTTGGTGAGAGTCATGGAATGGCTGTGGGAGGTGTCATCGACGGATTTCCCGCAGGCATTGACATCGACATGGACTTCGTGCAAAGTGAACTCAACCGTCGTCGACCAGGACAGAGCCACATCACTACCGCCAGAAAGGAAGCCGACAAGGTGGAGTTTCTGAGCGGTGTGTTCGAGGGCAAGTCGACGGGTACCCCTATCGGTTTCGAGGTGCGCAACCAAAACCAGCATTCCCAGGACTATGAGAATATGCGTTGCCTCTTCCGCCCTTCGCATGCCGACTTCACTTATCACGAGAAATACGGCATCCGCGACCATCGTGGCGGAGGACGTTCTTCGGCTCGCATCACCATCGCACGATGCGTGGGCGGAGCCTTGGCCAAGCTAGCACTCAGGCAACTGGGCATCAGCATCACAGCCTACACCTCGCAAGTGGGCGACATCGCCCTGGAGAACGACTACCACAAGTACGACCTCTCCACCATCGAGGACAACCCTGTGCGCTGTCCAGACCAGCAGAAGGCGAAGCAGATGGAAGACCTCATCGCCAGCGTGAAGGCCGACGGCGACACCATCGGGGGCATCATCACCTGCGTGATAAAAGGCTGTCCGGTAGGTCTGGGCGAGCCTGAGTTTGGCAAGCTTCACGCCCAGCTCGGGGCTGCCATGCTGGGCATCAACGCCGTGAAGGGATTTGAGTATGGCGAAGGATTTGCGGGCGTTACGGCTCGCGGCAGCCAGCAGAACGATGTATTTGTTCCCAAGACCGACTGTGGCGAGGGTTGCACCGGCGTGGCAGCTCGCATCACCACCAAGAGCAACCATAGCGGCGGAATCCAGGGCGGACTGAGCAACGGGCAGGACATCTACTTCCGTGTGGCTTTCAAGCCTGTTGCAACATTGCTGATGGAGCAAGACACCGTAGACTTGGAGGGCATCGCCACCAAGCTGACGGCTCGTGGTCGCCACGACCCTTGTGTATTGCCACGCGCGGTGCCTGTGGTAGAGGCGATGGCTGCCATGGTAATACTCGACAATTACCTGCTCAACAAGACGGTAAGATTTTTACATTAAGTAACATAAATATGATGATAACGGTTTAAGATTATAGCAGGATAACCAAAGACAAGAAAAGTCGGCTTTCCCATCATCGGGAAGGTCGACTTTATTCTTTCTTGTTCTCTCCTACCCCTTCTAGTTTCTCTATTCCAACTTGCTGCTTTTCAGCAGTTTGGGACAATATTTATCGAAGAAGCATTTCTGGCACAAGGGCTTTGTGCTTTTGCAAACGTACCTGCCATGCAACAACAGCCAGTGATGGGCATTGGAAATGTCTTCTGAGGGGATGTGGCTCATCAGATAATCCTCCACCTTGCTGGGGGTATCGGCCGAGGCAGGCACCAATCCCATGCGATGGCTCACCCGATAGACGTGGGTGTCAACCGCCATCGTGGCGTGGCCAAACCATACCGCCCGAATCACATTCGCAGTCTTGCGCCCCACTCCAGCCAACTTCACCAAGTCTTCGGCAGCCTCGGGTACCTCACCGCCAAAGTGCTCTACAATCTGCCTGGACATCTCTGCCAGATGGCGAGCCTTGGCATTGGGGTAGCTCACTGAGCGGATGAGCTCGTAGATTTCCTGCTCGCTTGCCTCCGCCATGTGCCGAGCGTCGGGATAGCGGGCAAAGAGGGCGGGCGTAACCTGATTGATGCGCTTGTCGGTACACTGGGCAGAGAGGAGCGTAGCCACCAAAAGCTGAAATGCGCTGCCAAACTGCAACTCAGTGGTTACATTGGGCAGCGCATCTCTGAAATGATTCAATACGAAATCGTATCTTTCCTTGCGAAGCATAGTCGGCTTTTTTATTTCTTGTCGGCAGCAGCCTCGGCACCCTTCAACTTACCTTTGTAGGCCTTGTTGAGACCGGCAATTACCTCGTTGGTAATGTCGTAAGCCTTGTCGGCATAAAGCAAGTTGTCGCCACTCTTAGAGAAGATGATGCTGTATTTTTTGTCCTTGTTGTACTGGGCGAGATAGTTGGCGATGCTGTCGTGGAGAGCCTTGTTGTACTTGTCCTGCTCGGCAGCAAACTCGTTGCTCAATCTCTGTTGCAAGCCCTGGAGGTCGTTGTTCTGCTTCTGCAATCCTGCCTGGATAGCCTCTGCCTGCTCACGAGTGTAGGCGTTCTGCTGCACCTTCTGCTGGAAGTTGGCAGCTGCGGCCTGCAACTGCTGCCCCTTCTGTGCGATGGTTGCCTGGATGTTCTGTCCCTTCTTCTCCAATAGAGCAGAATACTCCTTGGCGAAGGTATACTGACTCATGATAGAATCTACCTCCACATAAGCAATCTTCAACTCTGCCGGAGCCTTGCTCTCAGACTTGGCCTCTACCTGAGGCTGTGACTTGTTGCATGATGCCAATGCCAAAGCAGCTACGGCTGCGATGGCCATTGAACCCAAAATGTTCTTTTTCATTTTCAATCTTTAATTATTTATAATTTTATTACTTTCTCACAACGATTTCTTCGCTTTCTCACAAGTGATTTCAAGATAGCGTCTAGTAAGCCCTGTCCACCGCCCTAGCCTCTCGGTCTTGGTCGATGACGCAATGGATGCCCTGTTTGCGCAACCCTGGATTGTCGTGCACATGCTGCGACGAGAATTTACCATTCTTCTTGAATATCACTTTTATGCTTAATAATGCCATGCAAATAGCAATTATTAACACACTTAACAACATTATCTTTATCATTTTTCGTATCTTTGCAGTGCATTAATGCACTTCACGATGCAAAGGTAATATTTTTCGGGGAATATACAAAACAAAATAACATAAATAAATGAATAAAAATGATTTAAAACCTGCTCTTGTGTTCGAGCAGTTCGCTAAAATCAACGAAATACCTCGCCCTTCCAAGCACGAGGAGAACATGATCGAGTATCTGAAAGAGTTTGGAAAGAGCCACAATCTTGAGACTAAGGTCGATGAGACTGGCAACGTCTTGATTCGCAAGGCCGCTACTCCTGGCTATGAAAAAGCCGAGACCATCATCTTGCAGAGCCACATGGACATGGTGTGCGACAAGTTGGTGGATGTAGACTTCGATTTCCACAAGGATGCCATCCAGACATACGTAGACGGCGACTGGCTCAAGGCAAAGGGCACCACGCTGGGCGCAGACGACGGCATCGGCTGTGCCATCGAGCTTGCCATCCTGGCAAGCAACGACATCGAGCATGGTCCTATCGAGTGCGTGTTCACACGTGACGAGGAAACAGGACTCACCGGCGCCCATGGCATGAAGGCTGGTTTCATGACCGGCAAGATGCTCATCAACCTCGACTCTGAGGATGAGGGACTTATCTTTGTTTCATGCGCTGGCGGCCAAACCACGAAGGTTACGTTCGATTTCAAGCGTGAGGAGGCTCCCAAGGACTATTTCTTCCTGGAGATTTCGCTCAAGGGCTTGAACGGTGGACACTCTGGCGACGACATCGACAAGAAGCGCGCCAACGCCATCAAGATACTCTCTCGCTTCCTCTTCATGGAGCTTATCTTCAAAAAAACAAACCTTTGCTTGGTTAGCTTCAACAGCGGAAAGTTGCACAATGCCATCCCTCGCGACGGCAAAGTGGTATTCGCCGTTGAGAACAGCAAGAAGGAGCAGGTACGTGCCGACTGGAACGCCTTCGCCGTAGACGTAGAGGATGAGTTCCATGTTACGGAGAAAAACATGCAGTGGAACATGAGTACTGCTGATGCTGCCCCTGTCATCGACCAAGTTGTTGGCTTTAGGTTCATCTTGGCTATGCAGGCCGTAGACAATGGCCCACTCACTCATTGCCAAGACAAAGCACTCGCCTGGATGGTAGAGACCTCAAGTAATGTGGCTAGCGTGGAGACTACCGAGAGCCAAATCACGGTGGTGGCTTCACAGCGAAGCAACGTGACAAGCAACCTGGTGAACATGACATCCACCGTGGCAGCTCCATTCCTCTTGGCTGGCGCCAAAGTAAAAATAGACGACCAATATCCTGCATGGAAGATGCGCAAAGACAGCAAGCTCACCCAAGTCGCCGTGAAGAGCTACGAGAAACTCTTCGGCAAGGAGCCTCAGGTAAAGGGCATCCACGCCGGACTGGAGTGTGGTCTCTTCTCAGAGAAATATCCTGACCTCGACATGGTAAGCTTCGGTCCTACCCTGCGCAATGTTCATACACCAGACGAGGCTCTCTTGATTCCTACCGTGCAGATGGTTTGGGATCACTTGTTGGAGATTCTTCGCAGTGTCTCTAAGAATTAAAGATTCTGTAAATGAAACGGTTATTTATTTTCATCATAGTAGCTCTTGTGTTGGCGCTCACCTCGTGTGGCGACCAGCACAAGGCTCAATCGCTGGTAAAGGATTTCCTCGATGAGAACTTGGAGGAAAATGATTGCAACTACGACCGATTCAGCAAGCTCACCCCTACGGCCATGATTGATTTCAACCGTGTGAAGTCGATGCGCGAGGAGATGAGCAAGCTGCCTTATGTAAAGAAGAACATCAATTACAACGATGGTGCCTTTCCCGACACACTGATGTATCTGCGTGCCACCTACGAGCTCACTTCCCGTGATGGAAACAAGCAGAAAGTGACACAGACTTTCTATCTAGACAAGGCTCTCACCAGGGTGGTTGCTTTCAAGGAAAACTAGCATGGTCTTCAAAGGAAACTATCCTTCGAATAGGAAACTAGGATTTCTATTCGAAGGATAGTTTTTTGAGTCTACTCCTCAGTTGTTCAGCTTCGCTCTTGCGGATGGAGAGCTTGATGGTGCAGGTGTTGTCGAAAGTTTGGTCAACAATGCGAGGATTCATCTCCTTCACAATTCTCATCACATCATTCATCATGGGATAGGTGAAATCGTAGGTTACGATTTCCTCTACTTGCTGCGTCTTCATTTCGCAATGGGCAAGTGCGTCGATGGCTGCCTCTCGATAGGCTACGATAAGACCGCTGGTGCCCAGTTTTACGCCACCGAAATATCGGATGACAACGATGAGGATGTCGGTAAGCTCCGCCTTATTGATTTGTCCTAAAATCGGCTTGCCTGCCGTAGAAGAAGGCTCACCATCGTCGTTGGCACGAAACTCCGTGCGCTCCGCCCCCAACATATAAGCATAACAACAATGTCGGGCATCGTAATATTTCTTACGGTACCCGGCAATGATTTCCTTCACCTCGTCGACATTCGTCACGTGATGGACAAAAGCGAGGAACTTACTCCGCTTATCGGTGTAATATCCCTCGCCTATTTTATCTGTAATGGTTTTGTATTCGTCTATCATTTAATCCAACTTGTGAATAATCAATCCGCTACGCAACTTTGGCTCAAACCAAGTTGCCTTTGGAGGCATAATCTTGCCGCTGTCGGCAATGTCCATAATCTGCTGCATGGTAACAGGGTGCAAAGCCAACGCCATCTTCATCTCGCCACTGTCCACTCGGCGTTTCAGCTCACCGAGACCACGCAAGCCGCCAACAAAGTCGATACGCTTGTCGCTGCGCAAATCCTTGATGCCCAATATCTCATCGAGAATCAAGCGAGAGGAGATGTCTACATCGAGCACACCGATTGGGTCGCTGTCATCATAGGTGCCTGGTTTGGCAAACAAACCATACCACGTTCCGTCGAGATAGAGCAAGAAGCTATGTAGAGACGCAGGCTTCAGCACGTCGAGACCGAATTTTTCGATGGCTTCGTCGATTGGGAACTGCTCATAACACGGAATGCCATCCTTATCATCAGAAATATTTACGTTGACTGCATCTATATGGACAACCTCAAAATGTCTTGTCAACTCATCCAGAAATTCATCACTGGTCAAACCATTCAAGTCCTTCACCACTCGGTTGTAGTCGAGAATGGTAAGCTGGCTGGCCTGGAAGCAAACAGCCATAAAATAGTTGTACTCCTCCTTGCCTGTATGATGAGGGTTTTGCTTTGCCTTCTCTGCGCCCACCAAGGCAGCAGCAGCCGAACGGTGGTGGCCATCGGCGATGTAGAGGCTAGGCATCTTGGCAAACTCAGCCGTGATGGTGGCGATGTCCTTGTCGTCGCTCACCACCCAGAACTGGTGGCGGAAGCCATCGATTGGAGCGATGAAATCATACTCTGGTTTGGTGGCAGCATAACGCATCAAGAGTTCGTTGAGCACTGCATTGTCTGGATAAGCGAAGAACACCGGCTCGATGTTGGCATTGCAAACGCGCACATGCTTCATGCGGTCCTCTTCCTTGTCGCTGCGGGTCAACTCATGCTTCTTGATGACATCCGTCATGTAGTCGTTGACGTAGGCACCCACCACTAGACCATACTGCGTCTTGCCGTTCATGGTCTGTGCATAGATGTAATACTGCTCCTTATCATCCTGTATGAGCCATCCCTTGTCTTGGAACTTTTGGAAATTCTCTGCAGCACTCTCATACACACGAGGGTCGTACTCGGAAGTGCCAGGTTCGAAATTGATTTCCGGCTTGATGATATGATAAAGGCTCTTTTCGTTGTCGCCAGCCTCTGTGCGGGCTTCCTCGGAATCCAACACGTCGTATGGGCGAGATTCCACTTGTTCTACGAGTTCCTTAGGTGGCCTAACACCTCTAAAAGGTTTAACTATTGCCATACTATTTTGGGTTTAAGCAAAAAAGCCCACGAAGAGCACTTCAACAAAAGCACCCTTCATGAGCTTTTCTTATTATTTATCGGTTACTTGTTTACTTGGAACTTGGTGCAGCCGTCCTTGAAGAAGGCATTGATTTGCTTGGCTGCAGCAATACCTGCATTGATGTTGGCCTCGGCTGTCTGCGCACCCATCTTCTTAGGTGTAGAGAAATAGCGCCCCTCGAACTTAGCGAAGTCGGCATCGGCATCAGGCTTGATGTCGGTGATGAACTTCAAGTCCTCACGGTCGGCGAGAAGTTTCAAGAGCTCTGGCTCATTGATTACCTCCTTGCGGGCGGTGTTGATGAGGATGCCACCTTTAGGCAACTGGTTGACGGTCTTGTAGTCGATGCTCTTCACGGTCTCAGGAGTAGCAGGGATGTGGAGAGAAACGATGTCGTTGGTCTGGAACAACTCGTCCTGGCTCTTAGCTGCATGAACACCAGCAGCCTCGATGACATCGGCAGGACAGAATGCATCGTAAGCAGATACTTCCATGCCGAATCCCTTGGCGATGCGAGCCACGTTGCGACCCACGTTACCAAATGCCAAGATACCCAATTTCTTGCCCTTCAACTCTGAACCAGCTTTGCCATTGTAGAAATTACGAACGGCAAACACCAACAAGCCGAAAACCAACTCGGCTACGGCATTGGAGTTTTGACCTGGAGTGTTCTCAGCCACAACCTTATGAGCTGTAGCGGCAGCCAAGTCGATGTTGTCATAACCTGCACCTGCACGTACCACAATCTTCATGTTCTTGGCAGCGTCGAGCACCTCTGCATCCACCTTGTCAGAACGGATAATCATCGCATCGGCATCTTTAACGGCGGCGAGCAACTGGGCTTTGTCTGTATATTTTTCGAGCAGCACGAGTTCGTTGCCTGCTCCCTCTACTTCTTTCTTGATGCCCTGGACAGCAGCTGCTGCGAAAGGCTTTTCTGTTGCAACTAATACTTTCATATTCTTTTATCGTATAGTTTTATTACTTCTTAAAATGGTACCGCTAGATCGGGATAAGACGAGCATGGCGGTACCCGAAGAGAAGATGCTATTTTATATAACAATTAATGCTGTGCCTCGAAGTCCTGCATAGCCTTGACGAGAGCCTGAACGCCCTCCATGGTCTGTGCATTGTAGCAGCTTGCACGGAAGCCACCAACAGAACGGTGACCTTTGACACCTACCATGCCACGCTCTGTAGCAAAGTCGAGGAATGACTTTTCGAGGTCCATGTATTCATCGTTCATGACGAAGCAGATGTTCATCAT
>ERZ808270.887-NODE-887-length-14925-cov-2.968393_pt1 | contig 14925 bp, 8 predicted proteins | sample MGYA00521082_ERZ808270 | MGnify/ENA primary metagenome ERZ808270 (study PRJEB31516, sample SAMN03275594) | gut metagenome | biome: mammalia-associated habitat; material: feces | host: Papio cynocephalus | place: Kenya | collected 2012-07-27 ... | reverse complement strand
AGTCCACAAGAGGTAGAGATGAGCATGGCATAGTTCTTGCCCACTTCCACTCCCCAAAGGGGTACCACAGTAGGATTGTCCGTGCCGAACTCGTCCATTGGAATAAATTCGTAGAACACGTCATAGTCGAGCATCAGGAGCATGGCAGGGTCTGTGGGATCGTTCTGCAAGCCAAAGAATCCCTCACTGGCATTGTAGGTCTCCATATAGTGCATGTCGCTCTTGGTGATCAAGTGCTCATACTGCTTACGATAAGGAGTGAAGGCAATGCCGCCGTGGAAAAACACTTCAAGATTGGGCCACACTTCCTCCAAATGTTGCTTGCCTGAGAGTTCCATCACACGCACCAACACAGAGAGCATCCAGGAAGGTACACCACTCAGATTGGTCACATTCTTGTAGAGTGTCTCCTGGGCAATGCGGTCACGTTTTATTTCGAAATCGGAAAGCAAGGCTGTCTGCTTCTTAGGCACACGCACCAAGTTGACCAAAGGATTGATGTTCTCGATGAGGATGGCGCTCAAATCGCCAACCAAGCTCCCCGCCACATTGTAGTTGGGAGAGTGGCTGCCACCAAGGATAAGTCCCTTGCCGTCAAACATCCGGCTCTTGGGATTATTACGAAGATAGAGTGCCACGCAATCGCGACCTCCTGCATAATGTATGTTGTGAAGTCCCTCGGCGGAAACAGGGATGAATTTCGACTTGTCGTTGGTCGTTCCCGACGATTTGGCATACCATTTTACCATTCCGGGCCAAAGGACATCGCTCTCGCCGTGACGCATACGGTCGATGTCACCCTTGAGTTCCTCGTAGGTATTCACCGGCACATTATGTGCAAATTCCTCATATGAACGGGTCATGCCATAAGCATGGTTACGTCCATATTCCGTATCCTTAGCCTCGCCTATCAATCGGGCGAGCACCTGTCGCTGCAAATCTTCAGCTCCATGCACATGCTTTTGGAGCTCTCGCTGTCGTTTCAGAAACGCCAATCGCGCTATACTTGTTAGACTCATTATATTGTATAAGGTGTATTCGTTTAAGCCTACAAAATTAATGCAAACTTTTCGAATAGCTTTAGTTTTTACTTAATTTAATGATTGACACAGAAAAATTAAAGTCGTAATAAAAATATTTACATCATCAACGGAAAGAAATTTTATGCGAATAGCATAAAGTAATAAGGTTGATTTATAATGAATTCCCCGCTGAGTGAACTTGGAATGTGTCGTTCACTCAGCGGGGATTTTTTATTTCAACTTGGGTTTCAACTCGTCTGGAGAATCTTTTGTAAACATGTTGACAGCTGGGGCTTGTTTCTCGTAAAAGTCACGGATTGTCTGCAAATCAAGAGTGAGGGCGGGATGGAACTCGGAGTTTGACATATAGTCAAGAATTGACTTGCGCATCTGCCGCGCTACAAGGCGATGGGCGAGGTCGGTGCTGATATCCATCGTGGTAATAAGCAATTTGCCTTTCAACACATTTGCCTCGACAACCATTCCCAACTTCCTGCTCACATGCCAAGTGTCTATCGGCTGCACGGGCGACTGATAGTCAGCAGGCAGTTCACGAAGATTCATCACCTGTGCCTTGTTCACCAATTCCCACCAATTAAGATTTCCCCAATCGTCTGTGGGGAAATCACGGAACATGGGATGATTTTTGTCTATTGTCACACCTGTGGTGTGGGGCGGACGCATCTTAAACCAACTTGTATTCCAGAATACCGGCAGATAAGTTTGCTTTACATCACTGCCCAAGGTCACCTTTCCTGCTGCCGTAAGCAACACCTTTCCTCCCCGCTCCAAAGTTTTCTGAGCTTTGTTGTCGAGGGTGTCCGTGATATAGATATCCTTGGTCTGAGGCAGCACTACATTGGATGGATAGATCCAAAAGTCCCACGAATTGCTGATAGGGTATCCGTAGTCCTTGTCCACCATGGTTGTAGAGACGGTGAGGGTGAGTTTCATGGGATTGCCGATAGTGTCGAGTGGCATCGTGACGTTGCCCAAAGGTATATTCTTGTCCACAGGGATGTCTTTCAAAGAAAGATTTCCTTTTGCATACACATGATTCTGTTCATCACTTATCGTATAAATAGTTCGTGCTTGTGACAACGATTTCTTATAGGCATTATACATTTCTATATCCACCGAAAATTTCTCGTTGTTGGCATAGACAAACTTCGGGAAACGTGCCAAGGGAACAATGGGAGCACAGAACTGCCGCCAATCATGGGAAGTACAATAGCCTTTTTCCCGCCAAAAGACATTGAGCACACCCACCAAAGCCGTACCCTGTCCGCTATAATCGTTAATTCCCAAAAGTTGGAATCCTGCATAATCCTTGGTACGTAGGTTGCGTTCCACCTCATATTTATAGGCAAGAGTTTGCAGTTTGCCGCTGGCATGAAGAAATTTCTTGGCTTGCCCCGCCATACCATTGTCACGCAACAAGTCGGCAAAGATATCGAAATTGCCGGGTTTATAAACTCCGGTGTATTGGGGACGCTCATCCAAATCGGGGAAAGCGCACCATTGTCCTTGCTCATGACTGATATAGGGTTCATGGATCTGGAAGGTGATAGGCTTTTTGCCTTTTTGAACAAACTGCTCAATAGCTGACTGATAGTTGTCTGTCGACTGCGGGGCACGATCGCCCCAATCGAGTCCACGCGCTCCGCCCTTCACGTGATATTCGCTTTTCGGGTCAAATGCCCAACCTCCACCGACAGAAGCTCCGCAATAGAGTCGGCGGTCATCGCCCGTATGTTTCCAATAGTCCACAAAGTCTCCAACCCATTTCACCCAGTCACCGGCAGGTTCGTTTCCGGCGGCAAGCATACAAAATGACGGATGGTTGCCATATTTTTCCACCATGCGTTGCGTCTCTTCCAACAGATAACGGTCGATGGTCATGCCTCTGCCAAGTTTCACACCATGATTGGGCCATGACGGTCCTTCGGGTTGCAAGTAGAACCCTACTTGGTCAGCGGCTTCAAAGGCAGCCTCTGGCGGACAATAGGAATGGAAGCGCATCATATTGAGTCCGTATTCCTTGCACTTCTTGAAGATTCTAATCCACGACGCCGTGTCTGTAGGAGGATAACCTGTCAAAGGGAAACAGCAGTTGCCCACCGTCCCTCGAATCCAAGTTTTTCTGCCGTTAATATAGATTTGTCTACCTTCTGCGGTAAACTTTCTCATACCAAAATTGACATTCGTCCGCTCTCCATCCATCAAGACGGAGAGGGTGTAGACATGAGGATTGAACTCATCCCACAGTTCCACCTTGTCTCCCATGGGCAACAAGACAGACAAGGTGTCACCCAAGAACCGCATTCCTTTCAATTTTTCAGCCGCACCACCATTGCTTTTTAGCAGGAAAAACTGCACATCATGGCGCCGTCTTTTATCCGCCATGACCATCCTTACCCGAATGCGATTGTTGTCCACATCGGGATACACTTGCAGGTCTTTGATATAGTCCATCGGCTTTGACTGCAGCTCCATCCGTCCGACCACACCATTCCAGTCACCTTGTGTCTGGTCGGTCACGCTATGGGAATCTTGTCCCACACAGACGTGCTCTATTCCATTATATATCTTTAAGGTTATCTCGTTGTCCTTGCCCCAAAGCACATAGGGTGTGATGTCAAACTCATGAGGAACGCTGAGTGAAGAGTCGCGGCCCGCTTCCTTGCCATTGACAAAAACGGTTGTCTCAATGTGAGGGCGTTCCAAGAAAAGGACAACTCGCCGATGTTTCCAGTCTTTAGGAACAAACACACTGCGTTTATACCAAGCGTTGCCCACATAGTGCTTACTTGGCGTCAAGAAGAATGGGAACTTCATCTTCCCCGGCACACGATATTTCTCCATATAGGGATTGAAATAATAGGAAGAGTCGTAAAGACTGCTGACCCATCGGGTGTTGACCGTCACAGCGTCACCCTTACCATTGGTGAGCATAGAGCCGGGTAAATCTACCTGGTCCTCATAAGAAGGGACATCCCCTTGAGCAAAGTGCCATTTGCCGGCAAGATTAATAATGTGGTTCTGACCTTCAGCCCAAGCTGAGAAAGGATACAACATTCCAATAGCCAACAGGAAAGAAGCTACAAGGATTGTGGTTTTAGCGTTGTTGTTCATATAGGATTCATTGTTTACTTTGTAGGCAAAGGTAAGGTAAAAAATGAGACAACACAAAATTTCCTGCAATTTAATTTCTATTCCGCTTATTTGCACTATCTTTAAATAAGATAGACGGCACTCGGGAATAAAAACAAACAAGATTTGTTTTTCTATTCCACTCATTTGCACTATCTTTGCAGACAACAAAACCATGACACCTATGAAAATCTTTTTTTTGTCGGCACTCTTGCTGACTCTCACGCTCGTTACCAATGCCAAGACTATCTATGTGGCACCCAACGGCAATGACCAAGCCTCCGGAACCATCCATTCACCACTCGCCACACTGCCTGCCGCCTACAAAATGGTTGAGCCTGGCGACACCGTCTATTTCCGTGGCGGCGTCTACAAGGTGGACGACAGCCAAATCATGGAGAACAACGGACACTATGCTTTTGTCTTTGCCCTTGAGAAAGGGGGCACCAAGCAAGGACGTACTTGCTTTATGGGCTATCCCGGCGAACGCCCCGTATTCGATTTCTCCGCCTTGCAACTCAATGGGCATACCCGTTTCAGCGCTTTCTACTTAGGGGCTGACTATCTACACTTGCGCAACTTCGACATTGTCGGGGTGCCTGTCCGAGTAAAAGGACACACGCAATCAGAATGTGTAAGCGCCCGAAAGGGATCTTACTGCATTGTGGAAAACATCGCCATGCACGACGGTATGGCTATAGGCTACTATCAAACCACAGGGTCGCACAACCTTGTGCTCAACTGTGACGCTTATAACAATTATGATGATTATTCTGAAGGATGGTATGGAGGAAATACCGACGGTTTTGGCATCCATGTGGAATCACCTGACTGTGTGGGTAATGTTATCCGCAACTGTCGTGCCTGGCGCAACTCCGATGATGGATTCGACCTCATCAGATGTTCCGCTCCCGTGGAAATAGACCACTGTTGGGCTTTCTATAATGGTTTCCGCTCCACTTCCGACCCCACCGACACAGAAACGTTTGAGCGGGCTGGTGACGGAAACGGCTTCAAAGGTGGCGGATGGGGCATGCGCGCTCATGCCTACAACTGCCCCACACCTTGCCCTTCACATTATATTCATGACTGCGTGGCTTTTCACAATAAAGCCAATGGATTCTATGCCAACCATCATCTCGGCGGCAACCGCTGGGAACGAAATGTGTCGGCAGAAAACCTTCGTGACAATTTCAATATGGTCAACCGCAAAGGGAAGTCGGTAAACGAATGCATAGACGTGCCTGGCTATGGTCACAAACTGACTGGCAATATCTCATGGAATCCCAACAAAGAACATCTATCTAATTGTGACGCACACCTTTGTCAACTGAAAGACAATACATTCGACCATAATAAAAATAGGGTAGACAGCACTTGGTTTGTCTCCATTACCCCCAAGGATGTCTTTGCACCAAGGGATGTCTATGGCAACCTTCCCGACATTTCATACCTCCAGCCGTGCCCCAGAAAGTTGACAGCACCCTCAGGACTCTCGGCTTCCCTGTTTCATAAATATTGGGAAATAGAGGCGGAAGACGCTGAAAGCAAAGTGAAATTCCTTGGCGACACATGTGAGATCATCGCTCCTAAAGGGTTGACGCTATGGCGCAAAGATATCATGACAGCGGGTACTGTCATCGAATATGACGCCTGTGTGATGAACAACAGACTGAGTGACATGAACTTCTTTTGGTTGGCAAGCGATCCGAAAGCCAAGAACATTTGGAAAAGAATGAATTGGAGAAAAGGTGTATTCAATCGCTGTTATACCTTGCAGATGTATTATCTGGGATATGGTGGCAACAGCAACCGCACCACCCGATTCCGCCGCTATACAGGCAACGAGGATGCTGTGGTCGACAAGAACTTACGTCCAGCCATCCTCAAAGAATACACTGACCCGCAGCATCTTCTCAAACCCGACCATTGGTATCATGTGAAAATAATGGGAGAGAAAGGACATGTACGTATCTTTATAGACCATGAGTGCATCATGGATTATAAAGACCCCACTCCTTTGGAAAGCGGATGGTTCGGTTTCCGAACCACCCACTCACGGACACGTATCACGAATTTCAAGGCTTACAACCCCTATCAAAATAAAAAAACGGCGCACTTTACAGTGCGTCGTTTTCATTGAAAGGTATAGCGTCTATACATTTAATGTTCTTGGCAAGTTGTTGGGTGCTGCTCGCTCCCACCAATACGGACGTGACTCCTTGCTGGTGCAGAATCCATGCCAGTGCCATCTCCGCCAACGTCTCGCCTCTGCCTTCCGCGACACTGTTCATGTGACGGAGTCGCTGCAACAGTTCCGGTGTCAGCACATCAGGCTTCAGGAAACGGGCTTTGTTCATACGGGAATCCTCTGGAATACCGTGCAAGTAACGGTCGGTGAGCAATCCCTGTGCCAAAGGCGAGAAAGAGATGAAACCGATGCCATGGGCATGGCAATAGTCAAGGATGCCTTCTTCCTGTGGAGCTCGGTCGAGCAGGTTCAAGCGACCTTGGTAGATGAGCAGTGGCACATCGCGTGCCCTGAGATAGTCATCCGCCACTTTCAATGCCTCAAGGGGCCAACGGCTGATGCCCACGTAGAGTGCCTTTCCCTGACGGACAATGTCCACCAATGCCTGCAGCGTTTCCTCAAGTGGCGTATTGGGGTCATAGCGGTGACTGTAGAAAAGATCCACATAGTCGAGGTGCATCCGATGGAGACTCTGGTCAAGGCTTGCCATCAGATACTTGCGCGATCCCCAATTGCCATAAGGTCCCTCCCACATGTCATAGCCCGCTTTGGTGGCGATGAACAGTTCATCACGATAGGGACGGAAACTGTCGTCCATCAACCGTCCCATGGTCTCTTCTGCCGATCCGTAGACGGGTCCGTAGTTATTGGCCAAATCGAAATGGGTGATACCGTTGTCAAAAGCGAAGTGGGTAATCTCCCGACTCCGTTCGTAAGAATCCACACTTCCGAAGTTGTGCCAAAAACCCAAACTAATCTTCGGGAGCAAAACTCCCGACTGGCCACATCGACGATACATCTGCTCACCGCGTCCATAACGGTCTGCGGCAGCTACATAGCGTTGTTTCAGTTCCATACAGTTATGCTTTTTGGTTGTGGTCTGAAGCTATCAGTTGGAGCAATTTCTCCACTGCCTCTTCCTCGGGGATATTCTTTTCCACACACACTTTCTTGCGATAAAGGGAAATCTTGTGTGGTCCAGCTCCTACATATCCATAATCAGCATCCGCCATTTCGCCGGGTCCATTGACAATACATCCCATGATGCCTATCTTGAGACCTTTCATGTCGGCGGTAGCCGCCTTGATGCGGGCAATGGTGGAACGGAGGTCGTAGAGAGTGCGTCCACATCCTGGACAACTGATATATTCTGTTTTCGACGTGCGCAGTCGACCAGCCTGAAGGATACCGAAAGCAGTGTCCTCGATCAACTCGGGAGCTATGTCACCATCGTTCATCAACCACAGTCCATCGGTGAGTCCGTCCATCATCAACGCCCCCATGTCGGCGGCAGCCTCCAACTGGAAGTCGCCTTTCTCCGCAGCGTTGTGACGATACATCTCACAGAACACCACAGGATTGAACAAGCCGTGACACATCATCTCATGCACAAGAGCCCGTTGGTCGCCCAGTCGGTTCTGATGCGTGGTCATGCAGACCACCACCACTTCGGGATGATTGCGCAGACAGGCTTGATATTCCTCGGTTGACACGCCGAACTGAAGCACAAGAAACTTGAGGTCGGTCTTGCACGCACTCATAAACGGCATGGCGGTATGAGGGTAGATGGGGTAAAGGGAGAGTTCGGGATGTGACGCCGCCGCTTCCTCATAAGCATTGAAGTCGATGATGTATTTCTGGTGTCGGTCTGTTTGTTCGGGCAACTTGCCACCCACATAAACATAATCGGCCTTCAAAGGGGCCGTTGTGGGCTTATAGCTGCTCACGACAATAGGGACATTGCTGCCGCCGATGCCTTTTACCGCACGAGTAACACGGCGCTCGGGCTGCAACCAGTCAAACTTCTCATAGACTTCGCCAGGTATCATCAGATGGCCGGCACGACTCGTCATATAGTCCACCAAATGGCGTGCCACGGGTATCTCCGCCTCCGGCTCCTCGCTCAATGACACTCGCACGGTGTCACCTATTCCGTCAGCGAGCAAGGCTCCGATGCCTACGGCACTCTTGATACGGCCGTCCTCGCCCTCGCCTGCCTCAGTCACACCGAGGTGGAGAGGATAGTTCATGCCTTCCTTTTCCATCTCGCTGACCAACAAACGCATGGAGCGCACCATAACCACGGTGTTGGAGGCCTTGATGGAGATGACCACATTGTCGAAATGCTCACGCTTGAAAATGCGGAGGAACTCCATACAGCTTTCCACGATACCCTCTGGCGTATCGCCATAGCGGCTCATGATGCGGTCGGAAAGCGAACCATGGTTCACACCGATACGCACCGCAGTGTGGTTTTCCTTGCAAATGTTGATAAACGGCACCAGCCGTTCTTCTATTTTTTTGATTTCCTCGGCATACTCCTCATCGGTGTATTCCAGTTTTTTGAATGTTCTGGCTGGGTCCACATAGTTGCCAGGATTGATGCGCACCTTCTCGGCATAGAGGGCGGCGACATCCGCCACATGGGGATTGAAGTGGACATCCGCCACCAACGGAGTCATATATCCATCGGCACGCAAGGCGGCATTGATATTCTTCAGATTCTCCGCCTCGCGCACACCCTGGGTGGTCAAGCGCACCAATTCGCCACCGGCATCGATAATGCGTTCGGCTTGCGCCACACTACCCTCGGTGTCTGTGGTCTTGGTTGTGGTCATCGACTGTATGCGCACAGGGTTGGCGCCACCCATTTGGATAGCGCCCACCTGCACCACGCTCGATTCCCTGCGTTGGTAATTGAACAAATCCATATATTAATTGGTCTTGAAATCATACTTCACCTCGGCAAGATCGGCATTTGCTTTTTCGATTTTCTTGCCCAATCCGGCCTTGTATTCCTCCATCTTGCGGGCGATGTCCTCATCCGCAAGGGCCATCATCTCGGCGGCGAGAATCGCAGCGTTCATGGCGCCATTGACGCCCACGGTAGCCACAGGAATGCCCGGTGGCATCTGAATGATGCTGAGCATGGCATCAAGACCGTCGAGCATGCCTTTGATGGGTACGCCGATGACAGGGAGTGTGGTGGAGGCGGCGATGACACCAGGAAGTGCGGCGGCCATGCCAGCACCGGCGATGATGACACGGATGCCCCGAGCCTTCGCCCCTTTGGCAAACTCTTCCACGGCATCAGGAGTGCGGTGGGCGGAGAGAGCGTTCACTTCAAATGGTATCTGCATGTCGTTGAGAAACTTGCAGGCCTTTTCCATAACGGGCAGGTCACTGGTCGAGCCCATGATAATACTTACTAACGGTTTCATGTTTCAGTATGTTTTTGAGTTACATTATAGCAATGGTATAGTAGGCGGTGAGCAGTCCCACCCCAAATCCGCCCAGCACTTGTGAGAGGGTGTGCTGACGCAGAATCATACGGCTCGTGCCGACCATGCCCGCCACGAGCATGACCACACAGAACCACCAAGTGGGGTTGAAAAGGAAGATGCCCGAGAAGGCTATCAGCGCACCCGCCACACCGCCGATGGCGGCTGTATGAGTGGATATTTTCCACCACACATTGATGATGGCACACAGCACTTGCAAAAACAGGGCCGCCATCAGGATGCTTCCCATGAAGTGGGGGATATGGAATATCTCCATCAAATAGAGACACACGAAATAGCAAAGGATAGAAATGGTGTAGGGCACCATACGACGCTCCTTGATGCCCAGTTCAATGGGCGACCATCCCTGATAGTGGCGGTAGAGATGGATGAGCATGGTGGGCAGAAGGATAGTGAACAGGTAGACCATGGATAACACAAATATCTTATACCCAGTGGGCATAAGGCTCAAGTAGCTGAGAAAGAAAAGCACCGCCAACCCCAACAAGGGCAGGTAAAAGGGGGTGAACAGCATACTCATCACCCGTGCTATCATTATAATCGTCTTGTTGTTCATTCTTTACGTAATCTTGCGACAGGAATACCCAACTGTTCTCGGTATTTGGCAATGGTACGGCGCGCTATCGGAAAGCCGCGTCGCTCCAACTCCGCCTTCAGAGCGTCGTCGCTCAAAGGTTTGTGCTTGTCCTCATGGGCTATCACTTCCTTGAGGGCCACCTTGATTTTTCGGGTAGAGAGTTCTTCACCGTCTTCGGTAGTATAGGCTTCGCTGAAGAAATAGCGCAAGGGGAATGTTCCCCAACGGGTCTGTGCATATTTCCCGTTGCTCACACGGGAGATGGTGGATATGTCGAGACCGGTCTTCTCTGCTATGTCTTTCAGGGTCATCGGATGAAGGTCTGCCTCGTCACCGTCAAGGAAAAACTTGTGCTGCCAGGCGATGATTGCCTTCATGGTGACGTAGAGTGTGTGACGGCGTTGCTTCACGGCATCGATGAAACTCTGGGCCCGGTCCACTTTCTGCTTGGCATAGAGCAGGGCCTCCTTGGTCTCGCGGTTCATGCCGTTTTTGTTTTTCTTGTAGGTGTCGAGCATATCGACAAAAGAGGGCGACACATAGAGATCGGGGATTCTGCCTTTATTGATGCTGAAGCTGACCTGTCCGTCATCGTCGGTGTCCACCACAAAGTCTGGGGTTATCTGTTGCATATTCCTGCCAACGGTCTCCCCCATCGACGCACCAGGTTTGGGATTCAGTTTGAGTATTTCTTTCTGGATGGCAGCCACCTCGTCGTCGGTGAGCGAGAGGTGCTGCTTGATTTTGTCCCAACGTTTCTTGATGAACTCGTCGTAACATTCGTCTATCACCCGATAGACCAGCATGTTGATTTTGCTGCCCTTCTTGCGCTCCACCTGCAGCAGCAGACACTCCTTGAGGTCGCATGCCCCGATGCCGGCAGGGTCGAAGTCTTGCAACGTTTCAAGCATCTCCTTGATTTCCGCTGCCGAAGCGTCAATATTGTGATAGATGGCCAGTTCGTCCTCGATGGTGTCAAGGGGCTTGCGCAGCAGACCGTCCTCGTCGAGCGAGCCAATGAGATATTCCAGAATGTCACGTTGTTTGTCTGTCAACTCCAACTCGCCCACCTGTTCGTTGAGTTTGTCGTAAAAAGAAGTGGAGTCTCCGTAGACTTGTTCTTCATAGTCTGCTGTCTGTTGGGATTTGCCGGCATGTTCATAGTCGGGAAGGGCGTCATCCTTGCCTATGGAGTCGAGCACGTTGTCCAACTCGTCTTTACGGTCTTCACGCTCGGCGTGCTCCTCATACGATTCTTCTGTACCGTCCGTTGTGTCCCGTGTTCCGTCGTCGTCATTATGATTGTCATTCATGGCGTCGTCGGGAGAGACACTCTCAAGGGCAGGATTGTCATCGATTTCCATGTCCACCTTTTGCTCCAGTTCAGCCAAAGGCATCTCCAACATTTTCACAACCGTCATCTGCTGTTGTGAAAGTTTCTGCAATTGCTGCAGCTTCTGGGTCTGAGTCTGGATGAGTTTTTGTGACATGGATATTTGTATGAATCGTTTTACCATGCAAAAGTACATAAAAAAGAATAAACGCAAAATAAAAACGCGCACATTAACGTTACTTATAGAAACGATTCCTCATGAACAAAAAAATAGACTATATTTCTTTCGCCGCCAAGTGGGTGTTTCTCTTGACATTTCTTCTGTCTTTCCCCACTCTGCAAGCGGCTCCCATAGGCTCATGGAAGGCTTATATGGCCTACCATGAGGTGACGGAAATCGAAAAGGGTGGCCACACACTTTATGTGTTGGCTTCCAAGAGTCTTTATTGTTACAACACTCAGGACAACAGCATCCAGACCTTCGACAAGGCCAACTCACTGAGCGACTGCGAGATAGAACACATAGCCTGGTGCCAGACTGCCCATAGTCTGCTCATTCTCTATGCCAACAACAACATGGATATCTTGAGCGGAAACGGCACCGTCACCAACGTGCCTGCCTATTACAATTTCACGACCAGCAGCGACAAAACAATCAACGATGTCTATGTCTACGGCTCCAACGCTTATCTCGCCACAGGTTTCGGTATTGTGAATATCAACATGAAGGCGAAGGAAATCAGCAATACTTACAATCTGGGATTCAAGGTTGACTACTGCTATATCAACGGAAACAACATCTTTGCCGCCTCGTCTACCCAGGGTCTCTATTCCGCACCGCTTTCCGCCAACCTGCTTGACAAGAACAACTGGAAACGGACAGGGGAATACACGCCTCGGCAAAAGACCGTCGACCCGGAACTGCTCGCCACTGTGAAAGTGCTGAACCCCGGCGGACCGAAATACAATTTTTTTGAATACATGAAGTTTGTCGACGGCAAACTCTATACTTGCGGCGGTGGCTACAACACCATCGACGATTCCAACCGCCCCGGCATGGTACAAGTGTTGCAACCCTATGACGACCAATGGCAAATCTACCAAGACCAGCTCGACACCATCACGGGAGTGAAATACATTTCCGTCAACTGTCTCGCCGTCGACCCCCTGGATTCCAAGCATGTGTTCGCCTCGGGCAAGAATGGACTCTATGAGTTTTACGACGGAAAATTCCTACACCATTTCAATGAGGACAATAGTCCGATTGTGTCGGTATATAGAGACAACAACCATGACTATACGTTCGTCTTTTCCGTCATCTTCGACAATACTGGCAACCTTTGGCTCTACAACAGTTTCAACGACCGCGATGTGTCTCTGTTGGAATTTACCAAGGAACGGGAGTGGAAAAGTTTTCCACACAAGGAGATGCGTTGGGACGGAACCCATGTGGAAAAGGCGATCCGACAACCCATGTGGGACAGCCGGGGACTGCTGTGGACAGTGAACGAGGATTTCGAGAAACAATGCTTCAACTGCTACCAACCCAGCACGGATGCCGTGAAAGTCTATGACAAGTTTGTCAACGAGGATGGCGAGAACCTGACTTTCTCCGACGGCAACTATGGTTTCCACTGCATCGCCGAGGACAAAGAGGGAAACATTTGGGTGGGTTCGACGCTGGGTCCCCTGTATCTCTCTGCGGAAAACATCGCCTCGGGCAACGAGACCTTGACTCAAGTGAAGGTGCCGAGAAACGACGGCACCAACTATGCCGACTATCTACTTGCCAACGTACAAATCATGTCCATGGCGGTGGACGGAGCCGGCCGCAAATGGTTTGGCACCAACGGCAACGGGGTCTACCTCATCAGTCAGGACAACATGACACAGATTCACCATTTCCTCACCACCAACAGCGACCTCATCTCCAATGTCGTCAAGTCGATAGCCATCGACGAGAGAACGGGTGAGGTGTTCTTCGGCACCGACAAGGGACTGTGCTCCTATATGAGCGACGCCACTGCGACCAACGAGGAAATGACGAAGGACAATGTCTATGCCTATCCCAATCCTGTGCGCCCCGGCTATGAGGGCAACATCACCATCGTGGGACTGTCTTACAATGCTGACGTGAAGATTGCCACCACAAGCGGCACACTCGTGGCACAAGGCAAGAGCACGGGCGGCAGCTTTGTCTGGGACGGCCGTGACGGCAGCGGGAAAAAGGTAGCAAGCGGCATCTATATGGTGGAGACCGCCAAGAGTGACGGTTCGAAAGGAACTGTCTGCAAAATAGCCATTGTCAGATGAAAAAATGCCACATTCCTCTTTTGGTCATTGCGGCCTTCACCCTGCTGCAGCTGGTTGTGCTCGTTGTGTTCGGCTATACGCCTTATCCCGACAGTGACGGCTACTTGAACTTGGCCCGTGAATGTGTGACACAAGGGGAGCCTTATCCCACACACAGACAACTCGCCGAGTTGCCCTTCATCTGGAATATGGGCGCCATCAATGCCGTCTACTGCTCATTGCGACTCTTCGGCACAGCCTATCCTCTGCTTGTCGTGTATTCTGTCCTAAAAGGTGTGACGGCCTGGTTGGTCTATAAAACCGCTGAACGACTCGCCAACACCAAGACGGCACTGATTGCATTGACCATCTATGTACTTTACCTGCCCAACTACGGCGAAGGTACCTCTTTTCACAGCGAGTTGCCTTTCACCTTTCTTTGCATGCTTGCTTTTTGGCTGATGGTCTGCAAACAGCGGTTTGTTTGGGGCGGCATCGTACTCGCCATTGCCAACTGGGTGCGCCCGTTTGCTTTGGTGTTCCTTGTTGCCATGCTGGTCTATCTTCTTCTTTTCCACAAACAACGACTCCGCCGTATCGTCCAATTATCAGCCAGCTATGCCGTGGCTGTCTGCTTCATCGGTGCGGGATGTTTCCTGCGGACCGGTCATTTTCTCTATCAGGCAAAAACGGGATGGATGGCATTGATGCAGTATCATTGGGATCATGACACCGACCAACAGTCAGACCGTCATCTCTTTGCTTGCGGAGACCCTACAAAAGTACCCGATGAGTGTTTCAACTACCAGCAACGCGACTCGCTATGGCACCACAATTTCTTCAAATGGTTGCCAGACAACAAGGGGGAATATGCCCGACAAATTCCTTATAAGGTCATGAAGACCTACGTGTCTGACAACTGCAACCTTTGTGCTCTGATGAACAAGCAGCAGAAAGCCGCCCCCTATATGTATGCCCCCATCAGCATGGAGCGT
>ERZ808270.886-NODE-886-length-14933-cov-9.664068_pt1 | contig 14933 bp, 13 predicted proteins | sample MGYA00521082_ERZ808270 | MGnify/ENA primary metagenome ERZ808270 (study PRJEB31516, sample SAMN03275594) | gut metagenome | biome: mammalia-associated habitat; material: feces | host: Papio cynocephalus | place: Kenya | collected 2012-07-27 ... | reverse complement strand
GGAATTTTGAATTAGGAGTTTGGAATTTTGAATTAGGAATTTTGAATTAGGAGTTGTTCTCGGGCTTCGCCCTGCGATTGGGAATTATCCAGTTTGGAATTTTGAATTAGGAGTTTGGAATTTTGAATTAGGAATTTTGAATTAGGAGTTGTTCTCGGGCTTCGCCCTGCGATTGGGAATTATCCAGTTTTGAATTTTGAATTAAAAATTAATTAAATAAAAAAACAACAGAAAAATGAAAAAGATTATTTTGATGCTGATGCTCTTTATGCCATTGGCAACATTCGCTCAGAAGTTCGGTCACATCAACGCCCAGGACGTAATGCAGTCAATGCCGGAGTTCATCAAGGCGCGTGGCGAGGTGGAGGCTGCTGCAAAGCAGTACGACAACGACATCAAGGCTATGCAGGACGAGCTTCAGCGCAAGGCTCAGGACTACGACAAGAATGCCTCTACAATGAACGACACAAAGCGTAAGGAGACAGAGGAGAGCCTTCAGCAGATGTATCAGAAGGTGCAGCAGGCTGCACAGGACAACCAGCAGGCTCTCTCAAAGCTTCAGCAGGAGAAGATGGGCCCTATCTTCAATAAGGTGATGGAGGCCATCAAGGCAGTAGGCAAGGCTGGTGGCTATGTCTACATCATGGACACCACAAGCGGCATTCCCTACATCAGCGACACACTCTCTAAGGACGTGACCACTGAGGTGAAGGCTCAGCTCAACAAGACAAAGTAAAGAAACACAACTCACCGTAAATAAGTATAAACAATATGCTTAGCTCGTCATTAATCAGGAAGGCAACGCTCTTCCTTCTCTTTCTCGTCTTGCCGCTTGCGGCAAGCGCACAGCAGTTGCGCTTCGGCTATTTCAGCTATGAGGAGGTGCTCAAGTCGATGCCCGACTACGCTCTCGCCACGCGCAACATGGATGATCTGCGCCAGAAGTATGACGCCGAGATGAAGCGTGCCGAGGACGAGTTCAACGGCAAGTACGAGGACTTCCTTGACGCGCAGCACGACCTCGTGCCTGCCATTCTGCGCAAACGCCAATCGGAACTTCAGGAGATGATGCAGAAGAACGTGGCTTTCAAGCAGGAGGCGGAGCGCCTTCTTAAGCAGGCTGAGGCTGACGCCTATGTTCCCGTGAGACGCAAGCTTGACGCTGCCGTGAAGAAAGTGGGACAGAAGCAGGGCTATGCCTTCGTTCTCAACACTGACGGCGACGCTTGTCCGTACGTCAATCCGGAGATGGGCGAGGACGCCACGCAGTTCATAAAGGACGAGCTCGGACGATAATGCCCGGGCTGAGAAAAACTCTACAAACAGTTTTATTATGATGTTCCCACAGACTCCCGGACCCATCGGGGTGTTCGACTCGGGCTACGGTGGGCTGACCGTCCTTCATGGTATACGCCAGCTCCTCCCGCAGTACGACTATATGTACCTGGGCGACAATGCGCGTGCCCCTTACGGCTCGCGCTCGTTCGAGGTGGTGTATCAGTTTACGCGGCAGGCTGTGATGAAGCTCTTCAGCATGGGATGCCATCTCGTCATCCTCGGCTGCAACACCGCTTCCGCCAAGGCACTGCGCAGCATACAGCAGCGCGACCTGCCGCATCTCGACCCAGAGAGGCGCGTGCTTGGCATAATCCGCCCGACGGCGGAGGTGATAGGTGACATCACGAAGTCGCGCCATGTCGGCGTGCTTGCCACGGAGGGCACCATCAATAGCCGCTCCTACTCGATGGAGATAAAGAAGCTCTTCCCCGACATTGAGGTGTCGGGCGTGGCTTGTCCGCTGTGGGCTGCCATCGTTGAGGCTGGCGAGGCTGACTCTCCCGGAGCTGACTATTTCGTGAAGAAGCGTATCGACCAGCTTATGCGCAAGGATCCGGACATTGACACTATCATCCTCGGCTGCACCCACTACCCGTTGCTCATGAGCTCCGTGGTGAAGAACGTGCCCGACGGTGTGCGCATCATGTCGCAGGGCGCATACGTTGCCGAGGCGTTGCAGGATTATCTCGTGCGCCATCCGGAGATGGAGCGTAAGGTGACGCAAGGCGGCACGTGTCGCTATTTCACTACAGAGAGTAGTGAGCGCTTCAGCGAGACCGCTCGCATCTTCCTCCACGAGGATGTAAATGTCAGCCACGTGGATCTCTCCGAGTGAGGGGGAGCGGGAGGTGTCCCGTTTTATGGTGACTGAACACAAAACAACCATTACATCATTTACAACCCAAGCAATATGTGAGGTTTGTCAATGATGTAATGGTTGTTTTTTTGCTATTTTTCCGCTAAAATATCTGATCTATCCTTTCTTTGCCTGACATTCCTCAAGCACACGGAGCCAGTTGCCTCCCCATATTTTTGCCATGTCCTCTTCCGAATAGCGTCGGCGTAGGAGTTCTTTCGTGAAGTTGATGAGTTCCGAGGCGTCAGCAAGTCCTGGCACGCCGCCGTCGCCGTCGAAATCGGTGCCGAGTCCGACGTGGTCGATGCCCATGACCTTTATGGCATGTTCGAGATGTGTCATAGCGTCGGTGATGCAGGCGTTGCTGTCGGTGCGCAGGAAGCCGTTGTAGAGCGTTATCTGGCATACGCCGCCTTTAGCGGCAAGCGCCCTCAGCTGGTCGTCAGTGAGATTGCGCGGCACATCGCAGAGGCGTCGGCAGTTGGAGTGGGAGCACACGATAGGCGTGCGCGAGATGTGGAGAGCGTCGTAGAACGAGCGTTCTCCGGCGTGGCTGAGATCGACCATCAGTCCGAGGCGGTTCATCTCCGCTATTACCTTCTCGCCGAACTCGCTCACGCCTCCATGCGTGTCTTGCGAGCGTCGTGCCGAGTCGCAAATCTGATTGTCGCCGTTGTGGCACAGCGTGATGTAGACGATGCCGCGCTTCGCGAAGTGCTCCACGTTGCTGAGGTCGTTCTCAATGGCAAGTCCGTTCTCAATGCCGATCATCAGAGAGCGTTTGCCTGCACGCTTGTTGGCAAGCAGTTCGTCGCGGTTGTGGGCGAGGGCAATGAAGCGCGAGTCGCTGAGCACCGTGTCGTTAATCTTGTCGAAGATGAGGTCGGCATACGCCTTTGGGCTTTCCACGCCGAACGGCGCCACATCAGCGAACTTCTCGTTGCCCTGCGGTTGAGGCAGGTAAGCCACCATTGTCACGGCGTCAGGTCCACCCTCCGTCATCTTGTGGAGGTCGTAGAGAATAGTTGGGTCGCGCTGCTCGAAGTGGATGCCCTGCGGGAAGAACATCGGTGTGTCGCAATGGGAGTCGAGCGTGAGATTGCGTCTGTGGAATTGCTTTGCTCTGCGGAAAATGTCGGCCTCGGCGGTGAGCCATGCGAAGAGCGGTTGCCCGTCATCGCCGAGCCATTCGGGATGCCACTGTACGCCCATGACAGCCTTGTGCTCGCGGCTCTCAACAGCCTCCACGATGCCGTCAGCGGCGCGTGCCGTCACCTTGAGATGTGGACCCGGCGCGGCGATGGCCTGATGATGGAAAGAGTTGACGAAGATGCGCTCCGCGTTGTAGATGGAGTGCAGTGTAGAGTCCTTCTCGATGGCGACGCTATGGGTAGGCTCCGTGCGGTCGGCATCCTGCGAGTGGCGGAAGTTGGTGGCGACGTGCGAGATGTCCTGGTGGACGCGTCCGCCGAGAGCCATGGCGAGCGTCTGAATGCCACGGCAGATGCCGAGCATAGGAATCTGGCGGTCGAAGGCGAGGCGCGTGAGTAACAGCTCAGGCAGGTCGCGCTCGTTGTTAATATGATGGAGTGTCGGCAGAGGTTCCTCGCCAGCCCACAGCGGGTTGTAGTCGGCGCCGCCGGTGAGGAGCAGCGCGTCAATGGTGTCGAGCGTGCCAAGCAGCACGTCGCGGTCGGCGATAGGCGGTATGAGCATAGGCACGCCTCCTGCCTGCACAATCTGTCGGTAGTAGCGGTCGCGCAGTGTGGCGTCAATGCCCTCATAGTTGGTTGTTATGCCCACGACGGGGCGTTCGTTCTTCTCAGGCGGCACATTGTAGAACGTCTGGAGATGTCGGTCGAGACTGAATGATTTCATCGTATTGGAGAAATAAAAAAAGGCAACAGAGACAACTTCCGTTGGCTGAGCCTTTAGCTGGCGGCCTTAAAGTTGCTTCTGTTGTCTTCAGCTGTTTTTAAACGTAAGTTTCTTTGATAGCGGCAAGAGCCGGGCATTTACTCCATGTCTTCGAGGTGAACAGGGATTTCGCGCTTTATGCTTTGGTCGAGCGAGATGAGCGTCTCTGTAGACACCACGCCCGGAATCATCTGCATCTTGTTGTTGAGCAAGTCCATGAGCTGCTCATTGTCGCGGGCGTACACCTTCAGCAGCATCGTGTAGGGACCCGTTGTGAAGTGACATTCCACGATTTCGGGGATTTCAATGAGCTGCTTCACAACGTCCTTGTACATGTTGCCACGCTCAAGGTTCATGCCTACGTAGGTACAAGTAGTGTAGCCCACGCTCTTGGGGTTGACATCGAATCCGCTGCCCGTGATTACGCCGCCTTGGATGAGATGCTGTACGCGCTGGTGGATGGCGGCACGCGACACGCCGCACTCGGCTGCCACATCCTTGAATGGTATTCGAGCGTTTTTGGAGAGAATACTCAGTATTTTCTTGTCGAGATTATCAATTTTGTCCATCTTGAATAATGATATTTTGTCTGTGATTACATTTTGATAGCAAAATTAGGCATTATATTTGAGATGAGCAACAATTTGCCTAATCATTTTTTGTTTTTTAGTACAAATAGAAAGAAGACGGCGCCGAATGAGAAAAAAGAGGTGCGGCATAACAGCCGCACCTCTCTGCCAAACACACATTTGATGTCTTCTTATTTCATTATCTTCTTGCTCTTGTCTCCGTCCTTGACGATGTACACGCCCTTGGGCAGACCTTCGGTGGATGAGCCCATGAACGTGCCGTTGACGTTGTAGACGCGCTTTGCTGAGGCTTTGTAGCCGTCGGCAGCGACGCCCTTCACGCCCGTGATGTTGCCCTCGCCGTCGATGGAGATGACTGAGATTTCGGAGTTGATGCCCGCCTCGTTGTCGAGATAAGCTGCCACGATGTAGTAGTCGACGCCTTCCTCAAGGTTGCCGTAGGTGAGCGAGAAGTTGCCCTTCATTGCCATCTCGTCGAAGATGGCGTCAAACTCGTTGGCGTCGAGATAGTCCCATAGACTGTTGCTGAAGCCATACTGCATGTAGTCTCTGATGGAAAGATCCTTTCCAGTGAACTCGTCCTTCATATTGCTTTTGGCGATGGAGCCGAAGGTGTAGTAGCGGTCTGGGTCGTCGGGAGTGATAGTCACCTTCACTCCGTCGGCAGTGCGCTCGGCAGTGAGGGCAATCTTGTTGTCGATTGGCTGCACGGGCTTCGTGTGGAACTCGACGCGCTTTATCTCCGTGTCGCAGGCTCCCTCGTCGTCGATGCCGTGAAGCCAGATGATGTAGTCGTGGTCGGGGAGCAGTCCGGCCTGAAAGTCGGTGTTGTCGCCCTGGTAGGTCATCTGGTCGATAAATTCGGACATGTCCATTTCGTAGCTTGCAGCCATTTCCTTCATCCATTTCTCGTCTTCCTCGGCAAGCTTGTCGTCGTCGTCGTAGCCGTACTCCTTGTAGAGATTCTTCTCAAGGTAGGAAACATAGTAATGGGCGTCGGGGTCAGTGGTCTTCATTATTTCCTTGACGTACAGTTCATGAATCTCAAGGTCTAAGCTGACGGGGCATGCCTTTGACCATGTGGCGCGTGTGGAGGTCGTGGCTGGATTGTCGGCTGCCGTGGCGTTTGACGGAGCCAGGGCCGCTGCGAGCGCCAGTGTGGCGGCAGCAAGGAGGCGTAGTGATTTTTTCATGTTTGGGTTTTCTTTTTTATGGTTTTTGTTGTTGAATGTTTATTTGCATGCCTTGTCGAGCCGCTGCATCCATTTGCCGCCCTTCATGCAAGCGATGCCGATGATGACGAACGGGATGCTCAGCAATTGTCCCATGTCGAGAGGCAGCGATGCCTCAAATGCCTCCTGAATCTCCTTCGTGTACTCGATGAAGAAGCGTGCCGTGAAGATGTAGGTGAGGCAGAGTCCGAAGAAGAAGCCCGTGCCAACGCGTTGCGGCTGGCGGCGATAGATGGTCCATCCGATGAAGAACAGCGCAGCGTAGACGATTGCCTCATAGAGCTGTCCGGGATGGCGCGGCATCTGGTCGACACGTTGGAAGATGAAAGCCCATGGCACGTCGGTCACCTTGCCGATAATCTCTGAGTTCATAAGATTGCCGAGGCGGATGAAGCACGCCGTGAGCGGAGTGGCGATGGCGATGTTGTCGAGCACTTGCCACACATTCATCTTCGTGCGGCGCACGTAGAGCCACAGGGCAAGAATCAAGCCTATCGTGCCGCCGTGCGAGGCGAGTCCACGATAGCCCGTGAACTGCCATGAACCGTCGGACATGAACTCAATGGGCAGGAATATCTCGACGAAATGGCGCCAGGAGGAGAGGAACACGTCGGGCTGATAGAAGAGACAGTGGCCGAGGCGTGCACCGATGAGTATGCCGACGAAGCAATAGATGAAGAGCGGATCGAAAAGTTCCGGCTTCACCTTCTGCTCCTTGTAAAGACGCTGCACACAGAGGTAGGCGAGTGAGAGGCCGATGAGCCAGCACAGCGAGTACCAATGGATGGCGAGAGGACCGAGTTTCACTGCAGTGATACTCGGGTCCCACACAATGTAGTTGAGAATATTTATCATGTCTTGCTTGTTAAAGGAAAGTCAGCTCAATGGCCATCAGCTCGTCAGCTCAATGGCCATCAGCTCGTCAACTCGTCAACTCGTCAACTCGTCAACTAATTACACATTAAATCTGAAGTGCATGATGTCGCCGTCCTCCACGACGTAGTCCTTGCCCTCGATGGAGAGTTTGCCAGCCTCGCGCACGGCAGCTTCAGAGCCATACTTGAGGTAGTCGTCGTACTTGATGACCTCGGCGCGGATGAAGCCCTTCTCGAAGTCGGTGTGGATGACGCCGGCGCACTGCGGAGCCTTCCAACCTTTGTGGTAGGTCCATGCCTTCACCTCCATCTCGCCGGCAGTGATGAATGTCTCAAGATTGAGGAGGCTGTAGGCCTTCTTGATGAGGCGGTTGACACCGCTCTCCTCCAGTCCGAGTTCCTCAAGGAACATCTGTTTGTCCTCGTAGGTCTCCAGAGAGGCGATGTCCTCCTCTGTCTTGGCTGCGATGACGAGCATCTCTGCGCCCTCACTCTTGGCAATCTCCGCTATTTGCTCCGAATACTTGTTGCCCGACTTCGCCGACGCCTCGTCGACATTGCAGACGTAGAGTACGGGCTTGGCAGTGAGAAGGAAGAGGTCGTGGGCATAGCGCTGTTCCTCCTTCGACTCAAACTCGACGGTGCGTGCGTTCTTTCCCTGCTCAAGCACGTCCTTGTAGGCTTCGAGCACGCTCACGGCAATCTTCGCGTCCTTGTTGTTGCCGATGGAAGCAATCTTCGACTGCTTTTGGAGTTGCGACTCAACGGTCTCAAGGTCCTTGAGCTGCAGCTCGGTGTCGATGACCTCCTTGTCCTCGACGGGGTTGACACTGGCTCCGCCCTCGCGCACGATGTTGTCGTCGTCGAAGCAGCGCAGAACGTGGATGATGGCGTCTGTCTCACGGATGTTGCCGAGGAATTTGTTGCCGAGGCCCTCGCCCTTGCTTGCACCCTTCACGAGTCCGGCGATGTCGACGATTTCGCAGGTGGCAGGCACGATACGTCCCGGATGTACAATCTCGGCGAGCTTCGTCAGTCGCTCGTCGGGCACGGTGATGACGCCGACATTAGGCTCGATTGTGCAGAAAGGGAAGTTGGCTGCCTGTGCCTTTGCGTTGGAGAGACAGTTGAAGAGAGTGGACTTTCCCACGTTAGGGAGTCCTACGATACCACATTTTAATGACATAGAATATTTTTTTTGATGAAAGCCCTATTCTCTTTACCCTCATCCTTGAGGGAAGGGAATGATGTGTTTGCGTTTTTTATGTTTAGGGCTTTTAATGTTTATTACTTGATTTAGACATGCGCTCCTCCCCGGTAGGGAGAGAAACGGGGGGAGAGGCTTTATGGCTCCTCCGAATAGAGCACTTGCAGCACGGTCTGTCCCACGGCCTTCAGCACCTGAGGGTCGATGTGTTCCATGGTGTCGCTGACGGTGTGCCATGTAGGTCCGAAGGCACTCTGCTGGCAGTCGGGGTAGTAGGGGATGATGTCGATGCAGGGGATGCCCGCCTTCTCGTTGACCGGCACGTGATCGTCGGTTATCATGCCTCCGTCCTGCATGGGGAAGAAGGAACCGTAGCCAATCTGTGAGGCAGTGAGCCACACCTTGTTGACAATCTCGGCGGCGTACTGCTTCGACACAGCCTCCTGATAGAATTTGGCGCCTTCGCCGCCCACCATGTCGAGCAGTATTCCGTAGCGTGCCTTGTAGCCCTTGGGCAGATGCTCAGCCCAGTACTGTGCTCCGAGAGCCCACGTGTCTTGTGAGTCCTGCACGTCCGACCATTGTGGCGTGCCCCAATCCTCGGCGTCGAAGCATACGAAGTCGACGCCAACGTTCAGCGTCGTGTCGCTTTGCAGCGCGCGTGCCACCTCGAGCATTACAGCCACGCCACTCGCTCCGTCGTTGGCAGCCATGACGGGCTTGTGCCAGTTGGCGGAATCGGGGTCGTTGTCAGCCCACGGACGGCTGTCCCAATGGGCGCAGAGCAGTATGCGCGTGGAGCGTTCCGGGCGGAAGTGTGCAATGATGTTGCGTGAGTGGAGCAGCGTGCCGTCCCATCCCTTGAGGTCGGCATCTTGCGTCTCCACGGTCATTCCATACTCGCGGAACTTCGCCATAATCCATTCGCCACAGAGGTCGTGAGCCTTTGAGTTCATCGTGCGCTCGCCGAAGGAGCATTGCTTCTGCGCGAAGGTGTAGGCAGAGTCGGCGTTGAACGCTGGCCCTACGAGAGCCACGGTGTCGGTTTCAGCCGACTTCTTTGCTGCGTTCTTGCATGACGCGCAAGAGCAGGCGATAGCCACGGCGACAAATGCTATGAATGTAGAAAATATTGATTTCTTCATATTTCAAAAGTCGTAATTCAAAAGTCGTAATTCCTAACTCCTAATTCCTAACTCCTAATTCTTTTTAGCCTCATAGGCGAGGGCGTACATTCTTATTTGCTTCACCATGGCGAGAAGTCCGTTGGAGCGTGTCGGGGAGAGATGATCCTTGAGTCCGATGCGGTCGATGAAATAGAGGTCGGCGTCGAGGATTTCGTGCGGTGTGTGTCCGCTGAGCACCTGTATGAGCAGGGCGATGATGCCCTTGACGATGAGAGCGTCGCTGTCGGCGGAGAACACGAGGCGTCCGTCGTCGGTCATGTCACACTGCACCCATACGCGACTTTGGCAACCGTCGATGAGGTTCTGCTCGGTCTTGTACTTCTCGTCGAGCGGCTGAAGGTCGCCTCCGAGGTCAATCAGCAACTGGTACTTGTCCATCCAGTCGGTGAAGTCTTGAAACTGTTCAATGACTTCGTCTTGTGCTTCGTTTATTGTCATATATGTTCTTTTTAGTTGATGAGTTTTTTAGTTGACGAGTTCGTTAGCTCGTCAACTGTCTATTTGTCCACTTTCTCTAACTTAAACAACTTGTCGCTTGGGCGTATCTTGCCCGGCACGCGGAAGGAGACGTGCTGTCCCTTGTGTGCCGTCTCGACGGGCTTCAGGTCGTAGCGTATCTCGTCGACGTCAACGTACATGACGCCCGTCGTGGGACCAGTGATGAGGAGCTTGTCGCCGACGGAGAACTCCGCAGCCTCGCACGTGAACTCCGCCACGCCGAGTTTGGAGAAATACTTCACGCCACGGCCCACGTACACCTTCTTCTCTGTGGCGTTGGATCCGTAGTTGCTGTTCCATTCGCCGAGAGTCTGCCCTTGATAGTAGCCGTCCCAGAAGCCGCGGTTGAAGACGGTGGCGAGACGCTCGTCCCACTGGTCTTTCTTCTCCTCGGTGAAGGAGCCGTCGAGCACGGCGGCGATGGCCTCCTTGTAGCATTTCACGACGTTGTAGACATACTCGGGTCCGCGCGCTCTTCCCTCAATCTTGAAGACACGGACACCGGAGCGCATCATGCGGTCGATGAAGCGCACGGTCTTCAGGTCTTTGGGTGACATAATGTACTTGTTGTCTATTTCGAGCTGGCAGCCCGTCTCGTTGTCGGTGACGGTGTAGGAGCGGCGGCATATCTGCATGCATTCGCCGCGGTTGGCGGAGCGCCCGGTGTTCATGAGGCTCATGTAGCACTTGCCGCTGACAGCCATGCAGAGCGCACCGTGGCAGAACATCTCTATGCGCACCAGTTCACCCTTCGGACCGCGTATCTGCTGGCGCTCTATCTGCTCGAAGATATATGCCACCTGGTCCATGTTGAGCTCACGAGCGAGCACCACGACGTCGGCGAACTGCGCGTAGAACTTCAGTGCCTCGGCGTTGCTGATGTTGAGCTGTGTGGAGAGGTGTACCTCTACGCCCACCTGACGGCAATAGGTCATCACGGCAACGTCGGAGGCTATGACGGCAGAGATGTGAGCCTCGTGGGCGGCGTCAATTATCTGGTGCATCAGCTCGACGTCCTCGTCGTAGATGATGGTGTTCACCGTGAGATAGCTCTTCATGCCGTGCTCGGCGCACGTGGCGGCTATCTCGCGCAGGTCATCGATGGTGAAGTGATTGGCTGAATGGGAGCGCATGTTAAGCTGTTCCACACCGAAGTAGATACTGTCGGCACCTGCCTGTATGGCTGCCTGAAGACTCTCGCGGGAGCCTACGGGAGCCATTATCTCGTAGTCGTGTATGTCTGTATGGGTCATGTCCTTTATGTGGGTTGATGTAATCCTTTTTTCTGTTTGCTATAAATAATGTGCAAAGTTACTGAAAATAGGCTACATAACGGCGGAAATAACTAAAAATCGCATAATCGGGCGTGTGGAAACATTGTTTAACACAAATAAAACGCAAGTGAAGTGTTGTTTCCATAATCATGGCTAATTTTGCGACATCAAACAATGAGACAACACAAAACGACGAAAAAATATAGGTTACTTGATACTTTTAATTTTAATAATCAAAACACAATGAAAAACACGAAAATGGTTGCCGCTAAGGCGGCAACCGCTTATGTAGAAAATCACAAGTCGCTAACCAATGTAAAGCAAGTCTCCGCCGGGCTTCGCTTGTCGGAGCATTTCGTTCTCAGTGAGTTTACCCGTTCGGGCACAGCCATACGCCTCCGTGTGCCCAACGTGCCTTCTGAAGGCGACGTGGCACGCCTGAAGGCCCTCTGCTGCAATGTGCTTGAGCCGTTGCGGCGTCGCTTCGGCGTGCTGCGCGTGACGAGCGGTTACCGTTCGGAGCGGCTCAACCGGCTCGTGGGTGGCGTGGCGACGTCGCAACACTGCCGCGGAGAGGCTGCCGACATTCACGTGTCGAGCCTTGAGGTGGCGCAGAAGATGTGTGAATATGCACGCGAGCATCTCGACTTCGACCAGCTCATCTTGGAGTCGGTGAGGAAGACGGGGGCGCGCTGGCTGCACATCAGCTACCGGGCTGGCGCCAACAGGCACGAGTTGTTTACGATAAAGAAATAGGCTTAGCAGACAATTGCTTTTTGTCGGCGTATTTATGGTTTTGACACGCTCTCCTCAATTTTGTCGACTATCGTTATGGGGTCGATGGAATTGAGGCAGGCGTAGTCGCCGCGCAAGCACGGTTTGTTGCCGTAGATACTACATGGGCGGCAGGGGAGATTTGACTGTACGGCGTCGTCCTGACGCTGGTTCCATCCCATGAAGCCTGCGTAGGGGTGCGTGGAGCCCCAAATGCTGACGACGCGAGTGCCGACGAGCGAGGCAAGATGCATATTGGCGCTGTCCATGCTCACCATCACGTCGAGATGGCTCATAACAATCAGTTCCTGCTGTAGGGAGCCGAGAAGGGCAGAGGCATTTATGCAGTTCTTGTAGCGCGAGCACCATTCGTTGAGCACTTTGTGCTCCGCCTCGCCTCCGCCAAAGAGAAGCACACGGCATGAGGGATGGCGACGGATAATCTCCGCTACGACCTGCTCCATCTTCTCCGTTGGATAAATTTTTCCCTGATGGGCGGCGAAGGGCGCTATGCCTATCCATTGCTGAAACATCTTCTTTTCGCCGATTTGCTCCGATACGAGTCGGAGATTGCCGCCAGTAGGCGGGAATATGGACTGGAAGTCGAGCTTTACGGGGTAGCCGAGACGCTCGAGCACATCGCAGTAGTTCTGGAAGGAAGTGGGTATCTGTTGCAGTTGCTTGTTGTTTTGTGACGTCAGGCGGCGTCGCTCAGCGCGGTGCTTGTCGATGTGTTCCACGCGGTAGCGGCTGAGATTGAAGCGCATACGCAGATAACTGGAGCGAAGGATGTTGTGCATGTCGGCGATTGCCGTGAAGTTCTTGGCAATAAGTCGGCGATAGAGGGCGTTGAGTCCCGACCATCCGCGATACTCATTCTTGAGATCTGCCTCCATGAAGCCCACGTTGGGCGCAAGAGAGTCGAAGAAGGGGCGTGCGAAGGGCCGGCTGAGCACGGTGATGCGCAGTGCGGGATATTGCCGTGCGAGCGAGCTGACGACGGGCACGAGCATTGCCACGTCGCCCATCGCAGAGAATCTCATTATCAGGAGGTGGTCGGTTTTCATTTATCAGTTTTTCTTATAGAGTACGGGGTTGGTTGCGGGGTCGTTGTACATCTTCATCTGTCGATAGACCTTCATGTACTTTCTTCCGGCGGCGATGTCGTCGAGGAGCTGGTCGATGGCGAGAGAGAGGTCGCGTTGCTGCTCAAGGAGCACCTGTAGCTTGGAGGCGCATTTCTCGCGGTGTTCCTGTGTGGCATCGTCGCGCTCAGCCTGCTCGCGCATGTGATAAATCTTGAGGGCGAGGATGGAGAGACGGTCGATGGCCCATGCCGGGCTCTCGGTGTTGAGGCGCGCGTCGGGAAGAGGCTGCACGTCGCTGTATTTCTGTCGGAAGTAGGAGTCGATTTGCTCCACGAGATCGGTGCGGTCTTGGTTGGAGCGGTCGATGCGGCGCTTGAGTGAGAGGGCTTCGATGGGGTCGATGTGGGGATCGCGGATGATGTCCTCAAAGTGCCATTGTACGGTGTCTATCCAGCATTTGAGATAGAGACGGTTTTCTATCTCGTCGCGCTCGTACGGATTGTTGATGGGCGTCTCGATATTGTCCGTGATGTGGTAATCGCGGATGGCTTGATTGAAAATCTTGTTGCAGAGTTCTGAAAAAGACATTTTTCTTTATGTGATGATTGTTTATATTAGATTTGGGATGCTCTGTTTTTTATAGGGATAGGGGCTGTTTTTTGTTTTATCTGCAAATATAGCGTAAAAGGCTCAAATATACAAGAAAATCACGTTTTTTTTCGGAACGGCGGTCTCCCGACAGCTGAAAAAGAGAAGATGGTGGATGGGTTGAATAATCAGTGGACGGGAGTCGGCTGATTCACAAAAAAAGTCTGCTTCCGCAGAGCGCGGAGGCAGACTTTTTATTTAATCTTTATCGTAAGATGTGCGATATTAGAGCTGAGGACCAGCAGCTACGAGAGCCTTGCCAGCCTCGTTGCCTTCGTACTTCTTGAAGTTCTTGATGAAGCGAGCAGCGAGGTCCTTTGCCTTCTCCTCCCACTGAGCAGCGTCAGCGTAAGTGTCGCGCGGATCGAGGATGTTAGGATCAACACCTTCGAGCTGTGTCGGAACAACGAAGTTGAAGAAAGGAATCTCCTTTGTAGGAGCAGCGTCGATAGAGTGGTCGAGGATAGCGTCGATGATACCACGAGTGTCGCGGATAGAGATACGCTTGCCTGTACCGTTCCAACCAGTGTTCACGAGGTATGCCTTAGCACCGCTCTTCTGCATCTTCTTAACGAGCTCCTCAGCATACTTAGTCGGGTGCAACTCGAGGAATGCCTGACCGAAGCAAGCAGAGAATGTAGGAGTCGGCTCAGTGATGCCGCGCTCTGTACCTGCCAACTTAGCTGTGAAGCCAGAGAGGAAGTAGTACTTAGTCTGCTCTGCGTTGAGGATAGATACTGGAGGAAGAACGCCGAATGCGTCGGCTGACAGGAAGATAACCTGCTTTGCAGCTGGACCCTGTGAGTAAGGACGCTGGATGTTCTTGATGTGGTAGATAGGATAAGATACACGAGTGTTCTCGGTAACGGTCTTATCAGCGAAGTCGATCTTGCCCTGAGCGTCAACAGTTACGTTCTCGAGGAGAGCGTCGCGTGTGATGGCACCGTAGATGTCCGGCTCAGACTCCTTGTCGAGGTTGATAACCTTGGCGTAGCAGCCACCCTCGAAGTTGAATACGCCCTCGTCGTCCCATCCGTGCTCGTCGTCGCCGATGAGCTTACGCTTCGGGTCGGTAGACAGAGTGGTCTTACCTGTACCAGAGAGACCGAAGAAGATGGCGGTGTTCTCACCGTTCATATCTGTGTTGGCAGAGCAGTGCATAGAAGCCATGCCCTTCAATGGCAAGAAGTAGTTCATCATAGAGAACATACCCTTCTTCATCTCACCACCGTACCATGTGTTGATGATAACCTGCTCCTTAGATGTTACGTTGAAGACAACGGCTGTCTCTGAGTGGAGACCAAGCTCCTTCCAGTTCTCAACCTTAGCCTTAGATGCGTTGTAAACGATGAAGTCCGGCTCCTGGTCGAACTCTGCCTCGTTCTGAGGACGGATGAACATGTTTGTTACAAAGTGAGCCTGCCAAGCAACCTCAACGATGAAACGAAC
>ERZ808270.884-NODE-884-length-14955-cov-4.397181_pt1 | contig 14955 bp, 17 predicted proteins | sample MGYA00521082_ERZ808270 | MGnify/ENA primary metagenome ERZ808270 (study PRJEB31516, sample SAMN03275594) | gut metagenome | biome: mammalia-associated habitat; material: feces | host: Papio cynocephalus | place: Kenya | collected 2012-07-27 ... | reverse complement strand
GATTTATTTAACTTTTTTCTCTCTAAGTGTTGCACTTAGCTTGACAATTCATCATCTATCTTTTATCTGTCTTCTTCGTTTTTCGCGCTTTCTTCGGGTTTTACAAAACGGCGGGCGGAAAAACTTGCCACCCACTTGCGCGTGAACGCGTACAAATCGTCTAACAGCACGGCGGAATATCCGCGGCAGTATCTGACGTATTCGCAGAACAGCCCTTCGATGAACACGTTGATTTCCAGTTCCAGATTTTCGCGGTTGACAAGATACGGCGAATTGTAGCAAAGTTCCAGAAATTTGTTCGAAGCGATTGCCGTGAGTTTTTTCGCCGTGAAAAGAAAATCGTTGGAGCAGCACAACAGCTTGTAATTTTCGTCGTTTTTACGGATATAATCGAACAGCGAATCGACGAATTGTTCTACGGTGGAGGGCGATAACAGGCGCGCGTTATCGAAAAACATATCGATCAGCTCGTTTTCGTAATCTTCCGCCACGCCGTAAATATCGTCGTAATGCGAATAGAACGCGCCGCGCGAAATTTCCGCGCGCGAACAAAGCTCACTTACCGAAATTTTGGAAAGTTCCCGCTTTTCGGAAAGCATTTCGGCAAACACGCTTTTGATGATTTTCTTCGTTTTTTTGGAAGAGCTGTTTAAATTCTGCACCTTCATAGCCCGATAATCCCTCTTTTTTTACGACTTTTTGCACAAAATATAGCTACAGTGTTAAAATTTGAACAGTGAAGCTTTTATTGTGCTTTATTTTTTCTGTTTTTTATATTATAATACATATGTCGAAAGAAAGTCAACAGTGTTCAAACAATTTTTTGAAAATTACCCGTTGAAATTTTTACGGCGAAAAACACCGGAGGAAACACCAAGGATGAAATACCGCGTATTGTACAACCCGCTGGCCGGGCTGGGCAAGGAGGATAACGGCTTCGAACAGGCGAAAAAGCTGTTTGAAGGAAAGGACGCCGAATTTTCGGACGTTACGGAGGAAGGCGCGCTGGACAAACTTTTCAAGAATCTTGCAAAAGACGATAAAATCGTGCTGTGCGGTGGCGACGGAACGCTGAATAAATTCGTGAATTCCATTCCGTTTATCCCCGAAAACGAAATTCTGTACTACCCCACGGGCAACGGCAACGATTTTTACCGCGACGTGGCGGAAGGGAAAGAAGGAAACGAACCGTGCGCAATCAATCCGTACATCGTAAACCTTCCCACGGTTGCCGTAAACGGCAAAACCTGCAAGTTTTTAAACAACGTAGGCTTCGGCATCGACGGCTACTGCTGCGAAACGGGCGACAGACTGCACCGCGAGGCGCCGGACAAGAAAATTTCTTATACGGGCATCGCCATCAAAGGGTTGCTCTTCCACTTTAAGCCGGTAAACGCGGTGATCAACGTGGACGGCGAAGAATTCCGCTATAAAAACGTATGGCTGGCGCCTACGATGAACGGGAAATATTACGGCGGCGGCATGATGCCCACCCCCGAACAGAAACGCCTGAACGACGACGGCACCGTTTCCGTGATGATTATGCACGGAAAAAGCAAGCTGAAAACGCTGATGGTGTTCCCCTCCATTTTCAAGGGCACGCACGTGAATCATAAAAAAGCCGTGGAAGTGAAAACGGGCAAAGTGATTCAGGTGAAATTCGACCGCCCCACCGCGCTGCAGATCGACGGCGAAACGGTAACGGGCGTTACCGAATACCGCGTTACGGCGGCGGGCGTTACCACCGAAAAACAGTAAGGCGATAAAAATTCAACAGAAAAGCGCGGGAAAGAAATTTCATCGTGTTTTTTAAGTATGGTCTTTTTGGGAAAAAAATAGTTAATAACGGCGGGAAAACAGGTGAAAAATACTAAGACAAGGAGATAAAAATGCACGTAATTGAAGTAAACGATCTCACAAAGGATTACGGCTTCGGGCGCGGCGTGTTCAACGTGAACCTGCACGTGGATCAGGGCGAAGTGTTCGGCTTCCTCGGACCCAACGGCGCAGGCAAATCCACCACCATCCGGCACCTGATGGGCTTTTCGAAACCGGACAGCGGATCTACGAAGATTTTCGGCATGGAAACCTTCGACAAGTACTACGAAATTCTTGCAAACGTAGGCTACATTCCGGGCGAAATCGCTTTGCCCGCGGGGCTGACGGGAAAGGCGTTCATTAAAATGATGCAGGATTTGCAGCATTGCCACAACCAGCCTCAGCTGAAACGGATGCTGGATTTGTTTGAGCTGGACGATACCGCCCTCGCCGGAGAAACCAAGCGCATGAGCCTTGGCGTAAAACGGAAACTGGCGGTGGTAACGGCGTTTATGTCCGACCCCGACGTTCTGATTCTGGACGAACCGACCAGCGGACTCGACCCCGTGATGCAGGAAAATTTCATTGAATTCATTCACGAGGAAAAGAAACGCGGCAAGACCATTTTGTTATCCAGCCATATCTTTTCGGAAATCGACAACACCTGCGACCGCATCGCGATCATCAAAGACGGCAGAATCGTTTCGGAATTCGTGGCGGACGATTTAAAACACGCTTCCAGAAAGTTTTACAACGTTACTTTCCGCTCCCCCGTGGGCAAAACGATTTCCATGGAGCGCGCGAAGGAGCGCATCCCCTCTTTGAACCTCATCGAAGAGGGCGACAGCGACGTGTTTATTTCGGTGGAGGACAAAGATTTAAACACGCTTATCGATATTCTTTCGGATATCAACGTGGTATCTTTCTCCAACCGCAAAGAATCGCTGGAGGATTACTTTATGAAATTCTATAAAGAGGACAAAGATTTCGGAGGTGCGTTGAAATGAGCGTTATTAAACTGGACCACCTGACGAAGGACTACGGCGAAGGGCGCGGCGTGTTCGATCTGAATCTGGATATCGAACAGGGCGAAATGATGGGCTACGTAGGCACGAACGGCAGCGGCAAAACCACTACCATCCGCAACATTCTGGGCTTTCTGAAACCCACGAAAGGCAAATCGTACGTGAACGGGCTCTCTTCGTGGGAACACGCCAGCGAAATCGCCGCGTCCGTGGGATACGTTCCCGGTGAAATCGCGTTTCCCGACTTGAAAACCGGCATCGACTTTTTAAAATGTCAGGCGGAATTTTTGGGCATGAACGATATGAGCTACGCAAACGAGCTCATCGAAAAACTGCAGCTGGACCCGCGCGCGAATCTCAAGCGCATGAGTAAAGGCATGAAGCAGAAAACCGCGCTGGTGGCGGCGCTGATGAACGACGCGCCCGTGATTCTTCTGGACGAACCCACCACGGGGCTCGACCCCCTGATGCGCGCGACCTTTCTGAACATCATCAAGGAAGAGCACAAAAAAGGCAAAACGATTCTGATGAGTTCGCACTCGTTCGACGAACTGGAAAGCACGTGCGACCGCGTGGCGCTGATAAACGACGGGCACATCATCGACGTGTGCAGCATGGACGAAATTCACAACCGCGAATTCAAAGAGTTTAAAATCGAATTCAACACGGCGGAAGATTATCAGAGATTTATCCGCGAGCGCTATGAAATCACCCGTCTGCAGGAGCAGTATTCGCAGGCGACGATTAAAATCCGTTCGACGGAAACGGCGCAGCTTCTGCACACGCTGCGGAATTATAACGTAAAATTCATTTCTGAGCTGCCCTATTCTTTGGAGCGGCATTTCAAAACGGTACTGAGAAACAAGAAGGAGAATGAAAAAAATGGCAAGTAAAACGAATACGAAGCCGATGAAAGGCTCGAAAAAGTACGAAGAACGCTTATTCAGCAAAGCGCTGTTCAAGCAATCGTGCAAAGCGAACGGCACCATGTGGACGATCATCACCGCCGCCGTATGCTTTATGCTGGCATGCGTGATGCTGATTTCCGGCAGCGGTTCGCTGGGCGAAGTGAAAAATTCCATTCAGGATACGATTATTCAGGAAGAAGTGGATTCGCAGCTGGAACAGCGCGGACTTAACTATTACCTGATGGGCAAAGACGGCATGGAAACGTTCGACCCCGCTTTTGCGGCAAACCTGAACGATACGGTAAGCTATTTAACCTGGCTTTCTCAGAAGCCTTCCGATACGGCGCAGTTGCCCGCATGGCTGGCGCAGCAGCCGGAAATGAAAACCGAAACGGGCAAGGCGTTTGCCGAAAACGTTGCCGCAGACCCCGCGACGTACGCGAACGCGACGGCTGCGTTCAAAGCGGCTTACGAGGGCGCCGTGGCTGCCGTACAGACGAAAGCAACCGCGGCTGCGGACGCTGCCGCCGTGGATAAAAACGGCAACGCTTACGCGAAAGATTCCGACGAATACAATACGGTGGCGCAGGAAGTAACGGCGGCGTACCTCTTCCCCGTGGCGACCTACAACAACGACACGCTGAAAGCGATGCTTTCCAACGAAAAAGACGCGGATAAGCCCGCGGATTATTCCGCGGCGCTGATTGAAAATCAAGCAAACCTTGCCGCATACCTTGCAAGCGAGGAACGCGCGGAGTATATCGAAGAACGCGCGCAGTACTGCTCCTCCGTTTTCCTTGCGTTCAACATGACGCAGGAAGAAAACGTGAAAAATATCGTAGACGCGCTTTCCTCTTTCGGCGTTACGAAAGAAAAGTACGATTCGTTCGGGTACACGTACGCGGCGATTAAAAATCTTGCCGCCACCACCGTGGTATCCTATCGCGGCAGATTCTCTTACGAAAAGGCGGAACTGGATAAACAGCTGGCTGCGGGCGAAATCACCGCGGAACAATATGCGAGCACGCTTGCCGATAAGAACAAGGAAATTACGGGCGATCTGACGAACAGCCTTCTGGCTTCGCTGCCCGCATCCGTTTCCGAAGCGCTGGAAGAAATCGGCAAAGCGGACCTCTACACACTGATCGTCGGTTCTATCTTCTACAAACTTGCGGGACTTCTTCTGCCCATCATCTTTATGATTATGGCTTCGAACAACCTGATTGCGGGGCAGGTGGACAGCGGCTCGATGGCGTACGTGCTTTCCACTTCCACCAAGAGAAAGACGGTGGTGTTCACGCAGGCGATGTACCTGATCGGTTCGCTGCTTTCGATGTTTGCCCTGACTACGATTACCAGCTTCGTATGCCTTGCGTTTGTAAAGAGCGACGTTGCCCTTACCTGCGGCAAGCTGGCGCTTCTGAACCTCGGCGCGTTCCTTGTGCTGTTCGCCCTTTCCGGGCTTTGCTTCTTCACTTCCTGCTGGTTTGACAGAAGCAAACGTTCGATGGCGATCGGCGGCGGCTTATCCATCTTCGCGCTGGTGGCGGCGATGCTCGGTCTGTTCGGCAGCCCCGTTATCCCCTCCGTGGTTCGTATGGATTCGCTCAATTACTTCAATAAAGTTACCATCATCTCGTTCTTCGACGTGATTTCGATTATGGACGGCACGAACGTATTCCTCTGGAAGTTTGCGATTCTGGCGGTGCTCGGCGTGCTTGGCTATATCGTAGGTTCTATCCGCTTCACGAAGAAAGACCTGCCGCTTTAAAAGAAAGACTTATTAAAAGAACGGTTGCCTTTCCCGCGCGTTTGCGGGAAGGGCAAAAGCAATAAAAGGAGAGGAAAAGTTATGTTTGAATTTTTTAAACTTTGCAACGAATACGAAAAACTCAGCGCGTTGCAGCGCGGCGCGATTCTTACGGAAAAATCGGTGAAAATTCTGGCGAGAATGCGGCTGACGGGCGCGGACGAAAACATCGACCCCGTGGAAACGCTGGCGTGCTTTATTCTGGCTTCGATTACCGCGGACGGGAAAGTGAACGAGCAGGAGTATATTTTAATGTACCCCGCGCTGGTGAAAGTGTTCGGTTCCGATTTCGATTTCGCTTCCGTGAAAAAAGCCGTCGCGGAAAATTCGGCGCTGAAAAAATCCGCCACCGATTACGCGAAAGTGCTGGCGGCGGAGCTGGCGAAAACCGACGAAGAGTTCATCGACGACGTGATCGGGCTGTGCCTCTGCGTGGTTTCGATTGACGGAAAAATTTCGCTGCGCGAACGCAACTATATCAAACGGCTGATGAAAGCCTGAACCACACCCGAAAAATTAAGGAGAACGCGCTATGCAAACGCTGCTCAGATTATCTATCATTTATGTATTCGGCGGTACCGTAGGCTGGATAAGCGAATTTTTCTTCCGCCGCGCGGTGCATAAAAAATGGATCAACCCCGGCTTTCTGGTAGGACCGAATCTGCCGCTGTACGGCACGGGAATCACGTTGCTTTACGCCATCTGCTCGATAGATTATTCGTTTATTTCCTCTCCGCTGTGGCGGAACGTATTCATTATTTTCGTCATCACCGCGGCGATGACGGCGATCGAATACGTAACCGGGCTGATTTTCATCAAAGGCATGCACGTGAAACTGTGGGATTATTCCGACCGCAAAGGAAATATTCAGGGCATCATCTGCCCTCTGTTCACGCTTGCCTGGGGCGCGGCGGGCACGGCGTATTACTTTCTGGTACATTCGCATCTGGCGGCGCTGGCTGACTGGATTGCGGCAAACCCGATTTACGGGTACTTTTTAGGCATTTACTTCGGCATTATGATTGTAGACGTGTTCTATTCGTTCAAAGTGGTGGAAAAAATCCGCAAGTGGGCGAAGGACAAGAACATCGTGGTGCGCTACGAAGAACTGAAAGAGACCATAAAAACGCGCGCGGCGGCACTGAAACAGAAACATTCGTTTCTGCTGCCCTTTAAAACCAACCGCGGACTGAACAAGGAACTGGAAGAAATAAGTTCCGAAGAAAACAAGCAATAAGTATAACGCCGCCGTTTGCCGTGCGGGCAAACGATAAGGCTGTCGCCTTTCTTCCGGCGACAGCCTTTTTATTTTGATTATTTTGTTATTTTTTGAAAACCGCCGCGGAAAATGTTTCCGCGGCGGCGTTTTTACACGATGCGTTTTTAATTGTTTCGGTTGTTTCCGAAAATTATTCCAGCGTTAAAAACAGCGCCATTTTAAACTTTTCCGTCGCTTTTACATAGTGTCTGCCCTGTTTTGCGAACTTGAAATTTTCGCCGGCTTTAATCGGGTATTCCTTCCCCTCGTAGCCGATAACGCCCTCGCCGTCCAGCGCGAAAATCAGCGCTTCGCCGGGCGCGGCGTGTTCCGAAAGCCCCGTGCCTTTATCAAACGCCATGATAACGAATTTCATTTTTTCGTTGCTCGCTACGTCCATATTCACGATTTTGCCCTGCTGATACGGCACAAGATCTTTTAAAGAAAATACTTCGCCGTCTTTGATGATTCCGTTCATTTTACTGTTGCTCCTTATTGTAAATTCCGTATATACCGCGCCGACTTCCGTTTTCATTCCGACGGGCGCGTTTTCACGGAGACATATTGCCTGATTTTCGCCGATTTCCCGCGAGAATCTGTTGCCGTAAGCGATCAGCGTGCCGTAATCGACGAACAAAATTTTTTTGTCCCGATAAATTTCGGGGCTGATGTCCGTTTGTTTCGCCAGAGAAAAATACACCGCGCCTTTTTGCTCTTCCGCCGAAACCGTGCAACCTTCGATGATTTTGTTTTCTTGCGATACCTGAAAAATTCTGCCGGGTTCCGTCAAATTTCGGCTCCTTTCCGTCTGCGTGAATTCATACGCGCGCATATGCGCCGTTTTGCCTGCGAAAGACGTCGTTTATATTATACCCGATTTTTCATGCGCCCAAACGTTTTTTTATTTCCGCTTTTAATTTCCGCTGCCGCCGTTTCTGATTTTTCTTACGTTTCTGTTCATCAGTCGCCTGCCGATCAGGCGGAACGCCGCTTTTTTGAGCGCGTTCATCTCCTGCCCGTGCTCAGATAGGAGCGTGTCGGGCGAATCGTACACGCCGAAATCGCGCACGATGCCCTCTTTCTGGATATACGTATCGCAGCAACGGAAGGTAACGGGCGGGTGTAAAAAATTCTTTGTTGCCACGCCGTAGCCGATAAACGAGCCGTCCGCGCGCGGCGCGAATTTTTTCTGCAACGCGGAAAGGTATTTTTCATCCAGAATAAACCCTTCCAGCCGATACCACCGCCCGCCGACGTACGCTTCCGTATAGCTGTGAAAAATTTCTTTCGGCGCAGAGCGGTACACAAACCCCGTCATGGCGCCCTTTTGCAACAGTTTATCTATCGTAAAACCGTGGATTCGGCAGGGAATTTTGCAGGCGCGAAGCAGCGCCATAAACAGCGTGCCCTTGGTGTTGCACTGCCCGTAGCCGTCTTTCAGCACGCGCGAAGCCTTTACGCCGTCGCCCGTATTGTAACCGAAAAGAATTTCGTCTTTCACGAAACCGTAAATCGCTTCCGCACGCTCCGCTTCGGGCAAAGCGTTCCATCCGCGCGATTCAATCAGCCGGCGTATCGCCGCCGACGAAAAATCGAGCAGTTTCGTTTCCCGCAGATATTCCGCCCGTCCTTCCATGATTTTTCCTTATCCTCTGTGATTATAATGGCAGTCGCAGTACTTTCCGCCGCTTGCCAGCGTGTATTCGCGCGTGAAATCGCTGTTGCCGAGCTCCGCCATATCGTAATCGAGCGTACACATGGCGGGGATGTATTCCCGCAAGTTCAGTTCCGTCATCAGGCGGCAGATGCCGCAGGTATAAAAGTACGCCGTGTACCGATTGAGGGTGGGACCGTCCTCCACGGAAAATTTCCAGGAATACGGATTTTGATTGCTTTCGCTTTGTTTTGCCTGCAATTTAAGTTTTTCTCTGCCCTTTACCGTATACGCCTTGCCGCGTTTCGAAGCCTTTTTCGTTAAAAAGTTTTCGCACATCGCGTTTTTGTAGTAGGCGCGCACGTCCTCTACGGAATATTTGTTTTTTACCGAAAGCAGCACGGAAGAAAGCATCGCGCAGCTGAGAATATTGATTAAAAACCGGTCGCCTTTATCGAATTCCGTTACGCCCGCCAGAATTTCTTTGTATTTTTTATGCGCCGCTTTCATCACGGCTTGCGGCTGCTCCTCTTTCAGCGTTTCAGTAAGATATTTTTTGAACGTGCCCCGATAACCCGCCCACATGAACTTCTGCAAAAAGCCGTATTTCATTTGTTTTTCCACTCCTCGATGGCGTTCAGCATTCTGCGTTCTATGTCTTTTCTCGTCTGCCGGCATTCTTTCGGGTATTCTTTCGCCGCCCTGAACATCAGCTTCAAAAGCAGCCCCGCGCCGACGGGGAAAATCGTTTTCAGCAGACTTTCCGGAAACACGAAATGCGTGCCGTGGCGATATACCGCCGCTTCCACGCTGCATTCGTGCGGCTTTTCTTTCAGTCTGTTTTCCGCGCGTCTTACGTATTTCGCCGCGTTCCAGAGGCTGTCGTCCTCCGCGCCGATCATCAGCAGCATGCCTTTGATGTTTTCCACTTTGATGAATTCGGCTTCGGTAATCGGATGAGCGGCTTCGGAATCGTCGAAAATTTTACGCGAAGCCGTCATATTGCCCGTACTTTTCGCTTCCTCTTTCATCACCTGCCAGTACTGCGGATGCTTGTAGCAAAACGGCATATACGGCAACGGGGCGCCGCGATAGGTAAACAGCGATTCGCCTTCGATCGGCCATTCGCCGCAGCCGTCCTTTTTGCCCTGCGCGAAGCCCTGCCAGATAAAATCGCTGGGCGTCATGGCAATCGTTAGCGTGATTTGCGGAAAATACGAGGCGGCGGTAAGCGCCAGCGTGCCCGTGGTGGAAGCGCCGGCAATGGCGATTTTTTCGTTTCCATGTTCACGCAGCCATTTTATCGCGCTTTCGATGCGTTCCAGCGGGTAATTGTGGTGGCTGTAATTCTTTTTTCCCGGCGACATCGTAAGCACGTTCACGCCCTTTTTCAGCAGCCATTTCACGCACGATTTCGCCATATAATCTTCGGGATCGTCGCCGAGCATGGCGATAATCGCGCGGTTTACCTGTTGTTTGTTTTTCCAGTATGCGCCGTAAAATCCGGAAGTTTCCGCGTCAAAATGAATATGTTTCATCCTTTCTCCTTATTTTTTGAAATCAAGCCGTACAATCTGCATTTTCATAAATTTATCGCCCGCTTTCGCGAGAAATCTGAAAAATCCGCTTACCGACGGCGATTTCAGATTGTGATACCCAAGCATATAGCCGCGGCTGGAAACGATAAGTTTATCGCTCCACGGCGACAGTTCTTTTTTCGCGTTCGAAACGGCGAAATACGCGCCGACGTCTTTGATTTTCGCCACTTTCAGCCAGGTTTTCCGAAGCAGTTTTCCCGCTTTTTTATTCGCCGCGTCAAACACCAGTTTGCCGTCGGGAAACGCCTGCGCCATTTTACGGGCGAGCTCTTTCACCTGCTCCGTGAGGAAATAATAGAACACGCCGGAAGCGAAAAACACCGCGCCGCCGCTTGCGTCGATTTTTGTAAACCACGACGTATCGTTCAGATCGCAGGCAACGTTTTCTTCGCGTTCGCCCGCGGGCAACAGCTCGTTGCGCACGTCGATTACGTTTTTGAAATCGAGGTTGTATATGCGGCATTCGCCGTTATCGCATTTTCTGCCCGTATCGTCCAGCCCGCAGCCGAGGTTTACCACCGCCGCTTTCGGGTGCGTTTTCAGATAATCTTTCACTTCCCACGCCAGATCGTTCTGGCGCATCGCCACTTCCAGAAAGCCAAAGCGGTACATCGTTTTTTTCGCCTGTTTTTCCAGCAACGAAAAATCGTAATCGATGTTTTCCATCAGCTTTGCGGCGGTATCGTCTCTGTACAAATCGCCGAAAATTTCCGAACAAACCTTTCTTCCGTAAAGCGGAATTACAAGCGTTTCCTGCACGGTGTTTTTTTCGATATGATATTTCATGGTTTTTACTCCTTTACAAACGGTAATTGCGGCATTTCGTTTTTTTCGATGATGTTCTTCAGCATGTCCGCAAAGCCTTCGGGGCTGCGTATCTGATACTGCATGTGGTTATATCCGTCGAACACGGGATAATGCGCGTACGGGTACGTTTTCATTACGTCCGCACGGTATTTAAAATGCTCCTCCGCGCTTCCGAACGCGAAAAACGTATGCCTTTGCGTTTCTTCGTCAAGGGGCGGAAACGGCTTGTTTTCCAGACTGTCGGAAAGCTGGCGCCGCAGATTTTTATACCGCAACGCTTTGCCCGCCGCAACGAAATAGCCGCGTATGGATTCGTCGTCGCACCACATGACTTTGCCAAGATTTTTTCCGCCCGATTTATAAATATTTCTGATGGCGAAATACAGAAACGGCGTCATGATCCGGCGCAGCACCTTTCTGATTTTCGCAAACTGTCCGCCGTCGAAATACACGTGCTTTACGGGCAGTTTCGTTTGCGCCAGAAAAGATACGGCAATGACGCCGCAAGAAGCGCGATTTCTTGCACGCCGTTTCTCTTTAAAAAAGCCTCCGTCTGATTGATTTCATCCGCTTTCGAAACGTATTTCTGCCCTTCGCAATACACGGAAGAAGTGGGCATGATACAAAAATATTCGTCTTTCAGGTATTCTGCAACGCGCTCGCTGCTGCCCGTAACGCCCATCGCGTAAAAAACAACACGGCGGGGCGCGTCTTATCGCCCATGGTTTCAAACAGCATGGTTTTACCTCCTACTTCAGTACCAACGCCGCCACCCCGGCAAGGACGGCGGAAATCACGGCGATGCCCGCAGTGCCGAAAATCCATTTCCTGATTTTATCTTTTTTGCGGATGTACGGCATCAGATCTTCCGTGCCGGGAATCACCCACGCTTTTGTATGGCAAACCCACAATTCGTCCACAAGGATTCTGTCTATCACGTTGCATACGAAAAGCAGAATCAGAATCTGCAGGAAGCCCTGCGCAAAACCGCGCGCTCCGTTTACCGCGTACACGAACACAAGCGCGTACGCTACATAGCAAAGCATGCCGACCGCCTTGAACGACTTCGCGCGTTTTTTTATTTTTTCCGGCGTGGTCAGCCCCAGCTCCACGCACCGCTTCTGCACTTTTTTATCGTACAGATGCACCATTCCCACGGCGCCGTCTTTTATGCCGATCAGACAGTACAATATCAGCAGAACGCCGAGTCCCAGCCCTTCCAACACAGCCCAAAGCATTATTTATTCCTCCTGAATCCTTTTTCGTCGGTGTATTCGGGGTGCGCTTTACAATATTCGTCTTTATCGCCGCAAATCGTATAATCGCACCTTTCCCCGTCGACGCACGTGCCCTTTCTTACCAGCTTCGCGCGAATCATCTCCATCGACTTGTAATCCACGTTGCAAAGCGCGGGCATAATCTCCGTTAAAGAAAACTGCTTTGCGAACTGCGCCGCGGGACATGCCGTAAATTCGTAATAAATGGGCTTATCCTTTTCGTACGGCGAAACGTTCATTTCGTAATCGTGCCAGACGTCGCATTTCTTTTTCGCCGAAGAAAACGCCTTATACATCAGCTTCTTCCAGAACGGCTTGTTGCAGTTTACGAATTTCAGCTTGCGGAACGCCGGCAGAACCAGATTTTCTTCCATTTCCTCTATCTCGCGGAAGTTCGTTGCCTCTTTGCACACGGCGTAATACGTCATGACGGCGACGCAATCGTACGTGCCGCCCTTGCCGTTGTGAAAATTTTTCTTGCCGCCGAGGTCGGTACGCCAGTTGTTCAGATACTCCGCGTACTTCAGCTGCACCGCCGTCCACACCTCTTCCCGACGTTCGGGCGCGTAATGCAGGGCGATTTTCGCCCTGATTTCTTTTTCGCACGCTTTCGAATACAAAACGTGGCAGTTTCTGTCGAATTTCAGATCTTTGTTGTTCATATTTTCACCCGAAGCGCAATTTTTTTGCTCTTTTCCGAAAAGAACGCGGCGCGTTTCTCTTCCTCTGTTTGTATTATAACACAACGTGATAAAAATTTCAATCGGTTAGGCACGGCTAACTTATAAAAAATCACGAATTTACGAAGAAAATTGCTTGACGGCGATTTTTTTGCGCCTTCAGCGAACCGTGTAACGCAGGCGAAGCGCGGTTTCGCTTGCAAAACGCGTCGGAGCGTGCTGTATATTAACGTAAAAGCACCTCTTGCCGGGCAAGGGGTGCTTTAAAAAACGCTTTATTTCGTTTTAAGCTTTCGCTTCTTCTGCTTTTGCGGCTTTCGCGTCCAGCTTCTTGTTGCGGAAGTAGATAATCAAGCCCGCCGTAACCATTACAAGGTTAATCCAGTAGAACACAAACGCAATCGCGCGGGAAGGCGTCCAGTACGCGGAGCCCTGCTGCGAAATCAAAATAAATTTGCCGATAATCGCGCTGATGTAGCCGATTTCGATAAGCAGCGTGAACAACAGGCTGGTGCCTTTTGCCGTGCGCGCCTTGTACGCGCGGATAACGTTGAACGGCCACGAAGCCCCGAAGCAAAGCACCATTCCGATTTCAAAAATTTCTGCCATGATTTATACCTCTTTTTACATATCTTTTCTTCTGTAATCGGGCAACAATCTCGGCGAAACTTCTTCCGATTCGCAACCCGCTTTCTGCATCGCCGCTACAAATTCGTCGACGAACGACAGCGTTAATTTCTTGGTTTTCGTTTCTTTCGCGCGCGCCGCGGCGTTCTTGCCCGCCGTTCTGCCGAACACGATGATATCGAGAAGCGAATTGCCCATCAGACGGTTGGTGCCGTGAATACCGCCCGCGGCTTCGCCCGCCACAAACAGATTCTTCACGCCGCTTTCCGCGTTTGCCGAAATATCCACGCCGCCGTTCTGATAATGCAGCGTAGGGTATACGAGAATCGGCTGTTTTCTGATATCCAGCCCGTATTTTCCGAACATACGAAGCATGGCGGGAATGCGTTTTTCAATCGTGCCTTCGCCGTGAATCAGATCGATCATCGGCGTATCCAGCCATACGCCCTCGCCGTCCGTGGTCTGCAAGCCGTTTTTGCGTTCCTTGCATTCGCGGATAATCGCCGAAGCCGTAACGTCGCGCGTTTCCAGAGGATTCACGAACGCCGTGCCGTCTTTGCCCACCAGCTGCGCGCCCAGAGAGCGCACCTTTTCCGTTACCAGCGCGCCGTAAATCTGCGTAGGCGCCGCAACGCCCGTGGGGTGATATTGCAGCGTTTCGGGGTAAAGCAGCTTCGCGCCCGCACGATACGCCAGAATCAAGCCGTCCGCCGTGGCGCCGTAATGGTTGGACGTGGGGAAACCCTGATAATGCAGTCTGCCCGCGCCGCCCGTGGCAAGCACCACCGTTTTCGCGCGCGCAATCATAATCTCGCCCGTTTCCATATTCTGCAGCACCGCGCCCGCGGCTTTGCCGTCGGTATCTTTGATAAGCTCGATAGCGGAAGTAAAATCAACCACGGGAATGCCGAGATTCAGCACTTCGTCGCGCAGAACGCGCATGATTTCGGAGCCGGAATAATCGCGGCAGGCGTGCATTCTCTTTCTGGAAGTGCCGCCGCCGTGCGTTTCCACCATGTCGCCGTTTTTATCTTTATCGAACATCACGCCCAGCGAATTCAGCCACAAAATCGCTTCCGGCGCCTCCGTTACCAGTTTTTCAAGCAGCTCCTGCTTGTTTTTGAAATGTCCGCCGCCCAGCGCGTCGAGATAGTGAATCGCAGGGGAATCTCCCTCTCTGTCCGCCGCCTGAATGCCGCCTTCCGCCATCGCGGTGTTCGCGTCGCCGATACGCAGCTTGGTTACCATCATCACGTTTGCGCCCGCGCGCTTCGCTTCGATCGCAGCCGAAGCGCCCGCGCCGCCGCCGCCGATGATCAGCACATCTGCCGCGGTGATGGCCTCCACCGGCGACGACGACTACATCAACCCCGACGAGAAGGGCGACCTCGAATACCGCGAACGCCAGCTCCGCCAGATGCAGGACGAGATACCGGACCTCGAGGACATGGACGGCGGGGTCAGCATCACCGACCTCGGCCTCAACGAGTTCC
>ERZ808270.882-NODE-882-length-14983-cov-4.121182_pt1 | contig 14983 bp, 12 predicted proteins | sample MGYA00521082_ERZ808270 | MGnify/ENA primary metagenome ERZ808270 (study PRJEB31516, sample SAMN03275594) | gut metagenome | biome: mammalia-associated habitat; material: feces | host: Papio cynocephalus | place: Kenya | collected 2012-07-27 ... | reverse complement strand
CACATCGAAAATATCGCTGGTGTCAACGGTTTCGTTGTTGTCGATGTCGCCGGTGTAGTGCGCCGTTGTCAGATCGGTTTCGCTGCCTTGGAAACTGCTAGAAGAGGCAGATTCTTGAGCAATAGTATCAATTGTAATGGATGGATATACTCCATCGTCATTCAAGTTATAGCAGTATTTAGACTTGAGTTCCCGTGCCATTGCAACGCCAACATCAAGGTCTTCAACAGAGTAAATTGTATATGTGCTGATATTGCTGTTTTCGGAAAGCCGCTCAGTCACTTTAATGCTGGAATCAAAAGCCTCTGCTGTTTTCTTAATTTCATCTGATTTGCCGGAAACGGCGTTTTCTAAAACTATATTTTTGCAGTATATTCCTCGCATACCGAACGCATAAAATGGACTATAGGTTGCATGAGCGATATAGCCTTTTTCTTGCAATAATTTGCAAAATTTCAATGCCTCATCTCGTTTGTTGGTGTAATTAGAAAAGTTATTGGAATGATTGCCATTTCTGTCTGTTTCGTCGTAGAGTGTGACTTTTAATTTTTCACCATATTGGGAGTTGGATTCCGAAACAATTGTCTCGTTATATTTTTCAAAAATCTGATCTGCTTTGTATTCATTGTATAACTTGATAAATCCAACATTATCTGTTACGTAGAGTGTTGTATAATTAAACTTGTAGAAACCTAAAAAGTAAATAGAAACATCATCATAATCGTAGTCAGAGCCTTGATGATGAATGTGATGATAGATTGCACGGTATGAATCATCAAAATCTTTTCTGTAATCGGGGCAGACATCTGTAAAATCAACGGTGTTTTCTGGTATCTTATCAACAAGTATGGCGGTTGCATTTGCAGAAATGCTAGAAATGGAAATGGCAACTGTAATAGTTGCTAAAAATGTAGCAAAAATTTTCTTAAAGTATTTTTTCATAAAAATCATCCTTTCTTAGATGTAGGGATTATTTTTGTAGAATTGGAGCAAGTTTGTGGTCATTCTAGTGCTTCCATTATACGGTATATCTTTAGAAGTTCCAAATGCTTCAATACCTATAACTGTATAATATGTATGCCCTTGAAATGTTGAAGTAACATATACTGGACTACCACTGTTTCCACTATATGTATCAACGTCATAGTACAGTGCGCTATCATCGCATTGACGAATAAAACCTGTGCCTGTGTACATAACATCATAGTCTCCTACATCCTGTCCGTTAACTCTTCCAGGGAAACCAGTAATAGATACAGCTGTGTGTTTACTTATAAAATTGTCATTCATAATTCCTAAATTAAAAATGGCATAGTCGCTTAAATCCTCATCAACTTTAATTAAAGCATAGTCATAAGGATTGTATTGTACTGCTGGTTGAGATATGTAATTTGATGGCACATGAACTTCAACTGCATCTGTAATAGACATTCCATCTGTACCATCGGGGTTAAAAAATTTTATTTCCGTAATTTTTAGACCATTTTTATAATCTGTTCCATAATCTTTGTCATAAACGCAATGTGCAACAGTGGCAATGGTATGATTATCAATTACAAAACCAGTTCCCCAACTTGTGAAACCGGGACCTCTTTTTAGTTTAATTTTTACAACACCACTTTTTGAAAAATCAACTACTCGGGTGTCGTCACCAATGACAGTGCGAGCATTTGTAGAGGATAAAGTGTCCACCGGATTTAGTGTGTACTTTGTTTTGTAGATTCCGCCTCTTTTCAACGAAAAAACGGTGTATGAAACGGCGTTGTTGGAATTTGCCGCAGAAACGCAGTCTGTAGGCAAACACAAAGAAAGAGACAATACAGATACAGCGGTTGAAACTGCCAGTATTTTTTTCAGCTTTTTCATATTACATTTCCTCCTTATTAGCCTGTTGTATGCGGAAGTCGGTTGATTTCATGCACTAAAAAAGCCATTAAAATCGTAGCGTCCACACCGTCTATAATTCCGTTTTCATTTGTGTCTGCAACATTGTAGTTGCTAAGTACGCCTTCACCAGCTAAGAACTTGTTTAACGTTACTACGTCGGAAACATCAAGTTTTCCGTCGTTATTCACATCACCTAATATCGCCGCCGAAGATGGCAGTGCGCTCATGCTCCCCAGCGTTGCCCCTGCAATCAGTGTTGCCATGCAGGCTGCGAATATCTTTTTGATTTTTTTCATAGTTCTTCCTCCTCTTTTATGTCCCGTATCTGTAAACGATCTCACCTGATGCCTGCATCTCCTTTCCAAAATTTAGACTTTTCTGCGTTTATCTTATGCTTATATTATAGCAATATTGTTCATGTGTGTCAATCTCAACAGCGAAATTTCAGCATTATTGCTAAATTCGTTTTGTCGAATCTGTTCAAATAAGAGATATACTTTGTCGAATTTTGTCGAATTTTCGTTGCAAAATCAAAAAAGCCCGTTTCCGCAGAAACAGGCTCATTTTTCTCTCTCCGAAACCGCTCACTTCGCAGAATCGCTGTGGTCGTTTTCGCTGTTTTTTCGCTTTGCCGCCCGGCTGTAAAGGGTCTGCACCGACTGCCGGATGTGCCAGCGGTGCTTTTTCTTTTCCGGCTGGCTGGGCTGATTCGGCGTGCCGGAGGCGGTCTTTTCCCGCATCACCGTATAAATGATGGACATGACCGGAACACCCACGATCATTCCCAGGACACCGAACAGTCCGCCGCCCACCGTGATGGCGAACAGCACCCAGATCGCCGGGAGTCCCACCGAAGTCCCCACCACACGGGGATAGATCAGATTGCTGTCGATCTGCTGTGCAATGATAACGATAATGACAAAGGCGATGGCGTGACCCGGGTTCACCATCAGCAGGATCAGCGCACAGGGGATCGTACCCATCCAGGGTCCCACATAGGGGATCATGTTGGTGATGCCGATGATAACGGCGATCATCATGGGGTATTCCAGCCCGCCGATGCTCATGACGCAGAAGATCAGCACGCCCAGAATGAACGCATCTGACAGCTGACCGCTGATAAAGTTGGAGAAGGTGGAAAAGGTCAGTCTGCCGTAGTGAGACAGCCGGTGATAGTGCTTTTCGGGCAGAAAATGCCGCAGGATCTGCCGTCCCTGGCTGCGGAGCTTGTTGCGTCCGGCGAGGACGTAGACCGAGAAGATCAGCCCGATGAAAAAGTCGATCACGCCGCCGATGAGACCGCTTGCCCAGGTGCTGAGCGTTCCCACAGCGTCCGGGATATAGGTGGTCAGACTCATCAGCTTGGTGCGGAGCAGCGCCGGGTTGATGTCATTGTCCTCCAAGAATTTGAGGATCTGTTCGCCCCGGCTGCTGTTGAGGAACTTCATGACGTTGTTGTAATAGAGCATGATGTTGTCCCCGAAGTCCCGGATGCTGGTGATAAACTGCGGCACAATGATCCAGATAATGATGCACAGCAGTGCGAGCATCAGAAAATAGGAGCAAAATACTGCTATCGCTCCGGCAGGAAAGCGTGGGAACTTTTTCCGCACACGCTGAAACAGCTTGTCGATCTGACAGGTGGGGCGATACAGGATAAATGCAATGACCAGTCCGATGGTGATGGGGCGCAGGACGTCAAACACATAGGACAGCAGTCCGGTGAAGATCTCGTGCTTGATGAACAGGAATGCCACCAGCAGCAGAACAACGCCGCTGAAAATGATGGTCGCCGCCCACTGCTTGTTGACGAAGTCCCACTTCCGGACTTTTTTCTCTTCGCTCTCCGGCGCATCAGAACGGGTCCCGGTTTCGTTTGGCTCGTTTGTCATAATGGTTGCCTCCTTGTCAGCCTACCACTTCTTTTGCGACGGCTACGGTCTCCATGGCGTCCTTGGCGTAATAGTCGGCGCCGATCTTTTCCGCATAGTCGGCGGTCAGCACAGCGCCGCCCACGACGATCTTGCAGTCCGGACAGGAAGCCTTTACCAGCTGGATGGTCTCTTCCATAGCGCCCAGGGTCGTGGTCATCAGCGCCGAAAGTCCCACCAGCTTGACGCCGTGTTCCTTTGCCGTGTCCGCTACCAGCTGGCACGGAACATCCCGTCCCAGATCCAGTACGGTGTAGCCGTAATTTTCCAGCAGTACCCGGACGATGTTCTTGCCGATGTCGTGGATATCGCCCTTTACCGTTGCCAGGACGATCTCGCCGCGGCTGACCGGAGCGGCATTGCGTTCGATGAGTGTGGTCTTGATGACCTCGAATGCCGCCTGCGCCACGCTTGCGGTCTGGATCAGCTGGGGCAGAAAGATCTTGCCCTGTTCAAACAGCTTTCCGGCGCTGTCCAGTGCCGGGATCAGAATATCGTTGACCACTTCCATGGCGTCGGTGGTTTCCAGCAGCTGCGCCGTGATCTTTGCACCCTCGTTCTTCAGTCCGTGGGACATGGCGTAGGGCAGATCCAGGGTCTCCGGCGCTTTTTCCGCCGCCGGTTTTGCCGCAGCAGTCGGTGTGGCTGCTGCCGTGGCAGCCGGCATATTGGCGTATGCCTCCACGAAAGCGGCACAGTTCACATCGAATCCCCGGAGCAGGCGGAACGCCCGGACAGCCTCTGCCATCGAGGCGATATTGGGGTTGATGATGGGCAGATCCAGTCCGTTTTCCAGCGCCATGGTGAGGAACGTCCGTGTGACAGCCTCACGGTTCGGCAGGCCGAAGGAGATGTTGGAAACGCCCAGGACGGTTTTCAGCCCCAGTTCCGTCTTGACCCGGTGGAGCGCCTCCAGGGTCTCCTTGGCGCCGTCCTGTTCTGCCGATGCCGTCAGCGTCAGACAGTCGATGTATACGTCCCGTTTCGGGATGCCCAGCGCCGTGGCACGATCCAGGATGCGCTTGGCGATGGCGAACCGGTCTGCCGCCTTTTTGGGAATGCCGTTTTCGTCCAGGGTCAGTCCCACGACCGCAGCGCCGTATTTCTTGACCAGCGGCAGGATGTTTTGCAGCGATGCCTCTTCGCCGTTGACGGAATTGACGATGGGCTTACCATTATATACCCGAAGTGCAGCCTCCATGACAGCCGGGATGGTAGAGTCCAGCTGCAGCGGTGTGCCGCCGATGGACTGGAGTGCCTTTACCGTGCGGATCATCATGCCCTTTTCGTCGATGCCCGGCATACCTACGTTCACATCCAAAAGGTCAGCCCCGGCATCCACCTGCTGTACTGCCTGGTCTAAGATGTAGTCCATGTCGTTTGCCTGGAGCGCCGCCTTGAACCGCTTTTTGCCGGTGGGGTTGATGCGTTCGCCGATGATGCGGGGCTGGTCGATCTGCACCACCTCGGGTGCGGAGCAGACTGCCGCCGGAATCTGGATGTTTTCCCGTTTCGGGATCTCCGCCTGTTCCAGCAGGTCATAAGCCGCCTTGATATGCTCCGGTGTCGTGCCGCAGCAGCCGCCGTAGACGGTGACGCCCAGCTGTGCAAACTTCACCACAGCCTGTGCGAATTCCGCCGGGTCTACCAGATATTCTCCGGTGACCGGGTCCGGGAGTCCGGCGTTGGGCTTTACCACCAGCGGCAGCGTGGTCCACTTTGCCATCTCCTCCACAATGGGGAAGAGTTCGTCCGGGCCGAGAGAGCAGTTCACGCCCACAGCGTCAGCTCCCAGACCTTCCAGCGTCATCGCCGCAGAGGCAACAGTGCAGCCGGTAAAGGTGCGGAGATTCGGCTCAAAGGTCATGGTACAGATCACCGGCTTGTCGGAATTTTCCTTTGCCGCCAGCAGCGCCGCCTTGGTCTCGTACAGGTCGGTCATGGTCTCGATGACGATGAGGTCGGCGTCCTGTCCGGCGAGAACCTCTTCCTTGAAAATATCGTATGCCTCTTCAAAGGTCAGCGTTCCCAGCGGCTCCAGCAGCTGTCCGATCGGGCCGATGTCCAGCGCCACTTTGGTCTCCGTTCCGGCGCAGGCTTTCCGGGCGCAGGCGATGCCGGCGGCGATCAGTTCCTGGACGGAATAGCCGGATTTTGCCATTTTGTGCCGGTTTGCCCCGAAGGTGTTGGCATAGATGATGTCCGAACCCACGGCGACGAACTGTTTCTGTGCATCAATGATGCGCTCCGGTTCTGTGATGTTGTAGACTTCCGGCAGTGCGCCGACCGGCATACCGCCTTTTTGCAGCATGGAACCCATGCCGCCGTCCAGACGAATGAATTTGCGGTGAGGAAATAGGGAAGAAAGCATAGGAGAGTGTCCTTTCCAAAAAGTGATTCAATAGTTTTTACAGTACATGATAATACACATAAATATCCTGATACACGCCGTTTTTCAGCAGATAGCCGCCGGGGATCACGCCCACACGCTGGAATCCCAGCTTGGTGTACAGCTGGATCGCACGGTCATTGCCCTTGACAACGGCGTTGAAGATCAGAATGCGGTAGCCCAGTTCCTTTGCCTTTTCCAGCGAGTGGCGCACCAACCCTTCGCCGATCTTCATGCCACGCATTTTCGAAGAAACGGCATAGCTGGCATTGGCATGGTGACCGCATCTGCCCACGTTGTTGGGGTGCAGGATGTACAGCCCGGCTACTTCGCCGTTTACCTTTGCCACGCCGGCAAAGTCTTGTCTGCCGAAGAATTCCACGCCGGTCTTGTGGTTCAGTTCGTCCAGCTGGGGGAATGCCGCGCCGTCCCGGACAACTTCGTTCCAGATCTCGATCATAGCGTCTACGTCAGCCTCTGTATACGGCATAATTTCATATTCCATAAGAAAAACTCCTTTTTAATATAGTGCGTGCATCCGTAGGATTTGCCGAAAAGGTGTGTCTTAGGAAAACAAGTTCCAGACAGCACAATATGGACACAGGTATCTGCGTCCATGCTGCAAGTTGTTTTCGCAATTTTAGCAATGTGTGCCGCCTTTGCGGAACATACAGGTTTCCCGCATCCGGCAGGTGGCACAGCCCCGTGCGCCTTTTTTCAGCGGATGATCCGCCAGACCGATGATCGCCGTCACGGACTTCCGTGGGATGAGGATATGCTCCGGCGTCACCGTCAGCCCCAGACGCTTTTGTGCGTCCAGCAGCTGTAAAATCTCCGGCTGGAGCGCCAGGGGCAGGTCTCCGTAGCCCGGACTGAACCGCCAGGTAAAGTAGACCTCCGGCAGCTGCTCCCGAAAGCGTTCCTCCGCCCGGTTGCATACCTGTTCGATGCCGGCGCTTGCCAGGGCATCCATGGCGAGGGAACGTGTCATATCGGAGATGCCCACACGGTGGATGAGCTGGTCTGCTTGTCCGGAAAGAGTGGCTGCCATCAGAATGATCCGGTCGCATTCCGCCAGATGCCGTGCGATATCCTCTCCGGCAAGCACCATGCCGCCGGCAGAGAGAACGCCGTTTTCCCGGCAGAGCGGCAGCACCCGGTAGACCACGCCCGGCAGAACAGCACGCCGCAGCTTTTCTTCACAGTCGCTGACGACTGCCAGCAGGGAAGCATCCGGTGTACCGGGACATCCCATATAGCGGAGCGCCTCCCGCTTGTCGATCTCGTTCAGCGGCAGGGTCAGCATTTCGGCGCTGCCTTAATGATGCCGCCGACTGCCTCGCTGATTTTCCGTGCCACATAGGGATTATTCATGGTATACAGGTGAATGCCGTCCACGCCGTCGGTCACCAGGTCGACGATCTGGTCGATGGCGTAGGCAATGCCGGCATCCCGGAGCGCATCCGGATTGTCCTCGAAACGCTGTACCATCTTGGTGAACTTCCGGGGCAGACTTGCGCCGCACATGGTGACCATGCGCTCGATCTGTTTCCGGTTGGTCACCGGCATAATGCCAGCCTCAATGGGAACATTCACGCCGGCACGGGCAGCACGATAGCGGAAGTCGTAGAACGAATCGTTGTCGAAAAACAGCTGGGTGATGAGATGGCTTGCGCCGGCATCCACCTTTTCTTTCAGATGGCGGATGTCCGTATCCATGTTGGGCGCCTCCGGGTGGCACTCCGGATAGCAGGCGCCGGCAATGTCAAAGCTGCTGTCCTTGCTGCGGATGTAGCGGATGAGGTCGGCGGCGTGGTCAAAATCGGTGGTCGGCTCTAAGCCCTCCACCCGGTCGCCACGGAGTGCCAGGATGTTTTCGATGCCGTTTTCCCGGAACTGTTCCAGGATGGCGTCGATCTGCGCCTTGGAATAGTGGATGCAGGGCAGGTGCGCCATGGGCAGTACGCCGTAGTGTTCTTTCAGCCGCTTGGCAATGGCAAGGGTGTTTTCGCCGTTGCCGCTGCCGCCTGCACCGAAGGTCACGCTGATAAAGTCCGGGTGCAGATCCTGGAGCGCCTCCAGGGTGTCATAAATGGTTTCAATGGAAGAAGTCTTTTTCGGCGGAAAGATCTCAAATGAAAAAACAGTCTTTTCGGAGAACAGGGATGCGATTTTCATATCTATTTCCTTTCTGCGGCGTGTGCCGGAATATATGGGCAACACCGCACAAAGCCCGCCTGACGGCTTTGCACGCAATCTGCTTGCTGATTTTCCGTCATATTGCCCAGAAATTCCTTGCCAGACACAAAGTATGCCTGCGAAATTTCTATGCAATCTGCCGAAAAATCCGGCTTCGCATCTTACGCACAAGCTTTGTGTGGTGTTGCCTATGATATTTTAGTAGTACAATCATATTATAGCATATTTGTAGGTATTTGGGTAGATGGAAAAATCGTATCGCTTGATATCAGTTTTTTTTATACCTGATCGGCGCTCTGCCGGAACCAGTCCCATTCCTCCGGCAAGTACCGCTCCCGGAGAACCGCAGCGTGCTGTGTTTCATAATTCCGCAGAAGCTGTGGTGCTTCTTTCAGAAAATCTTCGCCACGTTTGCAGTATCTTCCGTTTTCGGAGAAACCAGCCATATCTTCATAGCAAAGGGGATAGACCTGTTCCAGGGCGATCTTCTCCGGCGGCAATTGCAGCTGTTCCAACAACAATTCCCTGCGGACTGCCGGCAGAGTGGTGCCGTCCGGAGCATTTTTTGCCGATTGCTCTACTGGTCGTTCCGACCGCCAGACATAGCCGTCTTTCTGCTGTATCGGAAACTTGGCGTGTGCTGATGTGGGATACAGCCGGGCATATCGCTGTAACTTTTCCGCCGAATCTGCCAGCAAAAGCTTGTCGTATTGTGCCGTCAGCTTTTCGAAGTCCGTTTCTGTCAGCGGCTGCGGCTGGTCACCTAAAGCAACTGCCGTTTTTCGCAGGAACTGCTCTGCCTGTGTGAAAAAGGCATCCCGTTCCGGCTGGGGCAGTGCTGCCAATGCCTCTTTTGCCAGGGGCAGCACGGTGAATACCAGTCGTGTCCCCAGCAGCCAGCACCAGTCTGTGTCTTGTTCCGGGACACATTGCCGCAGTTGGTCGGCTATGGCTTGCAGCAGCTGTGGCGTGACCTTGCCGGACTCCCACTTCCATGGCAGGAAATCCTTTCCCAGCGGCTCGGCATATTTCGGCTGGCACAGCTGCATCTCTCCGGAAAAGGGAATCCCCTTTTGCCGGCAGAAACAGAAGTATGCCGCCAGTACCTGCTGCCGTTCGTTTTCATCAGTTCCAAACAGGCGGCACACTTTTCGCTCTGCCGTGAGGGCAATGCCGCCCAGCAGCCGACTGCATCTCCACAGCAGCCAGCTTTCTGTGCTGCCGTCATCTGCGGAAAAACCGCCGGAAACCGGCTGCAGCAGGTACGCAACAGACCGACTTTCAAAATACAGCATTCCAAACCGGGTTTCCAGGAAAGTGCAAAGCTTTGCATGGGAGAGATCGTGTTCCTTTCGTCTGTCATATTCTTCCCGCCGGAATTGCCCCAGTGCCTCGGTCAGATCGGCAGCGTCGGAGAGCGTTTTCAAATGGTTGACAGAAGGAATTTCGCCGCCCGCCCAGCGAAAATCGTGCCGGAGAAACTGCGTTTCCAACATTCTGTTGTACGCATAATCGAAAAATGCGAAACAGCGTTTTCCCAGAGCCTGTTCCGTATCCCGCCGCTGCTGTCTGCCGGCTTTGGAAAAGTAATAGGCTGCCATTTCCGGCAGCAGTGCTGCATATTCGCCGTGATAGCGGGTGGAAAGACGGCGAACTGTATCCCCGTTTTCTTGCAGCGTGACAGTGGCTGCCCCTTCCGGCAAAAGAGCCGTCATGGTATAATCATCGAATCCGTCATCACACCGCTTGATGCAGTCAGAAAGGTATCCTGTGACGAACATCTGCGTCCCTGTGGTTTCCTCCGTAAGAATCGCAGATGGGATCGTTTTCAGCAGCAGGCTGTATTTTTTCAGACAGTGCCGCAAAAAATCTATGTCGCAGTACTGCCAGCGATAGGAATACGCCATGTCAGATGCTCCAGTCGATCTCCGGCAGTCCGTGTTCCCGGAGGAAAGCGTTTGCCTTGGAGAAGTGCTTGCAGCCGAAGAAACCGTGGTAAGCAGACAAGGGGCTGGGGTGTGCGGCGGTCAGCACCAGGTGCTGGGGATGCTGGATCAGCGCCCGTTTTGCCTTGGCGTTGTTGCCCCAGAGCAGGAATACCACCGGCTCTTCCCGCTGGTCCAGCAGCCGGATCACATCATCGGTGAACTGCTCCCAGCCCTTGCCCTTGTGGGAATTCGCCTGTCCGGCACGGACGGTCAGCACTGTGTTCAGCAGCAGCACCCCGTGCTTTGCCCAGTTGGTCAGCTCGCCGTGCTTGCCGGTGTTGTCGATGCCCACATCGTCCTTGATCTCCTTGAAAATGTTCACCAGAGACGGCGGCGGCGCTACGCCTTTCCGTACAGAAAAGCTCAGTCCGTGCGCCTGGTTCGGACCGTGATAGGGGTCTTGTCCCAGAATCACCGCACGCACTTTGGCGTAAGGGGTGTATTTCAGTGCGTTGAAAATGTCGTACATACCGGGGTAGACGGTCTGGGTACGGTATTCCGTCAGCAGAAACTGCCGCAGATTTTGATAGTAGGTTTTGGCAAATTCGCCGTCCAGGATGGTGTCCCAGTCGTTGCCGAAGTGTACCATTGTCTGTCAGTCCTTTCGGAGCGCCTGTGCCGGCGCCGGAATCGTATTTTTCTAATGATATGATTATATCATAAGTATCGTGGAATTGCAACGGCAATTCCAAAAGTTTTCTCCCGGAATTTGGAGAAGTCGCCGAAAAAACCGCTTTCAAATCGGCAATGTTGTACAAGTTTTGCCGTGCCTATTGACTAATTGCGAAAATTGGAATATAATAATAAGTAATTGTCGATCGTGCATTCTGCCGACGGCACAGTTTATTATGCGGAACCTGAGACAGACAGACCGCAGCACAGGAGGCTAAATCGTGAGAAAAGTGAAAAAACCCGTTTTCTTCATTGTATTTGCCGTAATCGCTCTGTTTACGCTCACCACCATTTTTGGCGTGCATACCCAGTTTGGTGATGTGGTAAAGACCTATGTTCACGGGGTGGATGATATCCGTCTCGGCATCGACATCCAAGGCGGCGTAGACGTGACCTTTGAACCGGCGGGCGATGTGGATGCAACGGAGGAACAAATGGATGCAGCGCTGGAGACCATCAAGCTGCGTCTGGCAAACCAGAACATCAGCGACAGCGAAACGTATCTGGACTACAAGAGCAACCGTATCATCGTGCGTTTTCCGTGGCAGGCAGGCGAAAAGGACTTCAATCCGGAGCAGGCTGTCAAGGAGCTGGGCGAAACCGCAGAGCTGACCTTCCGCAAGGGCACGGACACCACCACAGATGAAAACGGTGACACCGTTCCGTCGGGCGATATCGTTCTGACCGGTGCGGACGTAGCACAGGCATCTACCGGCGGTTCCAAGGATGACACCACCGGAGACATCACCTGGGTGGTTACCCTGGATCTGAACGACAGCGGTACAGAGAAGTTCTATGAGGCAACTTCGGAACTGTATCAGTCCAAGGGACAGATCTCCATCTGGATGGACAACACCATGGTCTCTGCACCGTCTGTCAACGCAGTGATCTCGGACGGCAAGGCATCCATTTCCGGTGACTTTACATATGAGAGTGCAAAGGAACTGGCAGACAAGATCAATTCCGGTGCGCTGCCGTTCTCTCTGGAGACGACAAGCTTTAAGACCATTTCTCCGACCATGGGCGAGGGTGCGCTGACGGCAATGGTAATTGCCGGCGTAATCACCCTGGCGCTGATCGTGATCTACATGATCGCACTGTACCGTCTGCTGGGCGTGGTGGCATCCATCACGCTGATCGGACAGGTTGCCGGTATGCTGGCGGCTGTTTCCGGCTGGTTCGGCTTTATGTCCAGCACCACACTGACAATCCCTGGTATTGCCGGTATCATCCTGTCTGTGGGCATGGGTGTCGATGCGAACATCATCACCGGCGAGCGTATCCGTGAGGAACTGCGCAAGGGCAAAACACTGGATACAGCACTGTATTCCGGCTATCACCGTGCGTTCAGTGCGATTTTGGACGGAAACCTGACCGGTATCCTGGTATCCATCGTGCTGATGGGTGCGTTCGGCGTGCCGGACAGCATCTGGGCAAAGATCTTCAACCACACGATCTTCTGGTTCTTCGGTGCGACCACAGAGGGTGTTATCTACTCCTTCGGCTTTACACTGATGACCGGTCTGATTATGAACTTTATCATGGGCGTGTTTGCGGCAAGACTGATGACCATGTCTCTGTCTCGGTTCAAGTGCTTCCAGAACAAGAAACTCTATGGAGGTGGTATCAATGTCAAAGCAGACTAAGGACGCAAAGCATTTTGATGTAGACGTAAAAGTACGTGATTTCTGTTCCAAGTCGAAGGTGTTCTTTATCATCGGCTTTGCACTGATCCTGATCTCGCTGCTCTCCACCTTTACCGGCGTAGACGTTGCGCTGGAATTCAAGGGCGGTACGATCATCACCTACAGCTATACCGGTGATGTGGACGAAAGCAATGTTTCCAAGGAACTGACCAGCCTGGTCGGCTCTACCGTAAAGGTACAGCAGGGCGACAGCCTGGACAGCGATACCAAGACCCTGTCCCTGTCCTTCACTTCCAACGAAGGTCTGACCATCGACCGTCAGAACGAAGTGACCAACAAGGTGAAGGAACTCTGCCCGGACAACGAGGTAGAGCTGCTGGACGCCAACGACGTTAACGCACGTTCCGGCGGCGAATTCTTCGCCAAGTGCATCGTGGCTGCGGTATTTGCTGCGCTGATCCTGATCGTTTACATTGCGATCCGGTTCAAGCAGATCAGCGGCTGGTCCGCAGGCGTGTGCGCCGTACTGGGACTGCTCTCTACACTGATCGTCACCTATGGCTGCGTGGTTCTGTGCCGGTTCGAGATCGACTCCAACTTCATGGCAGTTATTCTGACCCTGCTGGGTTATGCGGTTAACGATACCATCGTTATTTACGACCGTATCCGTGAAAACCAGACACTGTTGCCGGGCACACAGATCCAGGAACTGGTCAACATCAGTGACTCCCAGTCGCTGCGACGCAGTATTCGTACTTCCATCACCACATTCAGCTCCATGCTGATCGTTACCATCGTTGCGCTGGTAATGGGTCTGGATTCCATTCTGAGCTTCTCCGTGCCGATGATGGCTGGTATTGCAATGGGTACTTTCAACTCCATCTGCTTTGTGCCGAGCCTGTGGGTATGGTGGCAGAAAAAGCGTGGCATCAGCGTGCTGAAGCCGCCGAAGAAAAAGGCAGCAAAGGTAAGCGTATAAGCATTTGTTTCGCTTGAGATAGGAACAGAAAACCGGTATGGGCAAGAGTGCCTGTGCCGGTTTTTTGCGCATCTGCGGCACGAAAGTTGATTTTTGTACATCTGTACAAAAATCTATTGAAATTTCGATTCGGGTATGGTATAATGAAAAAAGCCTGCCGCATCATTTCCGGTGCGGAGCAGAATGCAGGCAGAAAGGAGTGGTTGTATGCTGCGTGCCGGCGTTTCGACGGCTTGCCTGTATCCACGGGTGGTGGAAGAGGCACTGTATGATCTGGCGCTTTCCGGCGTGTCCAACGTGGAAATTTTCATCAACAGCCACTCTGAACTGCGCCGCAGCTTTGTGGACACCATGGCACGCCTGCTGCATCGGTTCGACATGACCTGTGCCTCGCTGCACCCGTTCACCTGTGAGATCGAACCGACCATGCTCTTTTCCAATTATCCGCGGCGTGCGGACGACTATCTGGAATACTGCCGGCATTATTTTTCCGCTATGCAGCAGCTGGGCGCAAAGGTGTTCGTGCTGCACGGGAACAAAGTCCCGGCGGCGTCGGTCAACAAGGCAATGTACTTCGAACGCTTTCGCCGGCTGGCGGAGCTGGGAGACTCCTACGGCATCCAGGTGGCACAGGAAAATGTAGCACGCTGTACCAGCGCATCCCTGCCGTTTCTGCTGGAAATGCGGGATGCCCTGGGAAAACAGGCAAGATTTGTCCTGGACATCAAGCAGGCGGTGCGCTCCGGCGAGGATCCCTTTGCCATGCTGCGCGGGCTGGGGTCTCATGTGGTACACGTCCACATGAGTGATCACGGCGAATACGGCGACTGCCTTCTGCTGGGAAAGGGACGTTTTCGGATCAGCGCTTTTCTGGAAATGCTGGCGCAGGTCAGCCCGGACTGCTCCGTGATCCTGGAACTCTACCGCAGCGGCTTTTCCGATGTGGCAGAGCTTGCCGCCAATTACACGCTGCTCCAGAATCGGATCCGCTCCGCAGAGACGGCAGGGAAAGGTAAGGTGTAATGCTGCTATGTATTGTCCCTTTTGCGGAAACATCAACACCCGTGTGATGGACTCCCGCTCGACGGATGAAAAGATTCGCCGCCGCCGGGAATGCCTGGGATGCGGAAAGCGCTTCACGACCTATGAGGCGGTGGAACGTCCCATGCTGATGGTACAGAAAAAAGATGGTTCTTATGAGCCGTTTGATCGTCATAAACTGGTGACAGGAATTTTCAATGCCATCAAAAAACGCCCCGTGACCTCCAGCCTCATCTTAAAACTGGTGAGCG
>ERZ808270.880-NODE-880-length-15003-cov-8.715748_pt1 | contig 15003 bp, 10 predicted proteins | sample MGYA00521082_ERZ808270 | MGnify/ENA primary metagenome ERZ808270 (study PRJEB31516, sample SAMN03275594) | gut metagenome | biome: mammalia-associated habitat; material: feces | host: Papio cynocephalus | place: Kenya | collected 2012-07-27 ... | reverse complement strand
CAAATTGCGATATGCGAGAGGCAAACTCTTTTAAGGGAGCCTCTTCCAAATAAGCAATGCCAAACTCTTCTTTGTAATGTTCTATTTCTTGGTCAACTATAGCGTCTGCAACAGGACCTATTACTATGTCATAACTATGCTTGAAATCAGCGTTCTCCCTATTCAGAAGAATAAACTTTGCCCATTCTGAGGTAAATCCATCAAATATCTTAATCGAGAGCCCTTTTTGCTCACAGCGCTTGGGATAAAAAAGAAAAGCATTGACCGTGATAGTCCCATGATGAATGAAACTGCTACGTTTACCCATCTGCCAAGCCCTCTTCCAATTAGGAGTAAGGTAAAATCCCTTTCCAAAGTCATTGTGGGACTTGCATTTTGAAAGGTCAGGTGTTACGATTTCCATATAACTTCCATGCAACAGTCTCATACCTTTACCATATTATTATCCTTATTCATACACAGCATCTTGCGATTATAACAAACTGTTGTCAAATCTTCTATAATTTGTAACTTAGGCAAAGTCTGCTCATATTCATAGTTCTCTTCCAGGAACTTGATGCCTTGATACTTTTGTAGATAAACATAAGCTTTCTGCCTGGAGATTTTCTTAGCTTCAGCAAACCAACAGGTAGCCATGGTAATAAACTTAATTTGTTTCATCCTAACCTCATAACTAGGATACAGTCCATCCACATATAAACTTAATTTCTCACCCATTGCTTCCAACAGCACAGAGGCATCCTCCAGGGAAATATTTGTTTTGCCACTCTCAATTTTAGAGATGCTACTTTTCCCCAGTCCAACAAGCTTTCCCAAGGCTTCTTGAGATATTTCCTTCTTTCTTCTGACAGTCTTGATGATGCCACCAAGAACAGTGTCTGCATTTTCAAATTTCTTTTTCATGCTTATTCTTCTTTAAACCTCAGCAAATATAAGAAAAGTTTCCCAAAAGGGCAACTTTTAATAAAAGAATTTATACTTTTTAAACTTTATGAGAACTTTTGCCTTATCCAGGATTTTGCCATATCAGAAATTTCACTTATCTTAGTGCTGCTTTTAAAAACAAACAAAATTCTGAATGACATGGCAAAAGTACGAATAAAATCTGAGAAACTCACTCCTTTTGGAGGAATATTTGAAAACTAACACCATCACAAATAGAAGAATACAAGAAAAAGCTAAAATAAAATAAGCCAAGAAGCAATTGACTTCTTGGCTTATTTTTATATAGAAATGGCAATTCCTGTCAATTTCTATTGAAAAAAGGTTACATTTTCAGCAAAAAACAGGGCCAACGGATACAATTATTTCACAAAAATAGAATTGATTATTTTATACTTGTTTTTGGATAAATTATACAACCTCCATTTGAACAAATCTAAGTACTTTTGCAACTGAGAAATTTGAAACTAAGAACTTGTTTCTTACTCGAATTTTTACTATGATTGTATAATTTTCACTTAAATAAAATAATGTGATATGAAAATCAGAAACCTATTAGTGGTATTGCTATTGGCGAAAGCGTGTCGTGGAAAGCAAAGACCAAGATGCTGTATATACCGTAGGTATGCGTGGTGTTCACGATGGTGGAATCGCAGGATACAACGGGGCACAAAACATAGCAAAAGGTCTGTCGCAGATTATTGAGACCCAAAGAAAACTTATCCAGGAAAACATAGGCTCCCCTACTCAAGTTCCACAAATGTTTTGCCCTTACAAGGAAGTGCTGGACGCATATAACACAGGCAACATCAACTTACCAGAGGACATCACTCTCTGTTGGGTAGATGACAACCATGGCTATATCCGCCAGTTTCCATCTGTTTCAGAACAGAAGCGCAGTGGCAGCAATGGTATCTATTATCATCTTAGCTACTGGGGGTCGCCTCAAGACTACCTGTGGCTTAGCAGCATTTTCCCATCTTTGATAAGTTACGAATTAGGCTGCGGATATGAGCAAGGCATCCAACGCTTGTGGGTCATAAACGTAGGCGACATCAAGCCAGCAGAAGAAGAAATAGAATTCTGCATGGACTTGGCTTGGGATGTAAACAAGTGGAATCCTGAGAATGCAGCCATCTATAGTCGTGAGTGGGCTGCTCGAACATTTGGAGAGGATGTAGCCAATGAGATTGGCGACATAAAGCAAGAATATTACCGATTAGCCGCAGCTGGAAAACCAGAGCACGTAAGTTCCGTGTCATATACCATGCAAGAAATGGACTATCGAATCGCTGCATACAAGGCTATCTCTGAACGTGTAGAGGCCATCAAGGGTAATATTCCTGATCGCCTGCAATCCCTTTCCGCCATCGTAAATCCAGGCTTCGAACAAGACTACAATGGCTGGACTATAAATTGCAGTGGCACATACAACACAAAGATAAGCACAGGAGAAAAACCTACTGGGGCAACCAGTCCTCTCATTGCAGCGAACCAAAAACATTTGCAAATATGGGGCATCAATGGCAGTGGTTCCGTCTCACAGACGATAGAAGGTCTAGAGGATGGACAGTATGAGCTTGGCGTTACTTTCTGCCATACAGGATCGGCTACCGGGACTCTCTTTGCCAACAATGTAAGTACTGCTATGACATCAGACAATGTTTACAAGGTTGTAGTCCAAGTCACCAATCACAGGCTAAACTTTGGAGTCAAATACAATGGCACTTCCAATTCCGTCATCGACATAGATTCATTCACGTTGCGTAAAATAGGAGCAACTGGCATCCAACAGAGGACGATGAATAAGCCACAGATTAGTAATCGAATCTATGACTTGTCAGGAAATGAAATATCTATGCCACAAAAAGGTATATATATAACCAACGGAAAGAAAATCATTAAATAAGCCCACTTTAAAAAGTTTTTTGCTCTGCAAAAGCCCTATTTATGGAGGTGGGAAACTTTAGTTATCTTACCTTGCCTGTCAATATGGAAATTAAGAAATACTCGCTGAACATCATGAACGAGGATACCCAAATTGTAACTTCCGAACTCAAGGGGCAAGCAGGCATCATCGGTGCCTGCCTAATGGCTAGACAACGATTCCTGAAGAAACCCTTGATTTGTTCCGACCATCGGAACAAATCCCAAGTAACTTACACCTATAATTAAATAAAAATGCAGTGTCTTTTTCTTGTCTGTTTCAAATATTTATGCTATCTTTGCACTTAGAAATTAATGAGTATCGCTATGGATGATAATACAAAAAAGAGATTTGCCAAGCGCAAACGTATCTATCGCAAACGTATCCCTTATGGAATGATGAACTTCGTTTCCGTAAGAAGAGATGATTGTTATTACGTAGATAAGACCTATTTTATAGAAGATATAGAGGCATCTAACAAGTTCTTCTTTTATATCCGCCCTCGCCGTTTCGGCAAGAGCCTGACCCTCTCCATGCTCAAGCAATACTACGATGTGAACATGGCAGATAGATTCGAGGAACTTTTCGGCGGACTATACACTGGCGATAACCCAACCCCTGAGCATAATACTTACCTCATTATTTCGCTCAATTTTGCAGTAGTGGATGCCAACCTCGAAAACTACAAGAAGGGGTTGGATGCACATTGCAATACGGAGTTCAACTACTTCTGCGATGTATATGCACAATATTTGCCTGATGGCATCAAGGAGGAGATGAACAAGAAAGATGGAGCCTCCGAACAACTAGACTACCTCTGCAAGGAATGCAAGAAGACCGGTCAGAAGGTTTATCTCTTCATCGACGAGTACGACCACTTCACCAACACCATACTCTCCGAGCCAAACTGCCTAGACAGTTACAAGGTTGAGACCCATGGAACAGGTTATTTGCGTAAGTTTTTCGACACCATCAAGTCGGCTACTGACAGCACCTTGGAACGTGTCTTTGTTACAGGTGTCAGCCCAGTGACAATGGATGACTTGACCAGTGGTTTCAACATAGGCACCAACTATTCCTTGGAATATGAGTTTAATGAGATGACTGGTTTCACGGAAGAGGAGGTGCGCGACTTGCTCACCTACTACACGGATACACTCGGTTTGCACAACTATACCATAGATGAACTCATAGAAATCATCAAGCCATGGTATGACAACTATTGTTTTGCCAAGGCAGCTTACGGTGAGACCACGATATACAACTCCAACATGGTACTCTATTTCATAGACCATTATATCAGAAATCGAGGACGAATCCCAGACAACATGATCGAGGAAAACATCCGATTGGACTACAACAAGCTCCGTATGCTCATCCGTAAGGACAAGGAGTTTGCACACGATGCCTCTGTCATCCAACAACTTGTAGAGAATGGCTTTGTCACGGGCGAGCTGAAGACAGGATTCCCTGCAGAGCAGATAGCAGATCCTGACAATTTCGTCAGCCTCCTCTATTACTTTGGCATGGTCACCATCGCTGGTCAATACGAGGGAAAGACTAAATTTGTCATCCCTAATGAAGTGGTGCGTGAACAGATATTCAAGTATCTCCTTGACACTTACAAGGAAAACGACTTGGAATATGATGCCTACGAGAAAGGAAACTTAGAGAGTGCCTTGGCATACCGCGGCGAATGGAAGCCATACTTCCAATACATCGCCGACCGTCTGCACAAGTATTCCTCTCAGCGTGACCATCAGAAAGGCGAGTACTTCGTGCATGGCTTCACACTTGCCATGACGTGTGACAACAAGTTTTATCGTCCTATCTCTGAGAAAGATACCCAAGAGGGATATGCTGACATCTTCCTCTGTCCTTTGGTGGATAATTTCCCGGACATGGTACATTCTTACATCGTCGAGTTGAAATACGCAAAGTCTAAAGATACTGATGCACATATAGAACAGCTCAAGCAGGATGCCATCGCCCAAGTAAACCGATATGCCGGGAGCGAGGTGGTTACTTCTGCTATCAAGACCACGCAGCTACACAAAGTCATCGTGATATACAGAGGCACGGAGATGGTGGTATGCCAAGAGGTATAAGAATAACTCCAGTACTTTGCCTAAGATTACAAAGGTTCTTAGGGAAGTACTGGAGTTATTTTATGAAGTACTGACAAAGGGAATTTGAAAGCGATTCCTATTTCTTGGAGGAAGCGATTTTCATGGCTTCCTCGGGCTTGTCGGTCGTAATGAAATCTACATCCATCTTGACCAACTTCTTGATGATCTTGTCATCATCAGGTGTCCAACCATTCACCTTCAAGCCCAGTTGATGAGCCTCCGTCACCCAATCCGGGTGCTTGAAGAGCAATTTGTAACTATAGTCTATGCCCTGATAGCCCAATTTCTTGACTTCATCCGGGGTAAAGCTGCCCCCTACATAATATACCACCGCCTTGGCATCCAATTGGCGAACCAAGGCACAGGCCGAGGCACTGAAAGAGATGTACTCCACCTGCTTCTGCAAGCCCATGCGATGAACCATCTCCACGGTCTTGCGAGTGAGTCTGTCCTCGTCGCGCTGTAGAGGTTGCTTCTTGATTTCCAAGATAAGCTGCATCGCAGGATGCTTCTTCAATTCCTCCAGGTATTGCTCCAGGGTTGGAACTTCCTCACCGTTCTTGAGCAACTGTTTTCTCAAATCGGCATACTTCGAGTCGGCAATCACCAAGTCGTTGATCTTGGGGTCATGGTTGACGATGATGACGCTATCGCCCGTGATGTGAACGTCACATTCCGAACCATAGACACCCACCTCGGCTGCCTTTCTCAGCGAAGTAATGGAGTTCTGTGCAGAGCCTTCTGTCTCCCAATATCCACGGTGTGCCACGATTTGGGTCTTGACCTGAGGAGCAGTGATAAGAACGGTCTGTTCATATCGCTCGCCAAAACGATTGGTGAGGATGACATTCACTTGCTTGGCATCCAAGGACGGCAAGGCTCTGAAGAGATGGGCGGTCTGGGTAAGTCCCGGCTTGTGGTCCTTGCTCTCAGCGTAAGCCTCATCGACATCCTGGAAGTTCTCCATGACACCCATCGGCTTGCCATCTTGCTCCCACTCCACCTTGCAGGAAGGATCCCAATCCCAGACGTTGGCTACGACATATTGAGGCTGAGACAGCACCTTGCCCTTGCCATAGACACGCATTTGGTAATCGAGAGGATAACCTGTTGACTTATAGTGCCACTTGATGTTCTCGCCATCAATGTCAAAGACGATGTAGCCGTTGGGCGCACCACAACGATTGACATGGCTCTTCCACCAGGCACCGCAAGCAGCACCTATGTTGTGCTCGAAGAGGGAATCGCCCAATACATTGTTTTGGAAATAATGGGTATGGCCAGCCAGCACATGCACACGATAGTTCTTCAAGACTTCCTTCAAGTCATCAGCCTCCCTAACGTTGCCCTCGTTCTCGATGCGGTTCCATGCCGCAGCGTGCATATTGAGGATGACGAGACTGCCCTTTGGCACAAAGCTCAAGTCCTGGCGCAGCCAGTCGATGTCGGCGGCAGTAATCGCCTCGATGTATTTCTTATACCCCACATAGTTGATGTTCTTCAAGGTCACCACGTGAACCTTCCCGATGTTGTAGGAATAGTTGGTCGGACCGAAGTAGCGATAGTAATACTGCTCGGCAAAGTGAGGAGCCCCCAATGGCATGTTATGCAAATCTTGGTATCGCTTGTCGAAATCATGGTTGCCGATGCACTGGAAGGTCGTCATGTTGATGCCCGCAAAGGAGGAGGCATACTCGGGATAAAGTGGCATGTTATCGAACACCAAGTCGCCCAAGGTATTGGCGACCACCTCACGCTGGCGGCTCAATGTATCTACATAGGCCTTCAGGTCCTTGATGGTCTCGCCCTTCCATCTGCTCATGTCGTGTGCAGTCTTCACCTGAGGGTCGGATATGGCGATGTAATAGAACTGGTTGGTAGCCTTCTTCCTCTTCTCCAGAGTGAAGTTAAACTTGTTTTGGTTCTTCACCAAGGTTGCCACACTCGCATAAAATCCCTGTGCGAGACTATTTTTACTGGGCAGGACATAGGCAGCAGGAGTGGAGATGCTCACAAACTTGCATACGTTGGTATCCGTAGGCAAAGACCACTCGCCCTGGGCATTGGTCTTCACAAAAGTCACACCGTTGTTGACCACGACACCGGCGACACCATGCCCTAGTTTATCTTTCACCTTGCCAGAGAAAACAAAAGATGACTTCTCCAAGGCACTTGCACACAAAGCATTCCAAGAGGCAACTCCCAGGAGAGTTGCCAAACAAATATAACGAAATTGATTCATACGTCCGTGATTACTTAAGCATTAATGAGTCGAATGTGATTGAAGAAATTGACTGCCTCTTCGCCCGTCTTGGTATTTCCGGCTGCCTCTTCCAGGGCGGCGGTATCGCTCTCCAGACAGATGATGTTGGCGCAATCTAACACATGCGTCATGATTTTCACCGCCTCTTCCTTGCTCATCTGGTGAGATTTCACGCTCTTCTTCACAAACTTGTTGACACGCTCCACCGCCTTGAAGACGGCTGGTTTGCGAAACTCCGTGCCCGAGTTGTTCAAGCCAATCTCCACATCGTAGGTGTGGGTATAGTTACACAAGAATGTGTTCCACTTCTTGGTTATCTCGCCACCGAGGAAATGCTCTTCCTCAAAGGTTGGTTTCACATTGGGAATCTCACCTCCATACACTTCCAAGGTAAACTCTTTTCCATTTTGAGCTTGTTGTGCCTGAGCCATCATGGTAGTCATCATCATGAGAGCCATGAGAAAATACTGTTTCATTTTCATCTTTCTATCCTTTCTTTTTATCAGATTTTTTCTATTCATTTAGCATCTCCGGAAACTCGGGGATTACAGTTCTGGTCTGGTCTGCCATATCAACTTGGTATTGAAGTCATCTCCACCCATGGATTCCACCGCCTTCAGGTAGTTCTCACGGTTCATGCGCTGAAGGATGGCAGGATACTTGAAACGATAAGGCATGTGAACGGAAGGATCGACACCCGGACCTTTGGGTACATCAGGATAACCCGTGCGATTGTACTCAAACCACTGTTGGAAGTCGATGAAGAACAAGGCATAGAACTTCTGTTCCATGATTCTCTTCAAGGTTCCATCGTATGCTGTCTTCGGATTGGAGAAATAATCTTCAGGCATCTCTACACCCCACTGTGTGATGGCGGCTGTCACGGCTTGCTCATAGAGGCTCTTGGCATCTGCGTCGATGATGCCTCGCTGCGCCAACTCAGCCTTGATGAAGAGTACTTCCGCATAGGTGAGGCACTGGATGTCTTGTGGAGCGGTGGCGAGATAGGTGGCATTCGGCGAGGAAGCCGTAATGGTAGGTTCTACGTCATACCCACTAGGCAATCCGATGTAAGAGGTGACATTCTTGCCTGTCTCGGGGTCCTTGTTGGTCGCAGTCTTGGCGAAAATAGGAAGACGTGGATCGTTCCAATTCTTCAGGTTGTCGATGAAGAACTCAGACAGTGACTTGTAGGAAGACAAGTCGGAAGGGCGAGTCATCGGAGCCTCATCAGGAGCGACACCCGAAATGTGAACCTTGGCATTGTCCTCGTTCGACTCAAACACAGGGTAAGTCTCCGGGGAAGCCAGCATCTTCTTGAGTTCCGCCTTCGCCATGTCGCCAAGTTCCTGGGAGTCTATCACGCGCAACAGGGCACGGAGCCTGAGCGAATTGGTGAACTTCTTCCATTTCAGGATACCTTCGAGGTCGGAGCCGCTGGTGCAATACATCTTGTCGCCATTGGTGTTAAACTGCAAGCCTTTCTTGAGGTCATACTTGCCATTGGCTACATCCAGGCTGTCGATGATGTATCTGTAGGCTTCTGCCTGTGTCTCGAACTTCGGACTATAGAGCCGTTCCTCACCGCGGCATGACTCCTGTACAGGAATGTCGCCGAAGGCATCGGTCGTGTTCTCGAATATCCAACATCTCAGCGTCAGGGCAATGGCCTCGTAGTTAGGGTCGCCCACCTTCACCGCCTCGTCATATATCGCCTTGGCGTTGGTGTTCCACTTGTAGTAGTTGCTCCAGACACCATCGCCTGCCGTGTCGCTGATGTTAAACCAGCCCACGCCACTGGTGGAATTGGTTGTCACCAGACATTGCATCAACTGGAATGTCCAACTGTTATAGCGATTCCACGTATAAATGCCCATGCCGTAGATGACAGGGTCCATGAAACTGCCAGCATTGGCAGAGTTCATGCGAGTGGGATCTATATTGGTATCGTCCATGGACTCGCAAGAGACGGTCGCCAACAAAGCAGGAACTGCCATGAGCATCATGATTTTTCTGAATATCTTTTTCATCGATTTTATCTTTTACACATTATTATATATGCACCTTATTATATATATGCACCTTGCTACATTAAAAGTCTAATTTCAGATTAATACCCCAAGAACGGCTGGTAGGAAGCGTACCCACCTCAACGCCCGGAACAAACGTGTTGCCATCGAGCGAGGCTGTCTCCGGGTCAAACATCGGATAGTTGGTGATGCAGAGGAGATTCCTGCCATACACACCTACCGAAGCATTGGAGATGAACGTGTTTCGAAGCCACTTCTTTGGGAACTGATAATCCAATCTCACTTCACGCAACTTGAGGTAGGAGGTACTGAAGGTATTGGTCTCCACATTGGCCATGCGATAATATTCCTTGTAATAAGACTCCAAGGTCACAATCTTCTGGTTAGGACTGTAAGTTCCATCGCCATTATCGACCACACCAGGGGCGATGCAGTAAACTCCCTCGATCGGGGTAATCTTCTGCTGTTTGAACAACTGCTGTACATCAGGGTCGTTGATGTCGAGGTAGAGGCTCGTGCCCGGCTTGCGACCATTCAGGGTCTCGGCGATATGTCCCTGCTCACACATCTTGTGGTGCGACTGGGAATAGGTCTTTCCGCCTACCTTGCCATCCCATTGCATGGCAAATGACCAGTTCTTGTATCTCACAGAGGTATTGAAAGCACCCTCCCAGTCAGGCAATGCACAAGCCACATACTCTATCTCGGAGGTACGAGCTGGCAAGCCTGCCGATGTGATAATCACCTCGCCCTGCTCATTACGCTTCAACTTATAGCCCCAGATGTCACCCGTGGTGCCGCCTTTGGTGCCGATGATGCTCACATTGCCGCTCACGTAAGAACCCAATATCTGTCGCTCGTCGGCAAATTCCGACAAAGACTCTATTTTGTTCTTGTTGGTGGACCATGTGGCGGTCATGTTCCACTGCCAGTCACGTGTCTTGATAGGAGTACCACGGAGAATCAGCTCCACGCCCTTGTTGCTCACGCAACCTGAGTTGATAGTACCCTTCGTATAACCTGTGGTCGGGTCGAAAGGTGCGTTCAATATCTGGTTCTTCGTGCGGTTGTAATAGAAAGTCATGTCCAGCCCCAATCGGTCGTTCAGCACTCTAAAGTCGAATCCACCTTCCCAGTTGTTCGACATCTCTGGCTTGAAGTCGGCGTTGTACAACGTGCTAGGCTTCACCAAGGCACCGGCAAAGTCGCTGGTTGTATAATAAGGAGAAGTCTTGTATGGGTCGGTATCGTTACCCACCTGTGCCCAGGAAGCACGGACCTTCAGGAGATTAATCCAGGAAGGCAGATGGGTGAGACTATTGAGCACCGCACTCAAACTGACCGATGGATAGAAAAAGGAACGATTCTTGCGTGGCAAGGTCGAAGACCAATCGTTGCGCCCCGTGACATCCAGGAACAATCGGTCCTTGTAGGCTAGGTCTGCCATGAAATAAAGTGAGTTGACTCTCTTCTTGCGGATGGTCGTATTGACCAATGGGTTGGACACGCCGTTGGCAAGGCTATAGACTCCAGGGGTATTCAGTCCTGTGACGGAAGCGGAGAGCAAGTCATAGTACGACTGCATCATGTTGCCACCCACGGAAGCGTTGACATTAATGCCATTCTCGAAACTGTTGTGGTAAGAGAGCAAAACGTCCGAGTTGACCTCATAGTCGAAGATGTTCTGTTTCTTGAAGAATCCCTTTGGGTAAACCTTGTCATCCCATGGGCGATGCTGCTCCTGCTGTTGTGCCGTGGCCTGCATACCGCTGCGCAACTGCAAGTCGAGGAAGCGGTTGATGTTGAAGTTGGCGGAGATATTACCATTGAAACTATGCTTCTTGGCTGGGTTGGTAGCCTCGTAGAGCAAAACGTATGGGTTAGGTAGGTAACTGGAGAACGGACGAATCTGCTGAATGTTCTCCTTGCCCTTGTACCACATCGGCTTGAACCAATCCAAGTTGAAGTTAGGGTTCATGAATATCAAGAAGTAGCTGAGCGAGTTAGAATTGTAAGTCAACTGTGGCGAGTTCTTTACATCTCTATAAGTATAGCTCATTCGGGCGTTGATTTTCACTCGCTTGGAAATCTGCTGAGAGCCGGCAAAGGCCGCAGTCAATCGTTCGTAGCCCGAGTTAGGCAATATCCATTCGCTCTTGCTGTGGGTAAGGGACAAGCGCATGTTGCCCGTGCCGTTGTTGCCCGTAAGGGCGATGGAGTTGGTCATCGTATGTCCCGTCTGAAACAAGTCAGAATGGTTGTTCTTGTAGGCTCTCCATGGCGTGGCCACGTCAGCACGACCCTCCTTCTCTGGGTCATACTGGTAAAAAAGTTGGCCATCGAATCTAGCGCCGAAGGCAGAGCTGGTACCACTGGTGCTGGCAAGACCATCCTCGCCCTTGCCGTATGAATAATATTGCTGACCTTCCCACTCCGTGCCTTTCGTACCGATGTTCTTGGCGACACCCTGACCGAACTCGTACTGGTAGTCAGGGAAGTGGGCTGCACGTTCCCATGTATTATTAAAGCTATAGCTGATACCCAATCCTTTCTTGGCTTTCTTGCCCGACTTGGTTGTCACCATGATGACGCCATTGGCAGCTCTCGCACCATACAAAGCCGAGGCAGACGCACCCTTCAAAACCTGGATGCTCTCTATATCGTCAGGGTTCAGGTCGGAGAAACCATTACCGAAATCCACCGAACCCTCCGAGTTGCCACCTGCGCCATACGAGCCACCAGGGTTGTTCATCGGACTGGAGAGTGGAACGCCATCCACAACGATCAGCGCACCATTACCATCCATGTTCATGGACACATTACCACGCAGGTTAATCTGAGTGGAAGAAAGCGGACCACCTGCCGACACAACATTCAGACCAGCCACCTGTCCTTGAAGAGCCTGTGACCAGTTGGTTGGCATAGTAGCCGTAATATCATCACCACTGACGGTCTGGGTAGCATAACCCAAACTCTTTTCCTCACGCTTGATACCCAATGCTGTGACCACCACATTGTTGAGTTCTATGGCCTCATCCTTAAACTTTGACTGTGAAGCTTTCTTGTCTTTGTTAGAATCCTTTTTCACGATGGTCTTGCCCTCATCCGTAACAGCTTGACCATAGATACTTCCTGAAATACAACATAATGTAAATGCGAAGAAGCCTTGTTTAATGCGTTGTCTGTTGTCCATATTTTAAGTTTATACATTAAGAAATCCAATTCATCCGAATTTCTGGGTGCAAAGGTACGGCGGTGATGTTTCATGGAAATTTCGTTCGCATTGAAAAACTAAATCAAAATAATTTCAATAGGGTTACGACAAAATAAGCAACTCTAGAGAACAAGTAATTTGAAGGGCGATATAATTACTGTATCATGATAAATGTACAAACCTATGTCAAACGATTTCTTCAGGTAGCAAAAATCCTAATTGCCCAATATTAGGCAATTAGGATTTTCTTTTAATCTAAATATTTCATGGTTTTATCCTTCCTTGATAATCCAGTCACTGATCGTGCGCTGGTTGCTATCATAGTTGACTCCTATCTTGAAAAGACGCTTGCCATCGGCAGAGTAAGGGATGAGATACCCCTTCTCGTCTATCTGCTTGATGGCATCCTCGGCGGAACTATCATATTTCAGTTCGAAAACATACACCGCATCGGGCATGTGAACCACGGCATCAGCTCTGCCTATCGCACTGTCCTCCTCCACCTTCATATACGCTCCCATCAGATTGAAGATGAGATAGAACACCGTCTGGAAGTCACGCTCGTTCTTGTTGGACAAGCGATTGGAGATGCTGGCAAGATAAGCCTTCAAGCGAACCATCGCTCCCTCCAAATCATCGTCATAGAGCTTTTCGAGGAAATCACCCACCAAACTACTGTTGTCCAACTGTATAGGCGATAGATAGTTGGGCGCAAGACTCTTCAACATACCTATCTTCACCTCCTTGTTAGGATACTCCAAGGTATAGCGATGCAACATCGGGTTGTATTTCTTGATGGTGAGATAACCGCTCTGGTAGAGTATAGGCAGGGCAGTGGTCATCTGCTCAGGCGATACATCGAAGTCATCCACATCGCAGCTCTTCTTCTCGATGTCCAGCACGTTGACGTGATAGTGTTTCAAAGTTTTGATGAGGTAACTTGGCGTACCCGAACCAAACCAATAAGGAGCTATTTTCTGTGCATTCAGAGCCCTCACCAAACTGAACGGATTGAAGACATCCTCTGATTTCTCGCTGAAATGATAGCCATCATAGAACTTTCTCAATTCCTCCAAACACTCCTCGTACGTCATGCCGAGCGCTTCTCCAAGAGCCTCCACATCAGGCTTCATCACCGTGGTAAGCTCGGTCTTGCTGATGCCACAGATGGCAGAGTACTGGTCGAACATACTGATGTTGTCGAGGTTGTTCAGCTCACTGAAGATGCTCAACTGGGAGAACTTCGTGATACCCGTGATGAAGGTAAACTCTAGGTATGGATCAAGCTTTTTCAGAGGACTGTAGAAGTTCTGCATAATGAGGCGGAGAGAATTCAAGTTCTTCTCCTCATGCACTACATCAAGTAAAGGAGCATCATACTCATCGATGATGACAACCACTTTCTGTCCAGTCTTCTCATAGGCACGTTCCACGATACCCATCAAGCGAGTGTTAGGAGTATTCTCTCCCTCTCCCTTGCCATATTTCTTCTCATAGGGCAAGAGGATGAAGTTCAGATAATCTTTCAGACTTTCCGCATCGAAATGTTTGGCGCCGCTCATGTCGAAATGCAGCACTGGATGTTTGACCCAATCTTTCTCATAATCAGCAATGGCAAGTCCCCCGAAGAGTTCCTTCCGCCCCTCGAAGTAAGCCTGTAGCGTAGAGGCAAAGAGCGACTTTCCGAATCGTCTCGGACGACTCAGAAAGACATATCTCATTTTCTTCTGTCTGAAATCTACAATATATTTCGTCTTATCCACATAGAGGTAATTTTCCTCACGAATAGTTTGGAAAGTTTGCACTCCAACAGGATAAAAGTTTACCAGTTTTGCCATAATCTCAACTTCTTTACGTTTTGCGCCGCTAAATTACAAAGAAAATCTGAAACAGCCAAACAAATAGGGAGTAAATTGGAACTAGCAGATGAATATTTCACTTTACCTCATCCATCCTCAACAACTTATACCCATCAAATTGCATGATGATCTTATGCAGTTGGGTATCTTGACTAAGGACAAGTGGAAAAAAGTTACTATGTTTGCAAACACTAACGCAACAACAGATATACAATCATCCAACAGCTGATGTGCAAGCGCACATCGACTGTTGGACGTTTTTTTCTTAAACCATCATAAACTTGAAACCGCCTTATCGTTTGGATAAATCGTTTATTTTCACCTTATTTTATCCCACCTTGATAATCCAGTCACTGATCGTGCGCTGGTTGCTATCATAGTTGACTCCTATCTTGAAAAGACGCTTGCCATCGGCAGAGTAAGGGATGAGATACCCCTTCTCGTCTATCTGCTTGATGGCATCCTCGGCGGAACTATCATATTTCAGTTCGAAAACATACACCGCATCGGGCATGTGAACCACGGCATCAGCTCTGCCTATCGCACTGTCCTCCTCCACCTTCATATACGCTCCCATCAGATTGAAGATGAGATAGAACACCGTCTGGAAGTCACGCTCGTTCTTGTTGGACAAGCGAT
>ERZ808270.875-NODE-875-length-15069-cov-2.867057_pt1 | contig 15069 bp, 7 predicted proteins | sample MGYA00521082_ERZ808270 | MGnify/ENA primary metagenome ERZ808270 (study PRJEB31516, sample SAMN03275594) | gut metagenome | biome: mammalia-associated habitat; material: feces | host: Papio cynocephalus | place: Kenya | collected 2012-07-27 ... | reverse complement strand
TGAAGTTGTAGGGACCGCGTTCATCGGGATAGTATGCCAAGTTGAGGACGTTGATCATCGACTGCGAACCACTGTAGCTCAAATCGCGGTTGGGGAACAACTCGTTGGCATAGACCTCGCGCACATAGTAGTTGGACAGTTGGTCGAGGTCGCTCTTGATGTGCGCCGGGGTGAGCGACGAGGAACGGCGGGGGAAAAGAGGGGCGATGTTGTACCACGCCAACAGCGAGCGGTTGAAGCCGGAGCGGAGGGTGGTCTTGTCGGAGTGTTCAGCGAACATGGTGGGCACGGACGAGAGAATCCACGACTTGGGCGAACTCACGTCGATGGTGCTCTTCGTGTTCTCGAAGTCATCGAGATAGGAGGCATTGTCCTGGGTGCCGTGGTTCTGTCCGGCGATGAGTTGGGCGAACTCAGCGTTGAACTGGATGTTGCTCGGGGCGGTGAGATGGAGAAAGGGTATCTTGTCGAGCACATTGGTAAGCCACTGACTCTCCTTTTTCCAGTTCAGTCCCATGCCCCACAAGGTATTGTTCAAAGGCTCGGCGCCCATCGCCACCTTGTTGATGAGTGCCTGCTCGGAGAGGTGCTGCAGGGTACCCGACATTTGGAAGTTCTTGGAGAAGTCATACTCCCAGTTGATTCCGAACATCGATTTACGGCTTTGTCCGAAGTCGGTCTGACTCTCGAGCGAAACATTGACCTGTGTGCCTGCGTCGATGATGCTTTGGTTGAGGATGGTCACCTCGCCTGCGGAATAGTCCACGGAATAGTCGGAACCCTCGCTGAGGGTGACGCCGCCGGCGGTGACCACTACGGAACCTTGCGGCACGTTGTAAGCACCGAGCGAGATGACGTTGGCGTTGGTGCCGCGGTATTGTCCCACAAGTTGGAACTTGTTCTTCTCGGCAATCTGCTTCGCCACGGTCTTGGTAGAGTCGTAGAGTTCGGTGAAGGCATATTTCCGCGCCACATTCTCGCTCACGCCGTGGCTGACAAGATAGTCGTGGAGATAACTGCCGAAAGGCTCCGCCACGGGCAGGAACACACGTCCCTTGCTCACGGTGTAGCCTTCCACATAGTCGAAGTAGCCGTTGGCGTGGGGTTTGTTGTTGTTGTCGAGACGGTCGGCGCCGATTACCTTGATGAGGGTTTGGTCCTTGACTTGCGGTTCGGGCAGGTAGGACAGGTAGACACCGGTCGAGTCGCTCTGATATTTCACGTCGAGGCGGAACTTGTCTTTCTCCACCGAGTTGGCGAGCATGTAGACGTTTTTCATCATCAGGTTCCAGTTGCCTTGACGGGGGTTATTGCTGGTGTTCTTGAGGGCCTTGACATAGAGGGCTTGGTTGGTGTCCGACAGGTCGGAGGCGAACTCGCCCACCTGATAGGTCACACCACCATAGGTGTATTCATATGCCACCGCCACCACCTGGTCGGTCTGCACATTGGTGCTGAGCGATACATAGCCCAAGGCGCTGTTGAGAGTATATTCGGAACTGGAGAGCAAGCGTGCGCTCTCAAGCTTCTCATAGTCCACCCCACCCTTGAAGCCGCCGATGCCGTCGAGGATGGCGGAACTCTGGTCGATGTCGCGGGCGGCGGCATATTGGTTGACCATCGCCTGATACTCGGTGTTGGCTCCGTTCGACGGCACCGGCTGTCCGGTGACCGCCCACGCAGGGTTGCTCACGCGCTGGTTCTCGCCCAGGTCGGTGAGGGCGATGATGTTGCGGGTGTTCTGTGTGTTGCCGGTCTTGTTGGTCACCCAGATTTCCACCCGGTTGATCTTCACGCCCGTGGTGAGGTTGGGCAGGGTGCGCATGGCGGCGTCATACTTGTCGTGGAAATATTGGGCAAGGAAGAAGTGGCGGTTTTCCTCATAGTCCGCCACATTCAGCTCAAAGGGAGTCAGCTGCACGCCACCCTTGGAACTGACACTCTTCGACGCGCTTTTTTTCTGCGAGAGCACAGTCTGGAGCTTGAGCTTGCCAAACTGCATATCGGTGCGGATACCGAAGAGCGAGCTGGCGCCCCGCACGAGGGAGTTGTTCGAGGGGAACGACACGTTGCCCGCCTCCACGAGCTTGATGATTTCGTCCTCCTTTCCCTCGTATTTGAGTTTCATGTTCTGGGAGTCAAAGTCGAAGGTGGCGTCGGTGTTGTAGTTGAGGTTGAGGTTCACCTTGTCGCCCACCTTACCATTGACACTGAGGTTGATTTTCTCATCGAAGTCCATCTGGGTGGTCTTGCGGTTGCGAATGGGAAGCGAGGGATTCTCAGTGTTCTTGAGGGTGGCGCCGAACTTAAGTTCCGCGGTACCCTGTGTCTTGATGCGCACACCACCGGGACCGAAGATTTTCTCGGCGGGACCGAGGTCGAAATGCATGTCGGAGAAGTCGAACTTCTCCTTGCCTTTCTTCTTCACGATTTCCTCGTTCTTGGAGCGGAAGAAGTCGCTGAACAGTTTGTGTTCGCTCCACTTCATGTATTCCTGCGGACTCATCATCGTGGGGGCACCCAGATAGAGACCACCAATCTTCGAACCGATGACATAACGGTTGAGTGTGTCGTTGTAGTTGACCTCCTGCTTCAGGTTGTCGGGCATGAAGAGATCGGCGGGACGGCGAGAGAGGTCAGCGTCGGTGACGGGCACGGTGCGCTGTATGGGCCAGCGCGGGTGCAGGAGCGAGTCGGGAATCGTGTCTTCCTCTATCTCCACCTCGGGCAGCATGGGGGTGGTTTTCACCTTCCCCGTCTTGTCCGCGCTCTTGCTGTCGCCAGTTGTCCGCGCCCTGGTCTTGTCGTCCTGTGGCGCACCCCGGCGCACGCTTGTGGGCACAACGATGGCAGCCAGCACCGAAAGGATGTTGGCAATCATAAAGAGGGAGAATATGAGTCGGATTTTGTTTCTCATTTGATTTGTTTGAGGGCGAGCTTGACTACTTGTTCCACAGGCAGGTCAGGATTGTCCTGCAGGATGGCCACCACCACCTTCTGCGAGGGAGCCGGGGCAAAACCGAGCATGGTCAACGCCGACACCGCCTCGTCTTTCACATCGTTGTTGACCAGCGGCTGCTGTCCACCCGAGGCGGGAATCTCCTGTGCCACACCGCTGGTGACAATTTTGTCCTTCAAGTCGACGATGATGCGCTGCGCAGTCTTCAGTCCGATGCCCTTCACGGTCTTGAGCATCTTGTCGTTGCCCGAGGCGATGATGTCGCACAATTCACGGGGCGACACCGACGAGAGAATCATGCGCGCCGTGTTGCCGCCCACGCCCGACACTGAAACAAGCAACCGATAAAGTTCACGTTCCTGGCGACTGGCAAAGCCGAACAGCGTGAACGAGTCGTCTCTGCCACCGGCGACAAGCACCTCGTGGACAAACAGACGGGCTTCTTTCTTGCCCTGAAGGGCAGTGTATGTGTTCAGTGAAATGTTGAGCGCATAGCCCACACCCGCCGCCTCAATCACAGCCAGCGCGGGGGTGAGCTCTGCCACTTCACCCTTGATGTATTCAATCATTGTCGTGTGTATCTTGAAAAAATTACTGTATATATACACATAGACAACGTTTCCGCGGGGTGTTTTATTGTTCTTGACCAGGGATTTTTTAGTGTCTTCCGCCCCGAAGAGAGAGAAAAACGTAATTTGTGTCCTTTGTTCCGTAATCTGTCTATTGACAAGACCGCAAAACAGCACTAACTTTGCAGCCGTAACCTAAAAACAAAAGAACGATGAACAAACCGTACATCATCAGTCACATGATGGAATCTGTCGACGGTCGCATAGACTGCGCCATGACCGAACAGATAGATCCGTCGAACGCTTATTATGACGCGCTCGACCAACTCGATTGCCCCTCCCAGGTGAACGGACGTGTCACCATGCAGATGCACTTTGCCACGGGCGCTCCCTTCAAGGCGAAGGACAAGACACCGATAGGCGCACCTGCCCACCATAAGGTTGCCGACACCGACGCCTACTCCGTGGCGCTCGACACCCACGGGTCGCTCCGTTGGCCCGCCAACGTGTATGAGGGACGCGCACTGCTCGTGGTGACCAGCGAAAGCGCGCCATGCGAATATCTCGACACGCTCACTGCACAGAACATCTCCTGGATTGCCGTGGGACTGAACGGCATCGACCTGGCACGTGCCATGGACGTGCTCTATCGTGAGTTCGGCGTGCGCCGCCTCGCCCTCACCGGTGGCGGACACATCAACGGCTCTTTCCTCGCCGCCGGACTGCTCGACGAGGTAAGCGTGATGATTGGTCCCGGCATCGACGGCCGTCGCGGCATGGCATCGGTATTCGACGGCATCGAAGCCCCCGAACGTCCAGCCACGCTGCTCAATCTACAGAGCGTGAAACAGGTCAACGAAGGCACCGTCTGGCTGAGATACACTTTCAGAAAATAGCGGGAAAAATTTGCGACAAGACAAGCGATAGATAACCCTATCAAGGTAAAAAGACGGATAACAAAAGAAACAGGCAAGCGGGAATCCTCCCCTTGCCTGTTTCCGTGTTTACGACATGGTGGATTTTTTATCGTCAGTCCATGTGAAAGAGCTCTTCAAGCGGAATGCTCACAGGCGAATTGTCGGGATTCACCTCCATCAAGTCCACCATTGAGTCCCACCATTTCTGGGTGATGGGGTCCACATCCGTGGTGTCCTGACTGTTGGTATCCTTGCTGCATTTCTGCACGGCAAAGAGCAAGTTGGTCTCCTTGTCCCAAAAGATGCTGTAGTCGCTGACGCCCTGGTCTTTGATCATCTGTTTCAGTTCGGGCCAAATGGCGGCATGGCGCTTGGCATATTCTTTCTCGCATCCCTTCTTGAGATACATTTTAAAAGCGAATCTTTTCATAGTTTGTGTAGTTTTATTGGTTTTGTTGATTGATTAATGCAAAGATATACACTTTTCACGGAAGGCGGTAAGCCTTCGTGTTAAAGAATGCAAAGCATGTCTTTTCACAAAACCTGTCATGCACGAAACGCCTTTTTTCTTTCCTGCGAGCATTACGTTACACGCTTGTAACACCCATTCCTATGCGTGTTAACTTGGAATATACACCCCCTCTCTTTAACAATCTTGTAACGCTCTCGTGCTACATTGTGTTGCAGAAATATCTTTACACTTACAATTACTCTTTTTCTTCACCATCCATTCTCGACGGGATAACGATGGAGAAAAGGGCGAGTAAGCGGATTTTCACCACGGTGAAAAGGTCGTTAGTGTGCCATTAACAGGTCGTTAGTGTGCCATTAACAGGTCGTTAGTGTGCCACTAAATTCCAAAAGGAACCGAGGGCAGTATCCTTGGCAAGGATGCTGCCCTCGGGGATAGCAAAGAGAGGACGGCTATCAATAGCCGAAGATGTCTTGACGGCTGACACGCTTGACGGGACCAATCTTCTCAAGCGTCTTCATGTCAAGGGCACGCTCGTCGCCGAGAATGATGTAGCGGTAGGGCTTGGCCGCCATGGTCTGACGCTCGAAACGGACAAGGTCTTGCAGGGTGAGCGAAGGAAGACGGTCGTAGACCAGGCGGCGCAAATCGCCCTCGTAGCCGCGCTCCACGGCGGCGTCGTAGGCGGAGATGAGATTCTTACGCGAGATGCGACTGGCGGCGATGCTCTTCATCAGCGACTGACGCGCCAACTCGAAGGCGGCGGCACCCTGCGGGATTGTGTCGATGATGGAATTGAACACGCGGATGCAGTCGGGCATCTTGTCGTTCTGGGTGATAATCGTCGTCTGGGCATATTCCGGATGTCCCTTGCGCTGAGGCGACATATAGTTGGCGCTGGCGCTGTAGGCAAGGCCACGGCTTTCGCGGAGTTCCTGGAAGACAACGGTGTTCATGCCGCCACCGAAATAGTTGTTGAACAGGTTGATGACAGGCGCACGGTCGGGAGTCCACTGCAGCCCCTCGTTGTGATACTGCATCATGTAGATGTTCTTCGCCTCGTAGGGGGCGATAATCACCTCGTTCTTGGGTGTAGGTTGCTCCATGGGTTCCTCTGCCTGGAGGGGCGCCTGGAGTTTTTTGGCGGTCTGGTGGGTGCGGTCCACTTGGGCGATGACGGCTTTCAGGTCTGCGGGACCGTAGTATTCCACGGTGTGCCGGAAGCCGGACAAGCCGTGGATGAGTGCCACGAGGCTCTGCGGATCACACTGGTCGAGTTCCTCGTTGGTCATCATGCCCTTGCGGACAGACTGCGGGCCATAGATGGCGTAAGCGGTGAGCGCACGATAGTTTGATTTCTGGTCATCCATGCGGTCGGCACGGCTCTTCTTGACCAGCGCCACATAGTCCTGATAGGCCTGTGTGTCGGCCTTGGCGCCATGGAGCACGCTCTCCAACAGACGGAGCGCCTCAGCCTGGTTTTCCGCCAGTCCGCCCAGGGTGACGAGGATATTGTTGCCGCCCACACCGATGGAATAGTCGCAGGCGAGCTTGTAGAACTGCTTCTTAATTTGCTCGGCAGTCAACTTGTCGGTGCCGAGATAGTCGAGATAGTCAGCCGCATAGTTGAGACGCTTGTCGGCATAGGCGCCGAAGTCATATTTGAAGGTGAGCTGGAAGATGCCGTTGTCGGTGTTCTTGACATAGAGCACGGGCAGTCCGTGACGAGTCTTCGACCGGGTGATGGCGGTGTTGAAGTCGACGAAGACGGGCTGGATAGGTGTGGTTTTCGCATTGATGACCTCCGACACAAAACGGCTCTGCTTGTCACGGTTGGTGGGGATGGCGGTGATGTGCGGTTTTTCAATTTTCTTCTGCAAGGTGTCGGTGCCCTGCTCCTTATACACCACCGCATAGTTGTCGAGCATGTGACGGCGGACAAAGTCGACCACCTGCTGCTTGGTGATGTGGGAAATGCGGTCGAGGCGTGTCACCACGTCGCTCCACTTCTTGCCGTTGATGAAGGCATCGAGTTGGAGGTCTGCGCGTTTCCCGTTGTCCTCCAACTGCTTGTAGTAGTCGAGTTTCATGTTGTTGACCACGGAGGGCAGCAAGTCGTCGTCAAAATCGCCGCGCTTGAGCTTGTCCATCTCGCCGAGCAGGAGCTGTTTCACCTCCTGAAGGCTCTGTCCCTCCTTGGGCATGCCCTGGAGGAAGAAGAGGGAGTATTCAGCGAGCGACTCCGCCCCTGCACCGCCGCTGAGCCAACGCATTTTCTGGTCGAGATCGAGATCGATGAGTCCAGCCTTGCCATTAGAGAGCAGTTGGGCTACCACGTCGAGCGTGTCGGCCTGGAAAGAGGCGGCACGATCAAATTTCCAGGCGAGCATTACATTGGCTGCCTGCTGTCCCACCACCGTGGTGTCGACGGGTGCGGTGAGGGTGCGCACGGGAGCGTAGGAAGGGAAAGACAGGTGGGCGCTGGGCTTCCACTCGTGGAAGTATTTGTCGATGAGTGCCACGGCCTTGTCGGGATCGAGGTCTCCAGAGAGACAGATAGCGACATTGTTGGGCACGTAGTAACGGTGGAAATAGTTCTTGATGTTGGTGATGGAAGGGTTCTTCAGATGCGCCTGTGTGCCGATGGTGGTCTGCGTGCCATAGGGATGGCCGGGGAAGAGTTTCGCCATGAGGGCATTGAACTCCTTGCTGCCGTCGTTGGCGAGTCCCATGTTGTATTCCTCGTAGACCGCCTCCAATTCGGTGTGGAATCCACGGATGACCATGTGCTGGAAGCGGTCTGCCTGGATGCGCGCCCAGTTGTCAAATTCGTTGGAAGGGATGTTCTCGATATAGCAGGTCACATCGTTGCTGGTGTAGGCATTGGAACCCTCGGAGCCGATGGAAGCCATGAGCTTGTCATACTCGTTGGGGATGTTGTAGCGGGCGGCGAGCTGCGAGAGGCTGTCTATCTGAGCATAGTAGCGGGTGCGTTGTCGCGGGTCGGTGAGGTGGCGGTAATGCTCAAAGCGGTTCTCGATGGAGTCGAGCAGCGGTTGCTCCGCCGCCATGTCACTGGTGCCGAACTGCCGTGTGCCCTTGAACATCAAGTGCTCCAGATAGTGGGCGAGGCCAGTGGTCTCGGCAGGGTCGTTGCGACTGCCTGTGCGCACCGCCACGTAGGTCTGTATGCGCGGCTTCTCCTTGTTGACGGAGAGATACACCTTCAGTCCGTTGGCGAGCGTGTAGATGCGCGTGTGCGTGGGGTCGCCCGCCACCGACTCATACTTGTAGGTCTGTGCCGTGGCTGCGGTGAGTCCGCACAGTGCCAGCACAGAAAGGATCAGTGTTCGAAATCTTTTCATTGTTGTCATGTAAATGTTTCGGGTGCAAAGGTAGTGCAAATCGGACACAATGCAAAAAAGAAGCGCCTTTCTTTTTTTACGTTGTCGGGATGCGACCTATCTTATTATCCCTTCCTTTCCGCCAAGAGCATTCAACCTTACACAAAAGTACGCATCGGAAGTCTATCGGCAACACTTTGCAAAAGCATTTACTTTAAAAAGTGTTATCATGTTTGGATATTCTGCAAGGAATGTGTACTTTTGTAGTAAATAATCATCCCCTATGAATTCAGTAAAAACCACATATATTTATAACGTATGAAAGTCATCACAATGACATCTCTCATGGCGGGCATTGCCTTCCCCTTGCAAGCCCAGACCCTTGAGACGGATTCCCTGCTCAGCACACTTCGGGGAGAGTTGGAATACAACATGTCCGAACTGAGCAAGCAGGCCAACAAACCTTATTTCATGAGTCTCCGACTCTCCGACACCAACAACACCGTCATCCAAAGCGACCTCGGCGCAGCCACCGTCATGCGCAATCATGAGCGCATGGTCACCCCACAGGTTAGGTTGGGCAGCATGGCGTTTGACAATTTCAAGTTCAACAACCAAGGCAGCGGCGCCACAGGACAGAACGCCCGCAACGGCAAGGGCGTGGTCATCCCCCTCACAGGCGCCGTCACACCAGCCATGCGACAGGGCATCTGGCGCGAGGTGATGCGCCGCTACCGCGTGGCGGAGGAGAACCTGCAGCAGGCCCGTTCCAAAACCCTCACCGGACAGGACAATGAGGACAAGGCACCTTGCTTCTCCAAGGCACCCGTGGAGACCTACTACGAAGCACCGCTCAGCGAGGAACAGACCCGCCTCGATGTGACGGGCTGGAAGGAGAAGCTCAACAAAGTGAGCGATGTGTTCAAGCAATATAAAGACATCGAGACGGGCAAGGCTGAACTATCTTTCGACGTGATACGCACCTACGTGGTCAACACCGACGGCACACGCATCGCGCAAAACCGCAAGATGTGCCGCGTGATGCTCTCCGCCTCCGTACTGGCACCCGACGGCATGTCGTGTCCGCTCAACGAGGACTTCCTCGCCTTCTCGCCCGAACAACTGCCCGACGTGAGCGTGATGATCGCCACCGCCGAAGACATGGTTAAACGGCTCAAGGCCTTGCGCCTCGCCCCCATCGCCGACCCTTACACTGGACCCGCCATCCTGTCCGGTCCTGCCAGCGGCGTGTTCTTCCACGAAATCTTCGGACACCGGTTGGAAGGACACCGACTGAAGTCTGGCGGACAGACATTCAAGAAGATGGTGGGCAAGAAACTGCTCCCCGAGACCTTCAACGTGTTCTGCGACCCGACCCTCAAATTCTACCACAACAATGCCCTCAACGGCTACTATGTCTATGACGAGGAGGGCGTGAAGGGACGCCGCGTGGACAACATCGAGCACGGCGTACTGAAAAACTTCCTGATGAGCCGCGTGCCGCTCGACGGGTTCCCCGAGAGCAACGGACACGGACGCGCCGTTGGCGGCAACGACCCCGTGTCGCGACAGTCGAACCTCATCGTAGAAACAGAGAAGCCCTATACGGAGAAACAGCTCCGACAGATGCTCATCGCCGAGGCAAAGAAACAAGACAAGCCCTTCGGCTATTTCTTCAAGACCGTGACAAGCGGATTCACCTACACAGGCGAGGGCGGAAGCATCAACTCGTTCAACGTGACCCCCATCGAGGTGTACCGCATCTATGTGGACGGACGGCCTGATGAACTGGTACGCGGCGTCGACCTCATCGGCACACCGCTCTCCATGTTCTCCAACATCGCCGCCGCCGGCGACACGCCAAGCACCTTCACAGGTGTGTGCGGCGCCGAGTCGGGATGGGTGCCCGTGTCGGCAAGCTCGCCGATGATCTACGTATCGAAAATCGAGACCCAGCGTCGCGCCAAGGAGGAACAGCAGACACACATCCTGCCCGCACCCGAAGTGAAAGACATGAAGGGCAAGGACGAGCAGACCGTCATCTTCAGTGCCATGGAGGACGAGATGAAGCGCACCAAGCAGCAACTTGCCTACCGCGGCTATCCCCACCCCATCTTCGCCAACTACACCATCGGCAGATCCAGCCAAGCCTATATCTCGGCATCGCTCGGCGGTATCGTGGCGCAACAACAGTTCCCCACCAGCACCATGGGCAGCGTCAACGTCTCCGTGGGCGACTCCGCCCATATCAGCGACATGCAGGCAGGACAAGCCATGAACATCGTATGCGCGGGCGACGTGGACTACAACAACATCCGGCGCGAACTGTGGAAGGCTTCGGACAACATGTACAAGTATAGCCTCAACGCCATCGCCTACAAGCAGAACTATCTCAACAACAATCCTGTGCCCGAGGAAGAGAAAGACATCAAGGACATGCTCTTCTTCCCCGCCTCCGAGCACATCGACGAGACACGGACAGGCTCCATCCCGATGACGAAACTGGAGGACGCCGCACGCCGCGTGTCGGCCATCTTCAACCGCTATCCGAAGATTTACAACTCCAACGTGGTGGTCATCTGCAAGAACAACACCCTCTACCGACTGACCTCCGAGGGCATCAGAAGAAAGACCGGCAACGGCTTCGCCGACTTCTATGTCACCGCCAACATCCGCAGCGACGAGGGCACCGTGCTCTCCGACCGCTTCAGCCATATTGTGTGCAGTGCCGACGAACTGGACGAGGGCGAACTGGACAAGGCCGTGACCGCATTCGCCGACCGACTGGTGGCACTGAGCCACGCCCAACCGGTGAACGACTACTATGTGGGACCGGTGATGTATGAGGGCGACGTGGTGCCATCCTCCATCCAGAACAACCTCTTCTCCTACTTCATGGCACGCCGGTCGGTGAAGGACAACAGCAGCATCAGCAGCATGCTCTTCGGCAAGCGCATCCTTGACCCGAAAATCAGCGTCACCCAACTCACCGACCTGCCCTCCTACAACGGCATCCGCCTCCTGGGCAACTATCAGTATGACGCCAACGGCATCGCTCCCGCCAAACAACTGACCATCATCCAAAACGGCGTGCTGAAGACGCTGCTCTGTGGCAGATACCCGGCACTCAACGCCACTACCACGACGGGCAACGACCGCTTCATGGCAGACATCACCCAGCAAGCCGCCAGCAACACCATGCCCGCCACCATCCACATGACCGCCACCGGCGGCAAACCCATGGCAAAACTGAAAGACCTGCTGCGCAAAGAAGCCAAGGCACAGGGACTGTCGTTCGCCTATATTGTCAGACAACCGGCAGGCATGTCGCCCTGTCTCTACCGAGTGGACGGGAAGACAGGCGAAGAGCAAATGATTCTCACCACCAACATCCCGACACCGAAAAAATCGGACTACATGCACATCGTGGGCAGCTCGACCGAGGAGAACGTGTTCAACTCGCTCAGCGGCACCATCGGCACCTCGGTCATCGCACCGAAGGCTATCATCGTGGAGAGCATCGAAAACTACTTCAAGAAACCGAAGACGGACAAGGAGGATCCTATCCGCAATCCGTTGGACAAATAACAAGAAAGCCCCAAGCTCGGAACGGGACATCCCCGCCCTTGCTTGGGGCTAATTTTAAACAGTGAGACTATGATCAGACCCGTCAACCCGAGTGACGCCGAAAGCATCACACGCATCTACAACCACTACATCCTCGACACGACCGTCACCTTTGAAACGGAAGCGTTGGAAGTGTCGGAAATGGCAGAGCGCATCAAAAGCATCTCTGCCCACCACCCCTACTTCGTGTATGAGGAGGACGGAAAAGTAATCGGATATTGCTATGCCCACCCCTGGAAAGAACGCGCCGCCTACTCCCACACATGGGAGGTAACCATCTATCTGGACGCCCATGCCACCCGGCACCATGCCGGCACGGCACTGATGACACACCTCATCGATACATGCAAGAAGACCGACTGCCACGCACTCATCGCCTGCATCACCCAAGAGAACGAGGCAAGCGTGACGTTTCATGAAAAGATGGGATTCAAAAAAGCGTCCCACTTCGTGAAAGTGGGACGCAAATTCAATCGCTGGCTCGACGTGACCGACCTGGAGTTGCTACTGGAGTGAAGCCTTGAAACGCTCCACCAACTCCTCCGGCACATCGCCGAGCAAGAACTCCCGGTCGGCATCGGCGGCAATGGCGTCGAGCCACTGCTGACGGGCACGGACGCCCGCCTCATGGATTTCTGTGGGATTCAACGACTTTCCCATTTGACTTAGCAAGCTGTTGAATGTCTCCACAGCCAATTCTTTCTTTTTCCCTTCTCCCGCAAGCGAAGCAATGTTCCACCGCAAATCCGCCATGGTCTGAATCTCCCCCGACACGATGTCGGACAACAAGGCGTCGTAATCCCGACAGCCCATCACCATGCCCGCCAAATCCACGGCCTCGGCATGGTCAGCCGAAGTACCCTCACACGCCACGGCGGGCAGTTCGCCGCCATACTGTTCCAAGGTCCAGTCGAGATACATGTTGAGCGCCATATCGTAGAGCGAGATGCCATGCTTCAAGGCGGAAGCCTTGATGGTGAATCCTCGCCAAGAATATTCTTTCTGCTGTCCCTGGGTGTCCGCCATCTCCTGCAAGAGGTTTCTGCCTTCGAGGATGCGCTGCACCGTCATGGGATTGAGCCAGTCATAGTCCACCACGCTGTCCCGGGCACCCTGTGGACGTACATCGCGCGAACGCCATTTATTCACATCACGATACAAGCCCACCGTCACAAAATTGCGCCCTGGCACAAGCCAATGGCGTCCATCACCACCGATAACATAGGAAAAAGGAAGACTGCGCGTGTCGGGATGATTGGTCACCTTGCCCAACACCACAGAGAAAGCTCCGATTGTGGCGGGCAGGAGCACATGGGAACCACTGCCGGTCTTTGCGCCACGCAGCAGGTGGCCATAGTGTATCGGACCGAGCTTGTAGGCATGGTTGCTGAAGTTGGTGGCGGAGCCTGCATTGTAGAAGGCATACTGACAACCGATGAGCAGCGAACTCTTATGATGGCTCACTGTGAACGGACCGCAGAAAGCGGCACAAGCCTCACCATTGGCCATATAACTGTTAGCGAAGAACACGCAACTCTCGGCGGAGAATCCGTTGGCAAGGACGGAAGATTCCCCCACAAAGCAATTGTTGATGTGCGCGCCATCAACCACCGACGAGGCGGTGGTGATGATGGAGTTCTCGCAAATCACATCCTGTCCGATGTAAGAACAGGCATCGCCCTTGCCCGACACGGTGCAGTTGCTCAGCCGGCTGGCACCAGCCACCTCGCATCCATCGCCGACGATGGTGTTGCTGATTTCCTTGACACTGGTAATCTTCGCGCCGTTCCCGATATAGCCTCGTTCGGGCATCATACGGTCCACCTCGTCGCGCACCATGGCATGAAGTGTGGTCGAGACCTCACTGTTGGACTGTTCGCGCACCATGAGGTCGGCAATCTGCGCCGTGAGTTGCTCAAAGAGGACGATATTGCCCTTGCCTGCCTCGTTGAGCACAGAGATGGAGATGCCCTGTCCGAAAGTGGCTCCTTCGGTGGTCTCTATCGTGCCCACATTGGAAATGTAGCAGTCGTCATAGATGTCATAGTTGCTGATATAGTTGCCCACATTCTCGATAAGACAGTTGTCGCCGATGGAGACATTGTTGAGCACGACATTCCGAAGGCCCGAATGCTTGCGGAAGCCGAAGCCCGCCTCGACCGTCTTGTCGAAGCAGCCCAGCCTCACCTCGCCATGAAACTCCACACCACGCAGATGGGTGGGGCGGAAATCCTCCGTCACGTCGACTGAAGTCCAGTCGTCCGCCGTGCATCCCTGTTCCTCGAGGATGCCAATCTCTTCTTCTGTCAAGGCTCTGTATTCGCTCATGGAAATGTTTTATTCTGTGGGATAAAGGAAATCGTTGTAGGGATATTTCTGTACGTGAAGTTCACGCACTTTCTTGTAGAGCACCTCGCGCAGTTCGTCGATGTTGACACGCTCGCGGGCAGAGATGAAGAGACAGTTCTCGTTGAGACGCGCCATCCAGGTCTTCTTCAGTTCGTCGAGCGTCACATTTTCCCGTGTGGGCGGTGTGAGGTCATCAGGTTCCTTGTCCACCCAATGATAATTGTCGATTTTGTTGAAGATAATCATACTTGGTTTGTCGGCACATCCCAAATCCTTGAGCGTGTTCTCCACCACATTGATTTGCTCCTCGAAATCGGGATGGGAGATGTCCACCACGTGGAGCAACAAGTCGGCCTCGCGCACCTCGTCAAGGGTAGACTTGAACGACTCCACAAGGTCGGTAGGCAACTTGCGGATGAATCCTACAGTGTCGGCAAGGAGGAACGGAAGGTTCTCCACCACCACCTTGCGGACGGTCGTGTCGAGCGTGGCGAAGAGTTTGTTCTCGGCAAACACCTCGCTCTTCGCCAGGAGGTTCATCAAAGTGGACTTGCCCACGTTGGTATAGCCCACCAAGGCGACACGGATGAGACGGCCGCGGTTTTTACGCTGTGTGGTCTTCTGTTTGTCGATTTCAGCCATACGCTGTTTCAAGAGGCTCATGCGTCCGAGGATGATACGGCGGTCCATCTCAAGCTGGGTCTCACCCGGTCCACGGAGTCCCACGCTACCCTTGCCGCCGCCCGAGCCGCCACCCTGACGTTCCAAGTGCGTCCAGAGTCGTTGCAGACGGGGGAGCATGTAGCGATATTGCGCCAGCTCCACCTGCGTC
>ERZ808270.871-NODE-871-length-15138-cov-3.073593_pt1 | contig 15138 bp, 13 predicted proteins | sample MGYA00521082_ERZ808270 | MGnify/ENA primary metagenome ERZ808270 (study PRJEB31516, sample SAMN03275594) | gut metagenome | biome: mammalia-associated habitat; material: feces | host: Papio cynocephalus | place: Kenya | collected 2012-07-27 ... | reverse complement strand
AAAACGGAATTTCGGGAAGTGATGACATTAGTATCCGGGAGCATCAGTGCCGGATATTCTCTGGAAAATGCGTTTGTACAGACATACCGGACAAATGCCGCAGAGTTTCCACTGATGGAGGCAGAATTGCAGATTTTGACAAATGGCATCGCCTGTCATAAACGGATTGAACAGCTTCTGCTGGCACTTGCCGATCGAAGCGGCGTGGAGGAGATCCGGGAGCTTGCAACGATGATGGAGGCAGCGAAGCGCTATGGTGGGAATATCCCGCACCTGATCCGCCAGATGACAAGACGGATGCAGGATACAGAGCTGGTAGAGATGGAGATTCAGACGGTACTGGCAGCGAAAAAACTGGAAGGACGCATTATGCTGCTTGTTCCATTTGGTATTGTACTGTTTTTGCGTATGACAAATGCGTCTTATATGCAGGTGCTGTATACGACTGTGACCGGGAGACTCTGGATGGGTGTTTCACTGGCAGGTATAGGACTCTGCGCATGGTGGATTGAAAAAATAATGAGAATCGAGGTGTAGAAAATGGAACTTTGCATGTGTATACAGATGGGACTTGCCTGTCTGGCAATCTTATCGAGAATCCATTTCAGTAAATACAAAGATGGAGATATCAAAGGGCTGAAGCATATCCGGGAGGAGGTGCAGACATTGCGGGTATTGACGCGGCGGGAGGCACAGACACTTGTCCGAACGCGCGTAAAGCAGATGGCCTGGACAACCATTGCAATCTTGTTTGTCAGCACTTGTATCGCGGAAGGACTGCTGTGGAAAAGTATGCGGCAGTCAGAAAAATCGGACACACAAGTTGTGCAACGAGCAAATTATGATGGCGAAGTGAAAACGGAGGATATCCGTCTGTCGGTCGATGACAAAGAATATACATATACGATGGAAATCGAACCGCGAGAATATACGGAGGAAGAATTTTACCAGCAGGCAGAAAGACAGATCGCAGAATTGGAAACGGAAATATCAGGTGACAATCCGGATCTGGGGCATGTGAGCAGTTCCCTGAATTTGCCGAAGGAGGATGCCGCGGGAATATTTACCTATGCTTGGAGATCAGACAATCCCGCAGTGCTTTCCTCGTATGGAAAGGTGGACTTGGAGGAAGTGTCAGGAACGGTGATCGTGCTGCTGACGGTAGAAATATCGTATCGGACATATACGGTTGAACATAGCTTCCCGGTATCTGTCGTGAAGGATATGCGTAGGAAAGATGCGATAGAACGGGTAGAAGACGCACTTTTGCAATTAGAACAGGAGACAAGAACCGATGAAGCTCTGGCGCTGCCGGAGCAGCTCGGAGAAGTAGGGATATCATTACAGAAACAGGAACATGGACAGGCAATGACATGGGTGATATTTGGTGTTGTGCTGGCGGCAGCTTTGCCAGTCTGGCTGTATGCAAAATGGAAAGAAGAACGGAAAAAAAGAAACAATGTGCTAATGGAACAATATCCGTCTTTTGTAAATCGCCTGTGGTTGTTGCTTGGATCGGGAATGACAGTGCAAACGGGAATCCGGCAGATTCTATCAGAGATGGAAAAAGATTTGTTGTTAAGAAGAGAGCTAGAATATGCGATGCATCAGCTTGATACCGGAAGTGAGGAGAGCTGGGTGTACGAACAGCTTGGACGGCGGCTGGAGCTGCCGGAATATTACCAACTGCTGCAACACATCAGCCAGCATATTCGTATGGGAACAAAGGACCTTAGAAGTCTGATGGAGCAGGAGATGCAGCAGGCGTTGGAAAAACGCCGGGAACTTGCAAAGAAAAAAGGAGAGGAGGCTTCGACGAAGCTGTTATTTCCTATGATCATACTGTTGATTCTTGTCATGGTAATGATCATATATCCGGCGTTGGTCGGATTATAGAGGATAGAAGGGATGTGAACGTATGGGTGCATGGAAACGGTTTATGCAGGAGGAAGACGGCATGGGCGTTGTCGAGGTTATTCTGATCATCGTTGTATTGGTTGCGATGGTTCTCATTTTCAAGGAACAGATTTCTGCATTGGTTGAGACGATCTGGACAACCATTAATAAGGACGCGAAGAAAGTGTATTCATAGAAAAAAGACAGGAGGAGAATATGAACAACAAAGGACGAATCGTTGTATTTATGAGTCTGATGACAGCTGCGATGCTTGTGCTGATCACGCTTGTGCTACAGGTGGTGGTGCTGAGTGCCGCAAGATCGAAAAATGTGATTGCAACCCGCCTTTCCATGTCGGATATCAAAGCCTGCTACAACAGCTACATATTTGAACATTATCATATTCTCCTTTTTGATAAAACTGCGGGCGGAAGGGGCGAGGCTTATCTGGAGGAATGGCTGGAGCAGGCATATGCAGAAAATCTCGGAACTGAATACACGGATGTGCATGCGGCAATCACGGATATGACAATGCTTACAGATCAGTCATATGCACCGCTCAAAAAGCAGATGCAGGAATACATGGTATATGCGATGGCAGAACAGGGGGTGCAGGCAGGCGTGGATCAGATTAAAGAAAAAACAGGCGGACAGGATGGAACATTGCCGGAGGAATTGAAAGAGGATATGGAATCTGTGGAAGTGGATGGAATGGAAGATTCCGGCGCAGATGGCACATCAGATAAGATGGAAGATTTTGGCGCAGAGGACATGCCGGATGTAAGTGTGTCAGATGCAGAAAATACGGACGGAGAAACTCCGACAGTACAGCCGGAGGCAGACGATCCGCGTGATTATACAAAGAAGCTATCCAGCAGTATTATTTTGAACCTGGTGTTGCCAGGAGACAAAATGGTTTCTGATGCAGAGGTGTCTTTGGTGGATGCGCCAAGTCTCCGGCTGGGTGGATTTTTCTCTCATTACAAGGAGGTAGACCGGGATTTTGACAGTATGGTTCCTCTGCTGGAGGGACTGGGAGCGCTTGGCTCGTGGCAGGATTCATTGACCGATACCGGAATACAGCTTGCCTATATCGCGCAGGTGTTTAATTCCTATAAGGAAGAAAAAAACGATACCGCAGTGCTTGCGTATGAACAGGAGTACCTGATTGCAGGGAAAGCTTCGGATTATGAGAATTTAAAATCGGTGGCGCATCGGATGATCGGAATCCGCTATCCGATCAATTATATCGGACTGGTCCGGCAACCGGACAAGATGCAGACACTGACAGAACTGGCAACAGGCATTGCGGGAGCTGCGCCGTATCTAATTCCGGCACTCAAGTATTTTCTGGCAGGCTGCTGGGCATATATCGAGTCAATAGCGGATGTAAGGATTTTGTTTGACGGGAAAAAGGCTGCATTTATGAAAAATGCAGATAACTGGATCACAGATATTAAGCATATCAGTGAAAGTCTGTCGAAGGAGACGGAGGACGCGGAAAATGGTCTTGATTATCAGGCGTATCTGTCAATCTTACAGGCGATGAATATCGATGGTGTGACGGCGCGCATGCTGGATCTGATGCAGATCAATACCATGCAGGAGGAACCGGATTTCAGGATATTGCATGCAGCGGTTTCTTTTGAAGCAGATTTTGAAAGTACCTTTGGTGGACAGCGGTTTCAATGTCACCAAAGAGCAGCGTATTAGAAGATTGAAGACCTTTCGTATTGTTTTCCGGGGATTTCTCAGGATGGTTGAATCTATAAAAAACCTCTCCGGGTGCTGGCCAAAGCAATAATTGAAAACATTCTTGTCTATCCTGAGGAGTTCTCGGAAAGCAATAGGAAAGGGGCGTTTTATGAGGGAAAAAAGAAATCAGGGAAGTGCATCATTGGAAGCAACGCTTGTGATGCCGGTGTTTCTGCTGGCGATGATTTCGTTATTTATGATGTTTCAGAGTGTGCTTGTAGAGGCACAGATTTATGAGGCAGCGGCAGAAACTGCAGAATATATGGCAGAAATGGCATATCTGGAGGCCGCGAATACAGCCGCTGCGTATTTACGGTTCCCACGGTATGTCGATGAAACAGACAGGATGGAACGGTATGTAAAGCATGGAGTATCCGGTGTACAATTCCTCGGAAGTGAGATTGGCGATGAATATATTGTGCTTCGGGTAAGCTATGCGATGGAACATCTGGGCACACGGTCGTTTACGATCCGAAAACGGGCATATACGGGGGCAGCATGGGAAGCTGCAGAGACAGAAGCGGCACATGCGGAAGATGCATATGTATATGTGACGGACAATCAGGCGGTGTACCACACGACACGCCAGTGCAGTTACCTGCGTCTGCAGATTCGTACGAGCGCATTGGAACAGGCAAAACAAAGCGGATATGATGCGTGTGCTTTTTGCGGGAGGAATGTGCAGGGAACACAGGTATATGTGACAAATGAGGGTGACCGGTACCATAGCAGTCTGACATGCAGCGGGTTGAAACGCACTGTGTACCGGAAGAAGAAAAGCGAGGTAGCCGGGCTTGCGGCATGTTCCCGTTGCGGTGCAGGAAATTAAGAAATATGAGGAGGGTAAAGAGATGGGAAACAAAGGAAGCTCTGTCGTAGAGGTAAGCCTGATCATGCCGATTATTTTTGGTATATTGGTTATGGTGATATTCCTGTTTTTGGATACCGTCAGGGATGGCTTGGTACAACAGGAAGGATACAGTGTGATTTATACTTATCAGGAAGGCTCTGGATTGCGCGAGCAACCGGAAGAAATGAAAAGCACAGAGGCACTTGATGCGGAACAGGTGATTATCTCGGATGGAAATTATCGGTATGAAAAAGAAGGACATGTATGTATCACAGAAGTAGATGTATGCAGTAATCGGCTGAGAAGGTGGCAGGTGTATGGAAATATTGTTTGGGAATAAAGGAATCTATCATTATATGGATGCGAAGGTTGGGACGATGCAGGAACTCGAAGAGCATGGAAGGATGTATCAGGTCCGTATGCTGGAGGAAAATGAACTGCCTTATATACTGCCTTCTTCCATGATCTGTACGGATGCAGAGGTGTGGTTATCACACAATACGAAGGATTGCTATGGGTTACAGGCGTATTTGCAGCAAAAGGCAATGGATGGAGCGCAATTAAAAAAGATTTTGAATCAGATCATGCAGCAGGCAGACGCATTGGAATCATATTTGCTCGATGCATCGGATCTGGTTATCCGTGTGGAATATTTGTTCATGCATAAGGAGAAAGAAGAGATCCGGATGCTCTGTGTGCCGGGCTATCAAAAACCATTGAAGGAACAGCTTGCTGCATTTCTGGAATATCTGATGCCACGGTTTGCACATGAGGACCGGGAGGGAGAAATTTTTTTGTATGAATGTCACCGAATATTGGCGGATGAGTGGAGTGATATGACAGATTTTCTAGCATTGTTAAAGGTTGGGATGAAGGCAGATGCGAAATACATGAATCAAAATGCGAAAAAACAGATGCAGATAAATGAATATGACAGGATGAATATTTCTGAACAGAGAGGAAAAGTAGAACAGGAAGAAACTGTGTTGGTAAAACAGGAGACAAAGCGCGAGGAGGTGGATTCTATATTTTCGAAACGCTTTTTGTTGTACGCACTGGCGGGAGGCGCTGCATTGGCACTGATAATCAAATATTTATTTTTTGATGGGACAACCGGAACTGCAATCTTTGGAATTGTCTGGCTTTTGACACTGATTATTCTTGCAATCATGACAGCACGCGATAAGGAAGATGGGCAGGAATCTGAATCGGCAATGCAGGAATATGGCAGGCAGGTACAAGAAGTTGAAATGGTGGAGGAGGTGCCTGTACAGGGATACAGCAGACAGACGGAACAGGCTGTGCACAGCGTGGATGTTCCGATGGGACTGCCGGAAAAATCTGTACAAGATAGTCGGATTACAGATATGAAGCTGGTGCCACTGACGAATGGTGCTCTGGAACCGTTCCGTATTCCGGTGGATAAGGCGTCGTTTACCATAGGCAGGGATAAGGCATCCGATTATCGTGTTGCCACGACACAGATCAGCCGTGTGCATGTACGGCTGTTCCGCCGCCCGGATGGATTGTATATCGAGGATCAGAACTCTACCAATGGAACGTATATCAATACGAAGCGCATCCCGGCGATGACAGAACAGAAGCTGGAGAAGGGCGATGTGGTCGGACTGGCAAATGAGGAGTTCTTTGTTGCGTAAGAAAAAACTTTGTAAAAGCAAATGGATGTGGTATACTATGCGCACGAAGAAGGCTTGAGAATCAAAGAAGTGCTCTCTCTGTTTGAACATAGTAAGGTGGGAAAATCAGAGAAAGGGCTTGTCGGAGGTGACAGGTATGGTAGAAGAAGTGACGAATAAACAATTACAATTTATCACATGGTTGATAACGACCGCCACGGATAAATGTCAGACGATTGATGAAGTCAGAGAATTGAATCGGGAGATACGAAAACATTCGAATGGACTGATTGATGATATGGCGTCAGGCATTGGCACAGACGAAAAAACAGAAGCATAAAAAAGGCTGGGTATTAAAAGAAATCTGCACCATTTTCCAGATTGAAAATGGTGCAGATTTTTCTATTTGCTTTTTTCCTCGCAATTATTGTATTTACCCCCTGTTTTTGGTATAGTAATAGTGTGTTTGTAGCATGCGGAAGAAAAAATGGCAGTGAATACATGAGGTGTTACGGTGAAGGTAAATGTGTATTACGGAGGCCGGGGACTGCTGGAGGATCCAACACTTTTCGTAGTGGAGAAAATCATCCAGGTTCTGCAGGAGCTTCGGGTAGAAGTCACAAGATATAATATGTATGAAGATAAGTCGGGGATTGCAACACTTCCGAATACGTTGAAGGATTGCGATGGCGTGATTCTGGCGGTGAGCCTGGAATGGTTCGGTATTGGCGGCTATATGCAGCAGTTCCTGGATATGTGCTGGTTGTATGGCGACAAGGAGAAGATAGCGTCGCTCTATATGATGCCGGTTGTCGTTGCAACGGCGTATGGAGAACAGGATGCAGAGCTGTCACTGCGTAAGGCATGGGATGTGCTGGGCGGCATTTCGGAGCCGGGAATCGCGACGTATGTGGATTCGACGGATGTGCTGGAGCAGGAAAGCCAGTACCTGAATCTGATTGAGAAAAAAGCAGAGGATTTTTACCGTCTGATCAATAAGAAGACAAGAAAACTGCCGACGAGTAACACTGCGGTAAAGAACACTCTGATTAAACAGAATAACATCAATCTGACACCACAGGAAAGTGAACAGCTTTCCAAGTTTGTAGCAGATGATGGATATGTGAAGAAGCAGAAAGAGGACATTGAGGAACTCGCTGCGATGTTCAAGCAGATGCTTGGAGACGAGGAGGAAACGCCGGAGCCACCAAGTGTTTACGAGGATGATATTATCGAAGGATTTTATGAGAACTTCCATCCGGAGACCGGGTTTGCAGCAAGCTATGTGATCATAGTGCCGGATATGGGGAAGAATTTAGTGATACATGTAGGGAAAGTCTTACAGTGTGAGTATGGCGCGGATATGGAAGCCGATGTGAAGCTGAAAGCGTCGAGTACGATGCTGCGCAATATCCTGGCGGGGAAGAACAGCTTCCAGAAGGGCTTTATGTCCGGTGAGATAACGGCGAAGGGTAACTTCAAGACGCTTCGGATGCTGGATCAGATTTTCCATATTTAGATTTGGAGGCAGTTTATGTCGTACATGGCATTGTACCGGAAGTGGAGACCGGACGCGTTCGAGGAGATCAAAGGACAAGAACATATTGTGACAACGATCCGAAATCAGATCGTGCATGACCGCGTGGGACATGCGTATCTGTTCTGTGGAACCAGAGGTACCGGTAAGACAACGACGGCAAAGCTGATGGCAAAGGCAGTCAATTGTGAGCATCCGGTCAACGGAAGCCCATGTAATGAATGCGCCAGCTGCAAGGCGATTGCAGCTGGCGCGGCGATGAATGTAATTGAGGTCGATGCTGCAAGTAATAATGGCGTGGATAATATCAGACAGATTACGGATTCGGTGAATTATTCTCCGTCAACCGGTAAGTATCTGGTTTATATTATCGACGAGGTGCATATGCTCCGGGATGCAGCATACAATGCACTTTTGAAGACGTTGGAGGAACCACCATCGTATGTAATCTTTATTCTGGCAACCACGGAATCACACAAGATTCCGGCGACGATTCTGTCGCGCTGCCAGCGGTATGATTTCCACCGGATTCCGTTGGAGGTGATTGCAGACCGTCTGCAGGAGCTTCTTGACCGGGAAGGAATCGCGGCGACCAGAGAAGCAGTTGAATATGTGGCGCGTGCCGCAGATGGTTCAATGCGAGATGGTTTGAGTATTTTGGAACAGTGTATTTCCTACCATCTGGGTGAGGAACTGACATTGGATAAAGTGCTTGCGGCAATTGGTGCCGTGGATGTGGAAGTTTATATTCAGTTGTTTGAATGTTTAAAAGAAAAAGATCTGGTAGGTGCTCTGAAGATCATAGACGAAGCAATCTGGCAGGGCAAGGATCTGTTGCAGCTGGTCAATGAATTTACAGCATTTATCCGGAATATACTGGTGTTGTCGATCGACCCGGATATGACGATCGATGTGACAGCGGAGACGAAACAGCGTATGCTTGCGCTTACGACGGATATGACACAGGACTGGATGATGCATGCGATCTATGTGCTGCAGGATGCAGCGGCAAAAATCGCGTATACGACATCCAAACGTGTGATGCTGGAGATTGCGATTATCAAGCTGTGTAAGACGGAAATGCGTTATGATATCGAGGGTATTCAGGCTAGAATCGAGTCGCTGGAACAGCAGCTTGCAGAGACGAAGGAACTGCTCAAAGAGCAGCAGGCACATTCGGTCGTGATGGCGGCTGCACCGCCGGCAGCGGAAGGTGCAGGGACAGTGCAGCAGACCGTGGTACCGCAAACCGGCGATTCCTCGGAGCATATCAAGCAGAATCTGCGTGACAAATATCCACAGGCAGAATATGAGGATCTGCTGTTGATCGCGAAGGCGTGGAAGACGATTGGCAAGCGCGGACCGAGACTGGTGCAGCATTATTACAGACAGGCATCGCTTGTCGCTGGAAGAGAATCCGGCGCGCTGGAGCTTGTCGTAGCGGACACACCGGACAATGATCTGGCGATTTCCTATTTCGCCAATCAGGACAAGCTTGATGAACTGAGCGAGCAGCTGACGGACATGGCACAGTGCAAGGTGCGCGTGACATTCCGCAAGATCGATGGCAGGGAAGAAGTACACGAACTGCAGAAGGACTGGGATTTGAGCCGGATCGTATTTGATGACATCGAGATGCACGAGTAAGCATTTAATTTAGCGAGTCCAAATTATATAAAAAGGTAGTACACATGGGAAACCATGCATGAATATAAGAATAAGAAATCAGGAGGATATAAAGATGGCAAAAAGAGGTGGATATGGTGGAATGGGTATGATGCCCGGAAATATGAACAATCTGATGAAGCAGGCACAGAAGATGCAGAAGCAGATGGAAGAGACCACCAAGGCACTCGAAGAAAAAGAATATGAGGCAACAGCCGGTGGCGGTGTTGTAAAAGTCAAGATCAACGGTAAGAAGGAAGTGACAGAGGTTCATCTCGACGAGGAAGTTGTCGACAAGGATGATATCGAGATGCTCGAGGATTTGATCATGGCAGCTATGAACGAAGCCATCCGTATGCAGGATGAGGATCAGAAGAATTCCATGGGTAAGATTACCGGTGGGTTAGGCGGAGGTTTGCCGTTCTAATGGATATTTATGGAGAGAAAGTAAACCGGCTGATCGGTGAACTCGGTAGACTTCCCGGCATCGGTGGAAAGACCGCACAACGGCTGGCGTTCCATATTATCAATATGCCGGAAGAACAGGTGGAAAGCCTGTCGGCAGCAATCACAGATGCAAAAAAGAATATCAGGTATTGCAAATCCTGCTATACAATCACTGATCAGGAGCTGTGCCCGGTGTGTGCTTCGCCGAAGCGGAACCATAAGCTGATCATGGTTGTCGAGACACCGAGGGATCTGGCTGCATATGAACGCGTGGGACAGTATCAGGGTGTCTACCATGTGTTAAATGGTGTGATCAACCCGGCGATGGGAATTGGAACCGGAGATATCCGGCTGAAGGAACTGATACTGCGGCTGGAGCAGGAAGATGTAGAAGAGTTGATTATCGCAACAAATTCCAGTGTGGAGGGCGAAGCAACCGCGATGTATATATCCAAGCTGGTGAAACCGTCTGGAATCAAGGTGACACGAATTGCAAGTGGCGTTCCGGTCGGCGGAGATCTGGAATGTATCGATGAAGTGACGCTGCTTCGTGCCCTGGAAGGAAGAACTGTTTTGTAATTGGAATACAGGAACACATATTAAGGAGGTTACAGTATGAAGAGAATCGGAATGTTGACAAGTGGTGGAGATTGTCAGGCATTAAATGCGACGATGCGTGGTGTGGCAAAGGGACTTTACAACACGTTTGATGACGTGGAGGTATACGGTTTCTTAGAGGGCTACAAAGGATTGATTTATGGTAATTATGTAAAGATGAAGCCATCGGATTTCTCAGGAATCCTGACCAAAGGTGGCACGATTCTCGGAAGCTCCCGTCAGCCATTCAAGCTGATCGATGAGCCAACACCGGAAGGACTCAACAAAGTTGAGGAGATGAAGAAGAATTACAACAAGCTGAAGCTTGACGCACTCGTTGTTCTCGGAGGAAATGGTTCCCAGAAGACAGCAAACCGTCTGTCACAGGAAGGTCTGAATGTGATTGGGCTTCCAAAGACGATCGACAATGATATCTGGGGCACGGATATGACATTCGGATTTCAGAGTGCAGTTGATGTCGCAACACAGGCAATCGACTGTATTCACACAACCGCATGTTCACACAACCGTGTATTTATCGTAGAAGTTATGGGACATAAGGTGGGCTGGATCACACTGCATGCAGGTATCGCATCCGGTGCAGACATTATTCTGATTCCGGAGATTCCATATGATATCGCTAAGGTATGTGAGGCACTTGACAGAAGAACAAAGCAGGGTAAGGGATTCTCAATTCTTGCTGTTGCAGAGGGTGCTATTTCAAAGGAAGTCGCAGCACTTCCGAAGAAGGATCGTAAGGCAGCCGTTGCAGCTGCTGCTGAGAAATATCCATCTGTCGCTTATGAAGTCGCAGATAAGATCAAGGAATATTCCGGTATGGATATCCGCGTGACGGTTCCGGGACATACGCAGCGAGGCGGAAGCCCGGATCCATATGATCGTGTGATCTCCAGCCTGTTTGGTGCAGAAGCAGTGGAGCTTATCAAGAATAAAGATTTCGGCAAGCTTGTTGTTATGCGTAACAACGAAGTGACAGCCATTCCGATGGAAGAGTCCGCAGGAAAACTGAAATATGTATCCCCGGATGACAGCATTGTAAAATATGCAAAACGTCTTGGAATTTCCTTTGGTGACGAGTAGGAGATACGGATTCGGACGCACAAAACAGAATTCCAAAGCATAAAATAAGAAAAACAGATAGACAATCAGCTAAACACTGATTGTCTATTTATGTCATTTTATGTGAGAGGATTCCATGAAAGAAATCAATGAGATGTATGTGCATAAGTTTCGTGCTCCGGAGCTCATGGTTGTGGATGAACAGGAATTAGAGGAAGATCGGGCATATCTGCGCGCGATGTATCCGATGCGCGCAAAGCTGATACTGGTCATGGTGGAGGACGCATGTGACCGGCTGGAATATGAAGGAAGTCCGATGTTTGCGGTTTATCCTGACAAAGTAGCGATGTTTTCGATTGCAAAGAAAATCTATGATAAGATCAGCTATAAGGATGCGGACGAGACGCTGCTGCATATGATTGAAATTATGGTCTGCCACGAATTTTACATCCGCCGGTGCAGATACCGTAAAAGGAGAAAATATTTCTAAGAATGAAACGGCTTTTGATAAAGGTGCTTGTGTTCATTGCAGTTGCAGTGGGCACAGCCTTTTTGGTAAATCAATTCAATAACAGAGGCTTGGATCGTGTTTCAAGGGAACTGGACGAGCCCACACTGCCGTATGTGTACCTCGAATTTGAGGGTAAGGTCATCAACCGCACCTGTGGGTACACACAGACGATGTCGACAAGCCTGATGCGGGACGGAATTGTGCCGCTGAACAGCAACCACGGTGTGACGGTGCTTGTGGACAATGAGGCGAAATATGGCGAGGCATTTACCTATGAGCTGCGAAGTATCGCGGGTGACTCGCTTGTGGAGCGTGGCGATGCGGTTTCCGGAAGTGTCGAGAACGGATGCAAGAAATATGATGTGAACTTCCGTATGGACATGCAGCAAAACCGGGAATATGTATTTGTATTTATCATCACGGCGGCGGACGGCACGGAGGTGCGATATTATAACCGTGTGGTAAATCTTCCGGAACAGCATGCAAAGGCAATCGTGGATTTTGCGACAAGCTTCCACGATACGACGTTTGTTAAGGAAGTCAATGAGTCGGAGGGTAATATCGTATTTGATAACCTTCGGACGGACAAGGCGGGAACGACATCAAGTCTGGCACATGTCGATCTGAACGCGACCTACGAGCAGATCACCTGGGGCGGGCTGACGCCGGTTGTGGTAACGGGCGTGACACCGACGATCACAGAGATTGACAAGGAATATGCCGTGATCCACATGTCTTATGTGGTGGAATCCATGAATGACAAGAAAAGTCATTATTATCAGGTTGATGAATATTACAATGCCACGTATAACCGGAGTTCGGAGACGGTAAAGCTGCTTGCCTTTGACCGGTATCAGGAGAGCTTTTTCGACAGTGGTTACATCAGCAAAGACAGGAACAGTATCAGCATGGGCGTGACAAATGAGCCGGCAGAATATGTGACATCCGAGGATTACGGGATTTTAGCATTTGTGCGACTCGGACAGCTCTGGATGTACCGGTACAATGACAGCTCGCTGACGAATATATTCAGCTATCCGCAGGACAGTTATTCGGATGCGAGAACCCTGAATACGAATCTGGATATCAACATTGCAGATATGGATGAAGATGGAAATATCTACTTTGTTGTGTATGGTTACATGAACCGTGGTGCGCACGAGGGCAAAAACGGAATGTCGCTTTATTATTATTCTGCGGAGAGCATGACAACACAGGAGCTTTTCTTTGTGGAATGTGATGAGAGCTACGATATCATGAAAAAAGAGACAGGTCGGTTTACCTATTACAATGCGCAGACGGACAAGTTCTATTATCTGCTGGACGAAACACTGTATGAGGTATCACTTGCAGACATGACGCAGACGGCGATTGTCGAGGGAATCCCTTCTTCCAGGTATCTTGTATCTGCGAATCGGAAGCTGGTTGCTTATCCGAACGCTGCCGAGGATGAAAATGTGACAGCAATCACGATCCGGAATTTTGAGACAGGTGAGACGTATGAGAAAACCTGTGCAAGCGGCGATCTGCTGCTGGCGCTTGGATTTGTGGAAAATGATCTGATCTATGGGTGTTCGCACAGTGCAGATGTGATCATGACATCGGATGGACAGGCAATCCTGCCGCTGTATGAGCTGTTTATCATGAGTGATAACGGCGAACAGAAAAAGGATTATACGAAGGATGGTGTGTATATCATGAATGCGTCAGTTGGGGAAGATACGATCTACCTGACACGTGCAAGAAAGCAGAACCAGTTCTTTGAGGAGATTGATCAGGATTATATTTCCTATAAGAAAGAGGAAAATAACAAGATGATCACGACGGATACGACATATGACAGCTATGCATGGAATATCTTAGATATTGTATTCCCGTCGAATTTTTATCTGTCGGATACCGCAAGCTACCGCAAGACAAAATACGGAAGAGCAGAAGCTTACAAGGATATGCAGGTGGAGACGCAGACACGCGATGGCGCATACTATGTCTTTGATAATGCCGGGTATATAGGCGAATATGAGACTGCCGGAAGTGCAATCACACGTGTGGTCGATGATGAGGCAGGACTTGTTGTGGACAGTAATGGAAATACAATCTATCGTTGTCTGGCAGCCGACAGCTACAACACAGTCGCAGATGCGATCAAGGAGACGCCAAATGCGGATGTAAACCAGTCGCTGCTCACCTGTGCTTATATGTGCGCGGAGTATGCGGGGGGAACACTGGAGCTTGCGGATGCGATAAACAGCGGTACTTTTGAAAAAGTATTTGAGAATTACACGAACGGTGTCGGGATCAATATCTCAGGAATCAGTTTGTCGACGGCACTGTATTTCCTGGATCGGGATATTCCGTTTGCGGCATGCATCGATGATGGAAGATATGTGCTTGTAATCAGCTACAATTCGACCCATATCCGGTATTACGATCCGGTGCTTGGCGCAGAAGTGAAGGTGACACGGAAAGCGTTTGAGAATTCGTTAAGTTTGCAGAGTAACACGATGTATACGTTCAGTGTACAGTAAAAAAATACGCAGAGTCTGGGGGGAAACTTCCAGGCTCTTTTTGAATAACAAGCAGTTGGTACATGATAGTACATACAGAGGTGAGTAACATGAATAGAACGCGAAAGGTATTAATTGCAGACGATGAGATAAAAGTGGGACAGCTTGTAAAACGATTGATACAGTGGGATAAGCTGGGGCTGACCTGCATTGGACTTGTAACAGATGGGCAGACGGCATATGAGAAGATTTTGTCTGAATCGCCGGATATTGTCATTACTGACATCCGGATGCCGGTGTTAACAGGATTGGAAATGATCCAGAAGGCATCTGAGCAGGGGGTAAAATGTCATTTTATAGTTGTAAGTGGATATAAATACTTTGACTATGCCCAGAAAGCGTTGAAATATGGTGTGGAAGACTATTTACTTAAGCCGATTGATGAAGATGAACTGAATGGTCAGCTGCAGAAAATCGTGGCGGAGGAAGAACAACGCGAAGATAGGCAGCAAAAGGTGGATCAGATTGAGAAAAAACTGGAAGATAGTAAATATCTGCGACACAAAGAATTTCTCAAACAAATAATAAGCCAGAAGCAGGAAAATATTGATGCTGCGAATACGGAGTTTGGTCTCCAGCTCGAGAACAAGTGCTTT
>ERZ808270.869-NODE-869-length-15154-cov-3.016292_pt1 | contig 15154 bp, 16 predicted proteins | sample MGYA00521082_ERZ808270 | MGnify/ENA primary metagenome ERZ808270 (study PRJEB31516, sample SAMN03275594) | gut metagenome | biome: mammalia-associated habitat; material: feces | host: Papio cynocephalus | place: Kenya | collected 2012-07-27 ... | reverse complement strand
ATTACCTGCTACATCCTTCATGGATACCTGTTTCTGCCAGAATTCCCGCATACCTCGCAATTGTTCTACGCTTTCTGGAAGCAATCCCTCATCCGTCGTTCCAACATAGCGATGCTCCTTGTTTCCCTGTGTCATTCCATGCCGGATCAGCAGGATACGTGCCTGTTTCTCTTTATCCCATATTATTTTTTCACGTTCTGCTACATTCATCTCTGCACAGCCTCACACATTCCGCTTCGCCCATATCCACACATGCTCATGTAATTTTCTGACTCTCATCCTCACACTAGCATAATTTCATCCAATTACGCATGCCAATGCAACTTATATTCTACGCAATTATTTAATCCTTGTTCCAATGCCTGCCGTCACACGGATGACCTGCTCCGCCTGACTTGCCAGATAACAATTCACACGTCCATTCTTCTCGCGGAACTCCCGTTCAAATGCATCAATCGGCACAATTCCGCTTCCAACCTCATCGCTGACTAAGACGAGCTTGTCTGCATTTCCGGCAAGAATCGCTTTGTTCATAAGCTGCTTTGCCTCCAGCTCCGGGTCTTTGCCCTGCTGCATTGTCTTCCGCACATATTTATGAAAATTGTTGATAATCTGATGTCCTTCTTTGAAATTTGCTTTGGCATACTCGAACTTCCCCTGATATGCACCGCCTATAATTAAAATCATATCGGTTCCTCCTAACAGTATTCTTTTATATACTCTGCAAAATATGGCAACGCCAGAGAAATATATCCCTGTCGGGAATTCAATATTCCTCTCTTTATCAACCGGTCTCTATACATGGAATAGCTTCCTGATTTCTCTCCCATGAGTTTCAACACCTCTTCGCGCTTATACTCCTTTTTCTCTGTTAGGAGGCTTGCAAGAAATTGATCCATTTCCGTCATTTCTTCCCATATTTTTTCATAAGAATACGCAAATAGCTCAGCCTTCAGCTTCGGAATCAAATCGTCCAGAGTTTCCGTGTCCTTTTTCTTAAAGCATAACACTCCAAGTTCCTGAAATGCATATGCATAACCTTTGGTCATCTTTGCCATTTCCCTTGCCTGCGCGAGATCAATCTGGAGCTTACTTCTGTACATTTCTGTCATTCGTATCATATTTAACGGTTCGGTCTTAATCGTTGTAGCTCTTCTGAAAAAGGTAAGATTCTTCACATTGCTTAAATCCTGAATATTTTCGTACAAACCTGTACAGACAAAATACACTGGATATCCAGCTCGCAGCCATCTTCCATATTCCGATGCAAATTTAATCATTTCTTCTGACTTCGAAACCTCATCGATACCAATCAGTATTTTAATCCCTTTTTTCTGCGCTGCCTGTATCATGTTTTCAACTTCAACTCCGATATCGAAGAAATCATTCGCTTTTTCTTTCGAAAATCCCAATCCTCCACCAGTTCCGAACACCGATGCCGAAATATTCACACCCGCAGATTTCGTGTCTGTTCCTCCAAATCCTTCTTTTGCAAGCATTGCTGCAATCTGACCTAAGATATCCCTTGTTGGATTCACGTCAAATACAACCCAGTTTGCATAGTGATTTTTATTCGTTCTTATTTCCTGTTCTACTTTTGCCAGAATTACTGTTTTCCCAGATCCTCTGACTCCTGTTATTTTATATACAGACTCAGATGGAGTGTCGTAGATAAAATTTTCCAATATTTCGTCCGTTTTATCGGTATGGATATATGTGTTCTCTGGAGTTTTGCTGAAAGTAGTTGTAAATGGATTCTGCATATTTCCGTCATCCTCCTTTTTTATACTTTTTATTTTTCTTTATAGTTTTTTATACCTTTTTATACTTTTTGAATTATTTTATACTTTTTTATACTTTTTTACAAGTCTGAATTAAAATCCTTTTTTCTCAAAATTTTTTCAAAAAATCCCAACCATTTCCCCTTCTTGTCCGTCTATATAGTGAAACAATGGATTGCGCACGCAGTTCATATCGTTTATATTACTAGTTGGCGCAATAAAAGTTGCCACAGGAGGAACCGATATGAACGAAGTTCATATTTAGGATCGGTTCCGACGACCTGCCGCCGAACTTATGTGAGGGGGCATTACCTATCATAAAAGGAGAGACAGAAAAAATGAAGAAAAAATTTATGAAAACACTTGCACTTGGCTTGTCGCTGGCGACCGCCCTCACCCTTACCACTGGCTGTGGCAAGAAGAAGGATTCCGGGAACGACACGATTGCCACAACCGAAAGCAGCAATGCGGATACTTCGGAAGCATCTGCTTCTTCAAGCGAACTCAGCTACAAGGACTGCCCTTGGGTATTTAGCCGCGGGCTTTCAGACGCAGAGACACTGGAATTACCAGAGGGTGCCGGTCTGTACGGACTGACATTCCCGGTTACGACAGATACGCTTTTTAGCATGCCTTACAGTGCAGCCAGCGTGCCACTGAAGGATGCACTGGATGAATCTGCATATTCCGTATCATTTTATGAGGATAGTTACTCCCTTCCCCAGCTGATGATAGACGAAGACGATATGACTGTCGGTGAAGCCCTTGACAAGAACCTCTGGTCACTGTTCAGTACATATTTAGATTATGATGCTTTCGGGGTTTCCGAAGATGCTTACAACGACGTCTACAACTCTTACACCGACCCAAATCCTTCATATATCTATTTGGATATGCTGACAACAATGTTTGGTGCCCCGAATTATGTGAGCTTCTCCGTTAATTATGATGCAGAAAAATCTGTCGAAGAAAATACCAAATACTTTGTTGACACGTTCCTGCATCCGGAAAGATCGGATGACCAGTTCTCCGCATTTCAAATGTACATTGGATGGCAATTTGAAGATTTTGGAATTGCGGTAAACTTCTTCGACACTTTTCGTTACAGCGAGACAAGCGGATATTACGTATCTCCGGATAATAAACTTGGGTTTACATATGTTCCAATCGAGAAAGGAACCTTGGAAGACTATTTCATAGACACCTTTGATGCTGCCTATGGAACAAACATTGTGAAGGAACTGATGGCAGAGAAAACTGCTCTGTTCGGCGATGTCGAATATCTGACACCTGAGGACAAGATTGTGAACCTTGTCAAGTCTGCCAACAGCACCGCTTCCACAACCGATGCAGAAACAACGGAAAATTAAACCACATGCACCAAAACGACGGTCCCAATTAACATCCAGAGCTCGCACATCTGCAGGAAATATCCAGCCAGATCGCCGGTGATCCCGCCAAAGGTGCGATACGACATGAAACGATAGTAGAAAAACATCAGTATGGCGATGCCTGTGACCACAAGTGCTGCAACCGGCTGTATCACACAGCCTGTGGCAATGCAGGCAATGAGCCATACGAACATGATCACCTTCGAGCGATTATTTACAAGGCGTGCGGTATCTGCCAGCATGCCTTCTTTTTTTGCTTTCTGAAATGTGAGTACCGAAAGTCCGGACAAGACACGTTCCAGCACAAATCCTACCGCGAACACACCCATCAATCGTATTGCGTGTGCCAGCGCACCAGATTGTATCTCTCTGTTCAGCACATGTACGACTTCTGCCATACATCCAAAATAGATCAGAAAATACAGACAGCCGCGGATAATTGCAAATGCCCCGGTATGCGGGTCTTTCAGAATCTGCAGCTTCTCCTCTTTTGATTTATAAGAAGATTTTGCATCTACGGTATCTAAGAATCCATCCATGTGGATGCCGCCTGTGATCAGAATCGGGAATACCGTAAGAAGTGCCGCTGTAAAAACCTCCGACCACTGTAACACACAACCAAAGAGATACCAGATTGCAAACTCGCCCGCACCGATCACAGCCCCAACCAATGGGAATGCGCACATGCTGTACTGCAAGGCTTTCGGGTCCCATTTGAAATGCGGCATTGGTATCTTGGAATAAGTTGAAAATGCAATTGCGATTGCTTTCATCATGGTTGCTTGTCTCCTTTTATCTTAACTGGAATCCCACAGACAACCTCCGTCACGGTTTCTGCCTCCTGTGCGAGTGCACAGTTGATCTCTGCCAGATTCTTCACATATTCCCGCGTGCTTTCATCGTAGGTCAGGCTTCCGCCATCGGAGAACACATCATTTGTGACAATCACCAGTTCCTGCACACGCGCGGATAAATTAATGAGTGCCTGCACAATTTTCTTGCTCACAGGCGACAGCGTCTCTGCCATATCGGAACTTGCATTACTATCCGGTTCCAGATACATCTCATTTGCAAGCAGATTCGACATACATTCAAGCAATAACACGTCCTGCCGCTTCGCCACAATATGTTCCACATGCCGGTAACATTCGACCGTATCAAAGCCTTTATCGGCACGCATCGCGCGGTGGCGTTCGATCCGCTGCATCGTCTCCGGATCAATCTCCGTGGTATTCCATTTATACGGATACATCGTCGCAATGTAGAGCAGCCGCCCATCTCCCTGCAAGGACATGACAAAGCTTTCTGCATAAGATGATTTCCCGCTGGCACTTCCGCCATACACAATATGTAACATCATATTCTCCTATCTTCCGGCTTTCCGTCCCGGCTGTATGCTTCGATCGACAGATCATCAAAAGTTCCCATATTTTTATAGATGGAAAATGCCATATCCAAAAGTGGAAATAACATCATCGCGCCACTGCCTTCGCCCAGACACAGCTTGCCATGTATCACTGCCGGAAGTCCGAGTGCGTCCAGTGCCAGTCTTCCACTCGCTTCCTCCGACGCATGTGATGCCACAAGATAATCTATGACCTCCGGTTCTATCCGCATCGCAGTGAGCGCCGCAACACAGGTGATTGCACCGTCTAGCACGACCGGAATCTGATACTGTCTGGCGCCGAAAAATACACCGACCATTCCCGCGATCTCCAGCCCGCCAAGTTCGGCGAGCAGCCGCTTCGCATCGGTCGTTCCCTTCACACGTGCAAGTGCCTGCGTGATTACCTGCACTTTTCTTGCAAGTCCGGCATCATTGAGTCCGGCACCCCGCCCGGTCACCGTCTCCGCCGGAACATCAAGCAGTGCCGCAAGCAAGGCTGAGGTCGGGGTTGTATTTCCGATTCCCATCTCGCCAACCGCTAATATCTCATAGCCTTTCTCTTTGCATTCCCACACAAGCTCTTTTCCTGCTTCCATTGCGCGGTCACATGTCTCCATCGACATCGCAGGTTCCTTCGCAAGATTTCCGGTTCCAGCCTGTACCTTCCGGTTTATCATATGTCCCATGCCAAATGTTGAGTCGGGATACGGCTCTCCCAGCAGGCCAATATCGACGGCATACACATCCACGCCTGCTGTCTGCGCCATATAATTGACACCGGAACAGCCGTGTGCAATATTCTCTGCTACGACCTTTGTCACGCTGGCATCGGTCTGCGTCACGCCCTCTGCCACGACGCCGTGATCTGCGCACAGCGTAAGCAACGCACGCCGCTTATAATCACCTGGATTCACAGTTCCCGCAATCGCGCAAAGTCTGGCAACCATATCCTCGAACACGCCAAGACTGTCGATCGGTTTGGCAATCGCATCCCATTTTTCCTTTGCCTGTGTATAGATTTTCTGCTGTGTTTCATTCATAATTTCTACCTATTAACTCATACATACACTATTTACGTTAACATCAGATCAACTCGTTTTTTATGTTTTTGTGCAAGATGTGCTTGCACATTTTCTAAAAAATCGCTTATTTGTGCAAAATAAACTTGCACACATTTTTTACATATCCCGCAGCTCATACAACAGCGCATTGCAGATTGCCGCGGCGATATTGCTGCCGCCTTTCCTGCCGCGCGCCACAATGTACGGCACAGGTGCCCGCATGATAAGCTCTTTCGCCTCCACCACATTTACGAAGCCAACCGGCACGCCGATGATACCGCATGGATGCAGCTTTCCTTCGTCAATCAGCTCATACAGACGCACCAGCGCGGTCGGTGCATTTCCAATCGCGAAGATAAGCGGCTTGTCTAACATACACGCCTTCTCCATACTTGCTACTGCCCGCGTGGAGCCTTGTTTCTTCGCGATTTCTGCCACATCGTCATCGCTCATGAAGCAGTAGACCTCGCCACCGTATTTCGCAAGTTCTTTCTTGTTAATGCCGGATTTCGCCATCTGCGTATCCGTGACAATACAGGCACCATTTTTTATCGCCGTATGGAACTGTTCCACTGCCTGCTCAGAAAATGTCAGATTTTTCAGATAATCAAAATCCGCCGACGTATGGATTGCCCGCTTGATAATCGGTGCCTGAAGCGGATCTAATTCAACACGTCCAAGCTCCTCTGTGATAATCTCAAAGCTCCGTTTTTCAATTTCCTGCGGAAGCACCTGCTGCAACTGTATTTCTTCTAACATAATACCCTCTTACTATTTATTTCTTTCTTCTTCTCCCAGCTCATCTCGAGCAGAAGCATAATAATCCTTATGAAACAATCCTGAAATCTGCCGATCCCTTCCAACAAACTCATTTGCCTCTGTTTCCACAAAACAAATCATAGAAAAATGCCTCCGCACCCGCGTAATACAGATGTGGAAATCCCGCAAATGTCCCTTTCTTCTTCACCATACACGGATAGGTCTTCTGCCTGGAAAGTGGTTTCCACGCCAAACAGACATCGCCACAATCTGTGCTGTCCCAATAATGGAACTCATGTCCGCGCAGAATCGTATTCACCGCAAATGCATCCGCTTCCTGCGGTGCCAGCTCTACATACCCAAACCGTTGCAGCCGCTCTGTCCGGAATCCTGCGCCATCTAAAAAACCGACCATCTCATATACATTTTCCTCGACATCGGCAAGTGATTTGCCAAGATATAAGAATCCACCACATTCCGCATGGCACGGCATGCCGGATTCCAACGCCTGCCAGACAGATGTGCGCATCGACTGATTCTCGTACAACTGCTTCGCATAAAGCTCCGGATAACCGCCGCCAAAAATCAGTGCATCCACCTCCGGCACATGTGCATCTGCCAATGGGGAGAAATAAACAAGCGTCGCTCCCATATCTTCTAACATGCGCAGATTCTCCCGATAATAAAAGGAAAATGCCGCGTCTTTTGCCACACCGATGCGATAACCGGATGGGAATTTGCAAATCTCTGTCTCTTCTGCACGCTCGTAGGACATGTTCACCGGTTCTTGTCGCACGTCAGCCAATTCATGCAGTATATCGACAGATTCTTGTCGCCCATCATTCGATTCCTGCTGCATATCCCCGGAATCATGCCTCGCGTCAGCCGGCTTCTGTATCTGCAGCATCTCTGCCTGCGCTGCTATCCCCAGAATCCCATCGATATCAATCGTCTTTCTGGCTGCGTCCGCAACCGTTTCCACCCAGTCTATCTGCTTCTGCATTTCGTCCGGCTGCATCAATCCAAGGTGTCTGGATGGTACCGCAAATGACGCATTTTCCGGCAGATATCCAAGCACCGGAATACCACATTCCGTCTCGATCACATGCTTGATCCGGCTGTAAAACATCGGCGATACGCGGTTTAAGATTACCCCTGCAATGCGGCTGTCCTTCTTATATTCCATGATTCCACGGATCGTCGCCGCAAGCGTGACACTCGCGCCCTTCGCATCCACGATCAGAATGGTCGGTGTCTTCGTGACCTTGCTTAATTCATACGAACTTGCCATCGTCGTTGTGCCGCCAACGCCATCGTAATATCCCATGACGCCCTCCATCACGACAAGTTCTGCATCCTTCGTATCGCGCTCCAAGATGCGTCCAATCGCATCGGCATCTGCAAAGAAGGTATCCAGATTGCCAGTATCGATTCCAAGCACCGTCCGATGAAACATCGGATCAATATAATCCGGGCCGCATTTATACGCCTGTATTCTTATATCTTCTTTTTTTAGTGCCGCCAGCACACCGCATGTTACGGTCGTTTTTCCACTTCCGCTCCGCATCGCAGCGAACATCACACGCGGGGTATTAACCTGTATCTTATTTCTGTGTTCCATTATTTCTCCCCAACTGTAACTGTGTATTTTATACCATTGATTTTTACCAGCTGTTCCCGTGTATTTTTATGCCATTGTCTCTTTCCGGCTATCCCTGTTCATTTTCTATCCAAACGTCGCAATCCATACCGGATTTTCTGCCTGCTGCATATGATATGCACCAACCGCACGGCTACGAGTCACTGCCATCTGAATCATGTCAAATGTCTTTTCCCGCTTCTTTGCCTCTTCTGCCAGTGCCAGCAGTTCTGTCTGTGTCTCCATCGTGACTGCTGTCACAACGATACGTGCATCTGGATTTTTTGTATAGACCTGTTCCACAATCTTCAACAGATTTCCACTGCTTCCCCCGATAAATACATGTGTCGGCGCAGGAAGCGTCGGAATCACTTCCGTTGCTTCGCCCGCAAGAATTTCCATATTACCCACATGGAACTTCTCTCGGTTGGCATGCAACAGCTCCACAGCTTCTGGCTTTTTCTCAATCGCATATACCGTTCCCTGCTCAGTCAGGAGTGACAGCTCGATGGAGACGGAACCCGTTCCCGCTCCTACATCATAAATAACCGGTGCAGGGTTGCTTGTCATGCATTGCCCGCTGTTCTGATCATAATTTAACAGTCCTGTACTTTCCTGAATTCCAAGCTTTGCAATTACAACCATCCGCACTTCTTCCTTCGTCATCGGCACCTTTCCCCGGATAAACATTTCATCTTTGATTCCCGGCGTTAAACGCCTTGGCTGGGGATGATCATTCATAAATTTTGCAACCGCCAGCTTGTCAAATGCGCTCTCACATAGATTTTTGGCATACTTCTGCGTGATTTTCTCAACAGGATATGACAACCGCTCTCCAACGATTACTGCGATATCTCCCAATCCCACTTCGGTAAGCCGTCTGCAGATCTCCGCCACCTGATTTTCACCGCCAAGCAATGTACCGACCTTTGCATGATGCCGCACCTTCGCCGGAACATTTGCAGTGACGCCATGATTGCTTATAAGCTCCGCATCCTCCCATGTCTCACCCAGCTTGTCAAATAAATATAACACCGAGGAGAGTCCCGGGATATAACGAAGCTCATAGATTGTTTTACCTGCCTCTATCCGCTCGGTTACTCCTGTCGTATCACTCACCATATTGCAGGCTTTCCCCGCATCTTTCCGCAACATCATCGAAAGCTTCTTCGCACCGGAATAAAAGCCGATATCTCCGGAGAAAACTACTGCAATCGTCTCATTTTCATGATTGCGTATCAGATCTGCGATTTCCTCTGCCTTATATGCATTATAAAATGTCTGCCCTACATCGCGGCCATCTTCTTCACAAAGGTTCTTCCAGATCTGAAGCATACGGGAAGCACCGATACAAACGGTCGCCTGTACCAATGCCTGCACCGCTTCTCTGGTCAGACAATCCGCATTTCCCGGCCCCATGCCGATTACATATATCGTTGTAGCTTTATTATTCCCCATTCTTTCGATTCTCCTTTCTGTCTCTTATCCTGTCAGACAAATAAAATCCTGCCGTTTATTTTCTATCCAAATTAAGAAGATGCAAACACATCTATCTATTTCAGATCTCGCATCTGTTTCCATTTTATTCTGAATCCGAACCCGTTTTCTCCCGCAAATATTTTTCAGCCTGTGCAAGTGACATCACTGGTTCCACCTGCTCCTTCGGACGTCCAATCACAACAAGATGTACACCGGCGGCAAGCGCCGCCTCGCATTTTTCGTCATAGCCGCCATTCTTCCCACTTGCCTTTGTCACCATGAAATCAGCATTTGCATAGCGTAAGGTTGCCAGATTCATTTCCAGATCAAATGGTCCCTGCATACAGATCAGATGTTTCCCGGTAAATCCCAGTTCCGTACACGCCTCTACCACCGATTTGGTTGGAAGTACACGCGCCGTACAGCGCGATTCATAGTCCGGGATCTGCGTGTATAAATACAGTTCCTTGCTGCCTGTTGTAATCAGTATATTTCCTTTGACGCGTTTCAGATAATCAACCGCCGCCTGTGTGTCTTCCACATAGAAGCTGTCCGATGCTTCACAGATATGCCGATTCCCATCTGCATCTTCCACATGTGCATGTTTCATCTGTATATCGTGATCTACATTTTGAAATTCTTCCTGCATCTCCCGCCGCACGCGGACATACGGAACTTCCACTGCTTTACACGCCTGATAAATATTTTGTGTCACGATCACTGCATACGGATGTGTCGCATCCACACAGATATCTGCCTGTACTGCCTGTAAGAATTTCTGCATATCTGCCTGCTCCAGCCGTCCGACATGCACCTTGAGCGCGGCATCCTCCGGCAGTACCTGCGCACCATATTCCGATGCCACACAGACATGAATCTCAATCTTTTGATTTGCCTGTACCTTATTCAATTGTAACAGATACTCGGCAAGCTGCCGCCCCTCCGTTGTACCGCCAAATATTACTACTTTCATGTGTTATCTCTTCTATATCCGCGCGGTGTCACCATCGCGTCGCCAACTTTCCGTGTCTGGGAATTTCCGATAAATACTGTCGTGAACATATCCACCTGCGTTTCCAGTAACTCGCCCAGTGTCAGAATTCTTTTCTCCTCGCCGTCTCGCCCGATATTCCGCGTGATTCCGCAGACCGTATCTCCGGACTTTTTCTGCAGCAAAATCTGACATGCCTTCTGCAAATAATCGTGCCGTTTATGGCTGGATGGATTATATAGGCAGATTGCAAAGTCTCCCTCGGCGGCAGCTGCAAGACGCCGCTCAATTAACTCCCACGGTGTCAGCAGATCACTCAGACTGATCACTGCAAAATCATGTCCAAGCGGTGCACCAAGCAATGCCGCACCGGAAAGTGCCGCCGTCACGCCCGGGATTACATGTACATCCACCTCCGGGAATTCTGCTGCCAGCTCCAATGTAATTCCTGCCATACCATACACGCCTGCATCGCCACTACATACAAGTGCTGTCTTCTTCCCACTCGCTGCGGTTTCCAGTGCCAGCCGGCACCGTTCTACCTCCTGCCGCATGCCATTCACCAGATATTCTTTGTCCGGGTAATACGGTTTCAGAAGTTCTATGTATACCTTGTATCCCGCAATCACTTCGCAGGCTTCCACAACGTCAATTGCTTCCTGTGTCATTTTTTGTCTTGCGCCGGGCCCAAGCCCGACGATATATAATTCATTCTTACTCTCTACGCTCATACTGCTCTCCGTTACTGCTCTGTTGCAATATTTATTATGTTTTGGTTTTATTTCAGGGATTCTTGATTTAATTTCCGGTTTTGGGTTTTTTCGCTTGTTTTCCAGCTTCCAAACCCACCGCGTGGGTTTTTCCGCTTGCTTTTCTCTCGCCACACCCAGATTGCTCTTCTCTTTCTGGTTTCAGCTTCCAGTTTTGGGTTTTTCTCGCTTGTTTCTCGGCTCCCAAACCCACCGCGTGGGTTTTTCTGCCTACTTTCCACTTGCTACACCCAGATACGCCAGTGCTACCGTTACGCCATCCTGTACCTGCTTGCGAAGCAACAGCTCTCCATCATTCACTTGCTTACGAAGCAGCCTCTGATCCGGATTCACTTCATGCTCACTTGCAAACTTCACTGCACTGCGCTCACAGACATTGTCCACACCTGTCACACCGGTTACGAACCCGGATGCTGAAAATGTCCCCGGCACCGCCTGCAATTCTTCCGCAGCATATGTCTCAAATGGCACTTTCCGCGTCACGCAGAATTCCTGCAAACCGGCTTCTTCCTTCTTCAGATCAATACTCGCCACCGCACATAATGCTTCCATCCGCAAGCCTGCTTTCGCAAATGCATCCTTCACCGCATGCTCGATTTTATCCGCAGACGTTCCTTTTTTACAGCCGACTCCTGCTACGATGCAGCGTGGAATGAGCTGCATCGTTTTCTCATCTGGCAGGATATCTCGCGGAGTTACAATAACCTGATACGAACCTATCTGTAATCTCCGAACATCGATACTATTCTCGCATATATCAACTCTCTTCTCACATCCATCGACTCTGTTCCCACATCCATCAACTTCATTCTCACATCCATCGACTCTGTTCCCACATCCATCGACTCTGTTCCCACATCCATCGACGCTGTTCCCACATCCATCAACTTCTATCGCTCCCTCATCAATACCGATTGATTTCTGTTCCTTACATATCTCGCATGCATCCTTCTCTACTTTTCGCGAAACCTCTGCTTCATCTATCCATACAGGCTTCGCTCCGGTCGCCAGCACCTCCGCGCTGATTGCCTTCGCCTTCGCCCAGTCCGTCACCACAAAATTATGTTCCCGCGCACAATCATCAATGGAAAACTGTCCTTCCACATCTGTCGCCGTCGTGATGACCGGTGTTGCCCACATCACATCCGCCAGCATCTGTGTGAGTGCATTTGCCCCGCCGGCATGTCCGCTCACTAACGATATCACGTGCTTGCCACATTCGTCCATGCACACAATCGCCGGATCTTTAGATTTGTGCGTCAGGTGCTCCGCCACACTCCGTACCGCAATTCCACTTGCTGTTACGAACACGATGGCATCCACCTGCTCAAAATATTCATCAACACACGCTTTCACTGTTTCCTTCATGGAAACCTCTGGAAGCGCCTCGCATTTTACCTTCGTAATTATTTCTGCACCAGAAATGTTTTCCAGCTTCTTCGCTAATTTCTGCATCGTCGCATAACCACGCACACTACATGTGATAAGCAATACACGGCGGATTCCTGCCGGAAGTGCAATTTCAGTCGCACCGCGATATTCCGTTGTAAATGCTGCGTCATACAGCTTGGATTTTTCATAGATACTTCCAAGTGCCGGAGATACAATGATCAATGCCGTCTTCGTGATTCCCGCGGCTTCCATATCTTCTGGAAGCTTTGCCAGTGTCGTGCGGATGATCTTCTCTTCCGGCCACGTTGCTTTATACACAACAGCAACCGGCGTATCCTCTGCATATCCACCGATCATAAGCTCCTGCCGTACCTTTCTTGCAAGCCCGGATGACAGATACAACACCAGACTGGCGCGATGAGCTGCCAGACTCCGCAGATTTTCTTTCTCCGGCACCGGGGTTTTTCCCTCGGCTCGTGTCAAAATCAAGGTCTGCGTCACATCCGGCAGCGTATACTCACACGCAAGCGACGCCGCAGCACCGAACACCGCACTTACACCCGGACACACATCATATGCGATTCCCGATTCATCCAGCAAATCCATCTGCTCACGAACCGCCCCATACACGGATGGATCACCCGTATGCAGACGCACAGTTATTTTACCTGCCGCCTCTGCTTCCCGCATGACTGCCACAACATCTTCCAGCGTCATATGCGCGCTGTTGTAGATTGCGCAATCTGCCTTCGCATACGAAAGCAGTTCTGGATTTACAAGCGAACCTGCATAGATGATCACGTCCGCTTCCTTAATTCGATTCATGCCCCGCACGGTGATCAGATCACACGCACCAGGTCCTGCTCCTACGAAATGTACCATTTATTTTCTTCCTTTATTTATCATCATTGAAATATATTCGTGTAACGGCATTCTACATGCAGCATATATTTTTTCCACCGTTCTCTGCACTGTATGTGTATCCATTCACATCCTCTGCTTCCCACGAAATACGTCTAACACCATATCCGCATCACTCGTCTGCCCCAGATATCCATACTTCTCCGAAAATACAATCACTCCAAACCGCATCGTATCGCCGACTCTGCCTGCGACATGCTTCTCGATTGCCGCAAGGATACTCTGCATCACAGCCTCCCGCAAACCTACCCGTTGCAACACATCCAACATCCGGTCGGTATTGATACAGTCGTAGATTTCCTGTACCACATTCGCATCGGCGCCCGCCATAGCCGCATGCACCGCAAAGATTTCTCCTCGCCCATCTGCCACCTTGGAATGTGTGTTGAAAATACCTGCCGCCAGCTTCACCAGCTTTCCGATATTTCCAACCAGCAGAAAATCCTTCATGCCATACGAAATTGCAAGGTCAATTGTATCGCCAATATAATTGCTCGACTTGACACTCTTCTTCAGATCAAGTCCCAGATATTCAGATGCATACGCCTGTCCGTAGTTTCCCGGTGTTACTAATAGCTTCTCTTCACCGACTGCATGTAGCTGCCGGACTTCCGTCTCAATTGTCGCTATAATCGCCTGGCTTGTCCCAAGCACTGAAAGTCCGCCCTCGATACCAAGCTTCGGGTTAAAAGTCCGTTTCGCCAGAGCCTCACCCTCCGGCATCCATACAGTGATGTGCAATGACTCACTGACATTTGCTTTCTCGCATACATCTGCCACTGCCGCAAATATCATCTGCCGCGGCACACGGTTAATTGCCGCCTGTCCAACCGCCTGCTCCAGACCTTCTTTTGTGACTCGCCCGATTCCGGTTCCGCCGTCCAGCGTCAGATATGGGTATGATTCACTTTTAAATGCACAGGATTTATCCTGAATTCCATGTTCACTACTCTGAATGCCGGCTTCCACTCTTCCATCTGTTTCTGTGCCATTGCCTGTTTTCACGCTTTCGTCCGGCTTCTTATTTTCTCTTGTTTCCGCACTTCCATCTACATCCGTGCCCGCGCTCTGCCGTTCATACTCCACCGTCACGCACACATCCGTTCCGTTTGTCACATCCGGATCATCGCCACTATCCTTGATAACCTTATAGCTTGCTTTCCGTTCATCTGCTTCAAGCAGATACACCGGCACCGAAACGGTCATTCCTTTGGGTGTGCGCAAGGTTACCGCGTGACTTTCCACGCCAAGCAGAAGCTGCATCGTTGCTGCCTGTGCCGCCGCCGCACTGCACGTCCCTGTCGTGATACCGAGCCGGAGCTTTTTCTGATTTTTGATTACATATTCTTCCATATATATTTCCAATCTGTAAAATCTTCTTTATTTATACCATTTCGTGCGGGAATTGTAAATTTATTTCCATTGCCTCTGGTTTCCAATCTGGGTTTTTCTGCTTGCTTTTTCCCTCCCGCGCCCACTTCGTGGGTTTTTCCAACAATATATTTGCTCCTGCACCCACTTTTCTCCTCCATTCACCTCCTCCAGCTTCCAATCCGGGTTTTTCTGCTAGCTTTTTTCCTCCC
>ERZ808270.868-NODE-868-length-15169-cov-5.326121_pt1 | contig 15169 bp, 10 predicted proteins | sample MGYA00521082_ERZ808270 | MGnify/ENA primary metagenome ERZ808270 (study PRJEB31516, sample SAMN03275594) | gut metagenome | biome: mammalia-associated habitat; material: feces | host: Papio cynocephalus | place: Kenya | collected 2012-07-27 ... | reverse complement strand
GAGGACTCAGAAAAATTTTCGCCGAGGCGTCTCACCACGCTTGCATTTTGCCCTTCTCGCCCCCGCCCCTCTCCACGTTCTTCTGATCTCCACGGCTAAATAATGATAGGCTCTCTAGTCTACAATTCTACAACTCTGCACGGTCAATTACCTTGCGGGTCGCAGGGGACTGCGACCCCTACCATTGGACGGCGCACGCCCCCCCATTCTACATATTCTACATTCTCTACGCGGTTAAATCGGCGGCCAGCTCGTCTCCCTCGACCGCGCCGCGGCATTCTACATATTCTACATTCTCTACACGGTTAAATCCCCCCCCCTATCCTCCCTCTTTTACTTTTTCTACACGACGAAAACCGTCATTTTCTACATACCCGAATAGCCTGTTTTACGCCCTCGAACACACCCCCCTCATGCGGTTTGAAATTCGCCGCGGCTAACATTTGCGCTAATTAGCCATTCTGGCGTCCAAACACACAAAAACTGCACGTTATCGCCTCAAAACCGGGGTGCGCCAAAAAAGGGCTCCCGCATGAGGTCCAAAAACATGCGCATGTTAGACCCCCTGACATGCGCATGTTAGACCCCGTCACATGCGCATGTTAGATACCGTCACATGCGGGGGGTATTGGCGGAGTGTTCCGCGGGGGAAAATAGCCCCCTGCTCCGGTCCCGACCCGACCCCTCCGGACCCCATTTTGGTTCCCCACGGGGAGAAAACCAAAACACTACGGGGGTTTTGTCTCCGTCCCCGTAGTGTTCCCGTTTTCGGGGGTGCGGCGGGGCGGTTTTTAGCCGTGCGGGTGGCGCAAATCCCCTTCCCGCCGTTTCCCTTTTGCCGTTGCGCACCGCCGGCTCAACGCCGGGCGGGGGACTTCTTGAGGGCGCACAGGGCGGGGATGAAGTAGAGCGAAACGAGCGACGAGACAAGGATGCCGCCGACGGAACCGATGCCCATGGACTGGCGCAACTCGCACCCGAGCCCCGTCCCGAGCGCCATCGGCAGCATGCCGAAAAGCGCCGCGGCGCAGCTCATCAGGATGGGCCGGAACTTCATCTTCGCCGACTGCAGGACGTCGCCCGTCCGCTGCCACGCGTCAATCAGCAGAATCGCCGCGTTCACGACGACGCCCACGAGCATGATGCCGGCGAGGAGTCCGAAGATGGAAAGCGTCGTTCCCGTCACGGCGATCGCGGCGAATATCCCCAGATAGCTGAACGGCACGGTAAAGAGGATGACGAACGGCAAGACCCACGACTCCAGAATCGCCGCGAGCAAGAGGTAGGTCAGCGCGATGGCGATTGCCGTCACCAGTCCGAACTCGTCGAGCGCCTCCTGCATGTATTCCGACATGCCGCCGAAGAGCGTCGCATAGCCGCGCGGCAGTTTGTCGGCGAGGGCGCTTGTGGCGACCGCCATGGTCTCGCCCAGGCCGTGCCCCGGGGCGTTGTTGGCGTAGACGATCGTCGAGCGCCGCTTCTCGCTGCGGACGATCTGCACCGGCTGGATGGTCTCCTTCACATCCGCCACGGCGCCCAGGACGAACGGACGCCCCCCCGGTCCGGGAAAGTTGAGCTCGTCAATCTGTCCGACGCCGTCCTTCTGCGCATACCGCACGCGGATGTCGTACGAGCGCTCGCCTTGCGTGAACGTGGCGGGCGTCAGGCCGGCGAACGCCGCGCGCAGATTCAGCCCGAGAATGTCGGGCGTCAGGCCGAGGTCGTTCAGGACGGCGCGGTTGGGGTGTATCCGGATCTCCGGACGCCCCGGGCGCACGTTGTGCGAGACGTCCGTCGCCGAGGGGTCCGCCTTCAGCTTCTGCGCCGCGGCGAGCCCCAGTGTGTTCAGGGTGTCCATATCCTCGCCCAGGATCTTGAGCTGGAGCGTCTGGGACGAGCCGCCCACGACGGACGGCACCATGACGGTGGCGATCACGTCGGGTTCGGACAGGAGATGCGTGCGAATGCGGCTGGCGATTGCGTCTATCGTGTCCGGCCGCCGGGTCATGTCCGTCAGCACGAGGTCGATTTCGGCGAGGTAACTGCCGCGGCTGACCTGTCCGAGCGTACCCTGGGTGCGCCCGACCGTGACGACGCGGTGCACGACGAGCGGCTTGCCCGCCGAGTCCGTCATCTTCTCGAACTCCGCCGCGATCGCCTGCGCGCGCCGGGAGGCGTGGTCCAGGTTGGTGTCCGCCGGGAATTCCAGCGTGATCGAAAGTTCGCCGCGGTCCATGGTCGGCACGAAGTCCGACTTCACGTAGGGCGACAGGAGGGCGAACCCGGCGAGCGTCAGGACGGAGAAAAGCGCCAGCCACAGCTTCGGACGGCGCAAAACGACGCCCAGCGAAGCGGCGTAGCCGCGTGCGAGGCGGTCGTAGAAGGCGTTCCAGGGCGCGAAAAGGCGCGCCAGGAGCCGGTTGAAGCCCGCGCCCCTGCCGTCCAGCGCCTGCGCCATGAGCGGCGTCAGCGTGAAGGAGACGAGCAGCGAGGCGAAGGTGGACGCCGTCACGACGATGGCGAACGGCACGAAGAAGCGCCCGGCCATCGTCTTCATCGTGGCGATCGGCAGGAAGACCACCACGTTCGTCAGGGCGGAAGCGGCGACGGCGAGCGCGATTTCGTCCGTCGCCTTCATGACGTTTCCGGGCTTGGCGACGATGTTTTCCAGCACGACGATGGAGTTCGCCACGAGGATGCCCACGGAAATGCCGATCGCGTTCATCGTGATGACGTTGGCGGTGTAGCCATAGAGCGTGAAAGCGATGAGGGAAATGACGATGGTGATCGGGATGGAAACGAACGCCGTGAGCGCCGTGCGCCAGTCCGAAAGGAAGAGCAGCAGGACGAGGCCCGTCAGGAGCACGCCCTGCCAAATGGAGCTGACGCCGCCGGCGACCGTCTCGTGCACATAGGCGCCCTCGTCGCGTATCCAGCCCAGCCGCATGCCCCCGGGCAGGTTTTGCCGCGCGAGATCGAACGCCGCGCGGATGCCCTCCACCGTCTTGGCGGCGTTGGCTTCGCCGCGCTTGGTGATTTTGACGACGATGGCCGGTTTCCCGTCGCTGAAGGCGTAGGACTCGGGGCGCTGCGTGCCGAAGGAGAACGTCGCCACGTCGCGCAGGTACACGCGATTGCCGCGCGGCGAACCGAGCTCGATCTCCCCCAGACGCGCCGGCGTCGCCGCTTCGGCGTCGTAGGTTATGGAGAATTCGCGCGTGTGGTCCGAAATCTGCCCGGACGGCACCTTGACGTTGCCCTTGCCGACTTTGTTGACGACTTCCGCGAGCGTGAGTCCCGCGGCGGACAACTTCTCGCGGTCCACGGAAACGACGACCTCGCGTTCCTCGCCGCCCACCAGATCCACGCTCGCGACGCCGGAAACGGCCGAAAAGCGGTCCGAGAGGTTCTGGTCGGCGTAATCGTACAGTTCGTCGACGCCGTAGTTGCCCGTCAGGACGACCGTCACGACCGGGATGGCGTTCATGTCGTACTTCAGGATCTGCGGCTTGTCGGCGCCGTCCGGCAGGTCGCCCTCGATGGCGCTCACCTTCTCGCGCACGTCCGACGCGGCCACGTTCTGGTCGCGTCCCAGTTCGAACTCCAGCAGAACCTGGCAGAAGTTGTTCGCGCACGTCGCCGTCATGTGCTTGAGCCCGTCCACCTGCACGACGGCGTCCTCGATGGGCTTGACGACGGACGTCTCGATTTCCTCCGGCGAAGCGCCGGGATACGTCACCGTGACCGTGACGTAGGGGATCGTCACGTTCGGCAGGGTGTCGATGCCCATCGTGCGCACGGCCAGAAAGCCGAACATCATCAGCACGATGAGGCCGACCAGCGTCAGAATCGGCTTCTTGATCGCGGTGTCACTTAGTATCATGGCTGACCCTCACTTCGTCGCCTTCGTTCACCAGGAGCATGCCTTCCACGATCAGCGCGTCCGTATCCGCCAGACGCGGCGCGCGGATTTCGCGCCACCCGTCCTGTTCGAGCCCCGCCTCCACCGCCACGCGCACGACTTTGCCGTCCACGACCTTGAAGAGGGACTCTTTTCCGCCGCGCCGGGCGACCGCCGTAGCCGGGACGGCCTGCCCCTTGCGCCGGGCGAAGACGACGCGTCCGTCCACCAGCATCCCCGGCGCGTACGTCGTGCCGGCCGGCAGGATCGTGCGCACCTCGAACGTCCGCGTGGTCGGGTCCACGCGCGGCGATTTGTAGGTGACGCGCGCGGCGCGGGCGACCCCGTTCGTCTCCTGCAGGAGGATTTCCGTCCGTCCCACTATCACCGCCCCGTAGTGCGCGGCATTGAGCGCGAAGCTCGCCTCCAGCGTCGTCGGGTCGTCCAGCGCGAAGACCGGCACCCCCGGCCCCACATAATCCCCGGCATCCTTGTATTTGTGCGTCAAAACGCCGTCAAACGGAGCCGAAACCGTCGAATCGGACAGGTTCTTGCGGGCGACGGCGAGTCCCGATTCCGCCTTGGTGACACCCGCCTGGCCCGCTTCCGCCGCGGCGGCCGTGGTTTTCGCGGCGACATCGGCGCGTTCCCACTGGTCCTTCGTGACCGCGCCGGACGCAAAGAGCCGCTTCATGCGCGCCGCGTCCAGGGACGCCTTCTCGTTCTGCACGCGCGCCTGCTCCAATTGCGCCTTCGCCAGCCGCAAGTCGTCCGTCGCCGCCCGCACGGCATTGGCCAGATTCTCCCGGTCCACGCGGAAAAGCGGCATCCCTTGCTTGACGTACTCCCCTTCCTCGACGAGAATCGCGTCGATCGTCCCGGGTATGCGCGCGGAAATCGTCGCCGAATTCTTCGTGCGGACCGTCCCCTGCACGCCCAATTCGTCCGAAAACGGGACGTTCCGGCGCACCTGCCCGACCTTCACGAGCGGACGCGTCTCGACGGGTTCCGGAGCCGCCTTGTCGCACCCCTCCGTCGCGAGAAGAATCCCCGCCGCCAAACCTAGAATGCTTTTCAACTTCATTTCTCGATCTCCTCGAAAATACCCAAACCCATCGTCTGGCGCAGAACGACTTCCGCCAAGGCGGACGAGTAGTCCATCGCCGCATACTGCACGCGCGCGGCATCCCGCACCGCCAATTTGTCCAAGACCGTGGAAAGCGTCTCCTCGCCTTCGCTGAACCGCAGCTCCGTTTCGGCATAGTCGGTTTCGGCGGCGCGCCGGGCCTGCGCGGCGGCTTCCAGTTCCAGTCCGCAGCGCTTCCAGTTGCGGTAGGCTTCGGCGACGCCCGTCACGACCGCCAGCATGCGGTCCTCCTGCAGCTTGAATTCCGCCTCCCGCTTCGCGCGCGCGGCCCGGTAGTCCTGCACCGTGCGGAAGCCCTCGAAGGCGGACCACGTGGCCGTGAGCCCGCCGCCCCAGCCGTGTATCGCCGAGGCGGCGACCCCCTGGTTTATCCCGCCGCCGCCCAAGAGCACGTTCGGCAGGAACCCCGCCAGCGCCTCGATGACCTGCACTTTGCGCAGGGCGATCGTCTGGTCGCCCGCGTACAGGTCCTTGCGCGCGAGCAGTCCCCGCCACACGCATTCCTCCACGGAAAGCCCCGCCAGCGCCGGACTCCGCACGGCCAGCAGACTGTCGCCGACGAAGAGATTCCCGTCCTTTTGAGCCGTCAACGGCCAGAAATCGGCTATTTCGCACAGTTTCATGCGCGCATTTTCCCGCTGATCCCGCGCTTCCTGCAAGTGGAGGAGTCCATCCGCCAGACGCGCCTGCGCCCGTTCCCGGTCGCCTTTGAGCGCGTAGCCCTCGTCCGCGAGGCGGTCCACCCGGTTCGTCAGCGCCCGGTCGCTCGCGATCTGCGCCCGGTATGTTTCCATGAGCCGTTCGGCGACGACGGCGCGATAGAAAAGCGCCGCGACTTGCGCGTCCAGAACCTCCCGCGCCCGGTCGCGGACAATGTCGCGTATGCGCACGCCGTAGGCGCTTTCGGCGAACATCGTCCAGGCCACCGGCGTGAACACGGGCTGGGTCAGCATAAGCGACTGCTGGTGCGCCCAAAGGCGGTTGCCCTGGAACGCCACGGGCGAAAGCGCCGGCATGTCGGAGCGTCCGTGCAGAACCTCGCGCCCGAAGGACGCCTCGACCTGCGGAAGAAACACCGAAAACGCCGCGGCGCGGTCTATCCGCGCCAAAGAGGCGGCAAGTTCGTCTTCCGTCAGCTTCAGCGTCCGGGTCCGCGCCCGTTCCAGGACCTGTTCCAGACGGTAGGGCGGCGGATTGCTCGCGACCCACTCCGCCGTCTCGGTCGTCAGCCGCGACCGAAACGCCGCGCTCGCGGCTTCCCGTTCTTCGCGTCCCGGGTTCGCGCATCCCCACACGAGCAGGAGCAGCCCCAGAAATGGATATATTGGCTTCATTTCGACATCAAATCCCTTCTAGTACCCTTCTAGATGACACCTATTATATCAAATTCTCCGCCCTTTCCAAAGCACTTCTTCTCCCTCCCGCCGGGACGGGGTACCCGTTGCGCCGGAACGGCGATGCCGTTGCGCCGGAACCGCCACCCCGTTGCGCCGGAACAAAAAGCCACCGGCCGTGGGGACCGGTGGCACTAGATAGGTTGTAGTGTGGCTATCTAATCAAAACTGGTATTGCGCGCTGAAGACGAGGCCGCTGCCGACGCCGAGGTTCTTCGCGCTGCCGTCACGGTAGAACTTGTCCTTGTCGCCCGTGACCGCATAGGCGCCCACCAGCGTCAGCTTCGGCGTCACGAACCACGCGACGTGTCCGTCATAGTAGTCGTGGTTGCGGATGCCGTCGCCCACATCGGCGCCGTTCTTGTATTCGAAGCCGATCGCGATGTTCTTGGCCGGGAGGATGTCGACGTTGGCGAAGTACGACACGTCATAGTGGTTGTGGCCCACGACGCCGTTCACGACTTCGTCCGTATAGAGGAGGCCGGCGGAGAGCAGGACGGGGACGGGCGTCTGGGTGATGAGCTTCGAGGCGACGATGTAGGCGTCCCAGCCGTCGTTATCGAGCCCCAGCGCGTCCACGGTCTTGGAGTCCGTGTACTTGTAGACGCCGCCCACGGCGATCGCCGGCACCCACACCGTATCGAAGGCGTTTTCGTCCAGGAACCGGAACTTCGCGCCGACGTTATGCGTGTTGATGGACTTGTCGCCGTACTTGTGCGCGTTTATGAAGCCGTAGCCGTAGGAGACCTCGAGGCGGTTGGCGAAGGTCAGCGCGGCGGAGGTCGCCCACCAGTCGATGCCCGCGTCGGCCAGGTTCACGTACCACGCGCCGACCTGCGGCTTGGAGACGATGCCGTTCAAGTTGCTCGTCGCGCCGCCTTCCCACGGCAGACCCGCCGTATACGCGAGCGGGTTGAAGGCGATACCGCCCGTACCCTGCAGGTTGTTGAGCGGAACGCCCGCGAACGAACCCAGCGACAACGCCGCGAACGCGGCAGCCCAAACAATCTTTTTCGTATCTTTCTTCATGTTCTGTATCCTTTCATGTGAATGCCGCCCCTGCGGCGGACAACGCGGAATAGTTTACTATATTTTTCGTTCATTGGCTAATCGGAAGTGGCAGCGTTCTCCAATAGGCGCTACCTATCGGACGAAAGCCGCCCCTCTCGCCCGCCGGACGGCTCCGGTACGCGGCAAAAAAACGCGTGCGGACAGGATATCCCATCCGCACGCATTGGATTGTCCGCCCGGGCCGCCTAGTATTCGTCCGCGCGCTTGTAGCGGAAGGCGCGTTTCGGCGGGGGCTTGGGGGGCTTCTTGCGCGCGTCGACCGCGGCGCTTTCCGCCTTGCGCGCATGCACGAGGATGGTGCGGCGGTAGCCGGCGCGCGCGAGATAGTTGTGCTGGAACACCCAGGGCGCGCGGCGGTCCGTATAGTCCTCGTCGATGAGGATATGGAGCGTCTCGTCCTTGGGGATGTCGTACTTCTCCAGAAGCGCGACCGCCTCGCCCGGCGACACGAACCGGTTGCGGAAGAGGATGCCGTTGCGCGAAAGGCGGAGGAGCGGGTGTGCCGCGTCGTATTCCAGGACTTCGGGGGCCGTCGTCTGGCATCCCGCCAGCCAGAGCCCGCCGACCAGCGCGAAAAGGGCGCAGATTGGGCGTTTCATTTCCGCCGCGCCTCCAGAATGGCCGCCACGCGCGCCGCGTCTTCCGGCGTATCGACGCCCACGCCCTCGTCCTGGGCGCGCACGAGCGCGATCTGGGCGCCCATGTAAAGTGCCCGCAGCTGCTCGAGTTTCTCCGTCTTCTCGAGCGCGCAGGGCGGCTCGTCGATGTACCGCTTCAGAAAGGCGCCGCGGTAGGCGTAGATCCCAAGATGGCGCACATAAAGCCCCGAGGCGAAATCCGGCTCGCCGTCGCGGTCGCAGGGAATCGGCGCGCGCGAAAAGTAAAGCGCCCGCTCGTCCTTGTCCATGACGACCTTGACCACCGTGCGCGCCAGGAAATCCTCCTTGCGCACGAGCGGCGCGACGGCGGTGGCCATGTCCCACTTGGCGTCGAGCTTGAGCTTCAGGACCAGCGCGTCGATGAGCGCGGGGTCGATGAGCGGCTCGTCGCCCTGGATGTTCACGAGGATGTCGTCGTCCGCGAAATCGCCCGCGGCGCACGCAATCCGGTCCGTCCCGCTCGGCAGTTCGGAAGGCGTCATGACGGCGCGTCCGCCCTGGCGGGCGACCGCCTCGGCTATGCGTTCGTCGTCCGTCGCGACGAGGACTTCGTTCAGGCTTTGCGCCCGCTGGGCGGCCTCGACGACCCACGCCACCAGGGGCTTGCCCGCGAGCATCGCCAACGGCTTGCCGGGGAAGCGGCTCGAGCCGAACCGGCTGGGGATAATGCCATATGTCTTCATGTGTTCTCCTTTTCTTCAACGTCCACACGCGCAAAAAAGAGCTCCTTCAGCTTGGGCAGGCGCCTTTCCTGCCGCGCGAGCGCCCACAGCAGGAAGCCGCGCTTCCTGTCGAAGCCGTAGTGGCTCGGGATGTCCGGCCTGAACGCCTCGAATTCGTCCCGGTGCATGGACAGGCACCACGCCATGGCGCGCGTGCGGTGCTCGAAGCCGTCGAAGAACCGCTGGGCGAGTTCCGCCATGGGGACGGCGTGCTTCTTCTGGAAGTTCTTCAGGGCGTGGGCGAAATGCGCGATGTAGAAGCTCGCCAGGCGCTGCAGGTTCTCCTCCGTGAACGACAGGTCGGGCCAGGCCATGCTGCCGCGGATGGAGCACGTCGCCACTTGCTTGGGCAGGATGCGCCCGGCGGCGATGTCGTAGCCGAACTCGTAAATCTCCTTGCCGACGTCGTACAGCGGCGAAGGCCCGCCGGACGCGTTCGCGTCGTACTTCTTCATCGCCATGTTCTGCGCCGCCGCGTCCCCCATGAGCGCGGCCAGCGCCAGGACGACCTCCTTTTCCTCCACGGACGCGTCGTCCGCCGAACGGAAGTAGTTCTCGGGTATGCCCGCGAGCGTCTCGCCCGGGCAGCGCGTGCGGATGTAGTAGTCGACCTCGCGCGTGCCGGACGAGAACCGCCGGCGCAGCATCTTGTAGAACGCGGCCAGCGACATGCCCAGCGCCCGGAAAAGCCCGATGCGCGCGAGCATGAAGCTCGAATAGCCCCGGGCGCTGTGCGCCAGGCTCTTGACGATCAGCCCTTTCTCGAGCGGACAGCGGTCCGACTTGAAGACGATTTCGCGCGTGCGCCCTTTCCCGACGGATACGCGCGTATCCTCGCGGATTTCGTAGATGTTCGCGTATTCGATCGACTCGTCCTTGGACATGAGCCCGCGCAAATTGGCGAAGATGATCTCGCTGCGCGCGTCGCAGCCGGGCTGGAAATAGGGCCGTCCCGCCTCGAACGTCGCCCCGGGAAGCGCCGTGCGCCGGTCGTCGAACGCCGCGGTCATGCCCTGGTTGGCCACGAGATACACCTCGCCCGTGATGCACATGTAGAGCGCGTCGGCGAAAACCGGGCTGTCCTCGTCGGCGTATTCGCGCTTCGCCAATCGCGTCTCGAACTGCGTCGCCAGCGCGTCCGCCTCCGCCGCGATCGCGTCCGGCGCGATGCGTCCCAGCTCGATGGACTCCATCAGGCGTTCCATCTGCGGGATGATCGTCGTCTGCGCCTCGCCGCGGCGGATGCCGAAAAGCTCGATCTCGTGGTGGCCCTGGTACTTCAGCAGGCGCGTATAGGAGCAGCGGTTCCCCTCGTAGACGCTGACCATCTCCTTGAGTTCGCGTATGAACTCCGGCAAATCCGTGCGTGCGCGCGCCGCGAACTTCTTGAACTCCCCAAAGGACAGGAAATGGACGCCGCGCGCCGAGTGGTAGTAGGTCAGTTGCGTCGAAATGCGCTTGCGGGAGGCGGCGAGCGCCGTCCGGATCTCGTTGGCACCCCAGGCGAGCGCCTTCACGCGCCACTCCTGGCCGATATGGTGATAGTGCTCGATGGCCGCCTCCGTGCGGTCCGTCAGCACGACGTCGGCCAGGGTGAGGCCCGCCGGGCCCAGGAGCCAGGCGTCCGCGGCGAAAAGCGCCTTGGCCGGCACGTCGCGCTGCGCGACCTCCAATCGCCCTTCCACGACGTTCGCGCAGAGGATGCACTGCGACAGGACCTCGCTTCGCCGCGCGGGCGGCACATGCGAAAGCCCCCAGAAGCGTCCGTCCAGGAGCGGGAAGGCGGCCACGGCGTGGTTCCCCGTCGTCATCGTCAGCACATACCCGTCCGCGCCGCGCGCCAGGGCGTTTTTCGGCACGATCAGCACGCTGGGGCGGTCTTTCAGATGGCGGCTGACGGCGTGTTCGAAGATGTAGGTGTCCTCGCCGCTGTCCCACGCCTCGAAGATGCGCGTGCGCCCCATGGTCGCCGTCGTCACCCGCGCCGGGCGTTTGGAGCCCTGTCGCGGCACGCGGGAGAGGAGCATACGGATGGCGTCCGCCATGGTTCGGTCAGTCCTCGGGGGTGGAATGCGGTGCGTGCGCATGCGCGTGGGCATGCTTCATCTCGCGGGCGATGAGGTCTTCCGCCAAGGCGCCGAGGGCGTCCAGCCCCGCCTCGTCGGCGACGGCGAGGAGGTTCTCGAGCGCGGGCAGGACGTAGCGCAGGAAGTCCGTCTGGCCCACGCTCGCCAGGCGCCCGAAAGCCCCCAGCGCCTGCACGAGCCGTTCGGCGGCGGCGAAAGGCAGGGCCTTCACGGTCTCGGGACGCCCCGATTCCTTCGCGAAAAGCGCCGCGAGCGCCTGCCGGTCCTTTTCCGCCAGCTTCGCGTAGGGGTCGTACAGCAGCGAGGCCAGATCGTAGACGGCCGGCCCCAGCCGCATGCCCTGGAAGTCGATGAAGCGCATGTCGCCGTTCTTCCACAGGATGTTGGACGACTGGAAATCGCGGTGGACGAGCGCGCGCGGTTCGTTTTCGAGGACCTCGGCCATCTTCGCGAAATCCTTCTCGACCGCCGCGGGGCACGCCATCGCGTACCGCCGCCCCAGCAAATACGCCTTGAAAAGGTCCTGCTCCTGCCGCCAGAGTTCCGGACCGAAAGCCGGCTCGAGTTCGGGGAGGTCCGTGGCGGCGCCCAGCCGTCCGAACGCCGCGAGCGCCTCGACGACCGGCTTGTAGGCGGCCAGCGTGCCCACCCGCCGCGCCTGTTCGGCCAAATCCGTCGACCCGGCGTTCTCCAGGACGAGCATGTTGAGGTCCGGACGGTCCAGCAGCACGGCGGGAACCGGCATGCCCTTGGCCTCCAGCCACCGGGCGACCGTCGCGTACTTCGCGTTCTCCCGCCGCGTCCCGGCGTCGTACAGCACGATGATCGCGTCCCCCGCCTTGAAGAAGCACCGGTCGCTCCCCCGCGCGCCCAGGAAGCGGATGGGCTCGGGCAGGTTGAGCGCCTTGAGTGCCGCGGCGATTTGCGGCAGCGCGGCGAAATTGTTCGCCTCGCCCTGCGTGTTGACCTCCAGATAGCGCGGAATCGTCCCCGCGTCCGACCAGAGCAGGTCCTTGGGCTCGACCGCGATCACGAAATGTCCGTCCATCGTGGCGCGTTCGTAGGCCGCGACGATCGTCGAGAAGCCGCTCGGCTCGACATAGTCCAGGATGGACGCCTTCAGGAGCGCGATTCCGCAGTAGGTGCGCGTGCCGTCGTACCCCGCGTCCGGACTCTCCCAGCAGGTGACGATGTGCCGCGTGGGCTCGACCTCGATCGTCCGCGGCCCTTCCTTCGTCACGACCGCCAGCCCCACGACGTCCGGCCGCGCGAATTCCGTACCGTCCGCGAACCCGTCGAACCCGGCGAAGACGATGTCGCCGTTGACGAGGTAGAAGTCGTCCGCGCCGATCCAGTCCCGCAGCGGATTCAGCGCCCCGCCCGTGCCCAGGATCTCCGGCTCGTAGCTCGCGCGGCACCCGTTCGCCGCGCACCACGCCTCGATCTGTTCGTGCAGGTAGTGGCAGTTGACCGCGATTTCCTCCACGCCCCAGTCGCGCAGTTGCCGCACGACGTGCGCCAGCATGCTTTCCCCCCAGACGGGCAGGAGCGGTTTGGGCGTCGCGCACGTGAAGGGACGCAAGCGCGTCCCGAGACCCGCGGCGAGAACGACGGCTTTCTTGACGACCATGGGGCACCTTCCTTTCTTAGCGATAGACCGGGCGCGTGCGCGGCATGTGCACCTTGGGCTCTTCCAGATGGAGCGCGTACCACGCGTCCCCCAGGCCCGAATTCGAGAAATGCGCCACGCGGTTGTTCATCAGGCATTCGTGGTTGCGCTTGAGCGTCGCGTCGTCGCTGTTCTTGAGCGCCGCGGTCAGCGCGCGGAACGCCGCGTCGATTTCGCCGCGCTGCACGAGGATCCAGCTGTAGCAGCCGGCCAGCAGCGTGTTCTGGTTGTATTTCAGCCGGCGCACCTGCTTGTTGTAGAACTTCGTGATTTCCGCCAGCGGCGCGTTCGTCATCTGCATGCGCGCGAGCTTCATCGCCGCCGTGGTCGGCTCGACGATGAGCGCCTTGGGGAAGAGCGCGTCCACCTCCTTGAAGTCCTTGATCATCCAGCACAGCTGCAGGCGCGCCGTGGCGATCTGCCGCCCCATGAGCGGAACCCACGGGCGGAACCGGTCCAGCGCATGCGTCCGGGCGAGCGCCGCCTTGACGAAGACGCGCGTGTCGTCGGCGATTTCCTGCTGCGCCTGCTTGAGGCTCCCCGGCGGACGCATCTGCCAGCGCTGGATCTTCTGCTGCAGGGCCTTCTGGCCTTCCGTCAGCGCGTCCTGGACCTGCCCCATCGCCGCCATGACGCGCTTCTTGAGGACGCGCCCGACGGCGAACTGGAAGAGCCCGAAGGCGAGAAACCCGAAGAACGCGCACCACCCGATTCCCGCGTCCGCGGCGTAGCGCACGCCCCCGCCGACCAACGCGCCCAGTACAAGACCAATCGCAAATGTAAGCATTTCCTTCTCCTTTCCTTGGTCCCCGCCCTCAGTGGCGGAAGGACCGCTGTCCCGTGAAGACCATCGCGACGTTCGCCGCGTTGCAGCAGTCGATCACGTCCCAGTCGCGCAGCGCCCCGCCCGGCTGCACGATGGACGTAATCCCCTCGCGGATGCCGACTTCCGCCCCGTCGCGGAACGGGAAGAACGCGTCCGACACCATCGCGCACCCGGGCAGGCCGCCCTTTTCCGCGCGCGTGCGTTCCATGATCTCCGCCTGTTTCTTCGCGCCGTCCTCCTCGCCGAAGACGAGCCGCAGATCGTTGAACGGCTTGCCGTACGCCTCCCAGGCGATCCAGTCCGCATGCTTCGTGTACGCCTTGTCGCGCGCGATTTCCGCCACGCCCACGCGGTCCTGTTCGCCCGTGCCGATCCCGACGGTCGCCCCGTCCTTCACGTAGAGGACCGAGTTGGACGTCACGCCCGCCTCGACGAGCCAGCCGAAAACGAGATCCTCGTATTCCTGAACCGTCGGCAGGCGCTGGATCTGGTAGTCCTTGTAGGTGACCGCCCCCGTCGCCGGATCCGTCATCTTGCGGTGGCAGTAGGCGGGCATGAAGTCGCCGGGCTTGCGCGCGTTCGCGCAGAACGACGTCTGCACCACGATCCCCCCGTCGATGAGGCTCTTGAAGTCGACCACGTGCCGCGCCACGAAATCCGTCAGCCGCGCCATGTTGCGGATGCGGAAGACGCGCAGGTTCTTCTTCGTCGCGAAAACGTCCAGAACCCCCGGCGCGAAGTCCGGCGCCACGACGACCTCCGCGTAGTTCTGCACGATCAGCCGCGCCGTCTCCAGGTCGCAGTCCCGGTTCAGCGCGATCGCCCCGCCGAACGCCGCCAGCCGGTCCGCCTTGTTCGCGCGGTAGTACGCCTCCGCGAGCGTCGTCCCCGTCGCCACCCCGCACGGATTGTTGTGCTTGACGATGACGCAGGTGGGCTTCTCCATCAGATAGCGCAGGATGTTGAGCGCGTTGTCCGTGTCCGTCACGTTCGTCTTGCCCGGATGCTTCCCGCTCTGCAGAAGCTCGGGGACGGACGCCAGATACCGCCCCGGCTGCAGCATCTGCACGTCGCCCAGGACCAGGTTCCCGTCCGTCAGGCGGTAGAGCGCCGCCTCCTGGCCGGGATTCTCCCCGTAGCGCAGCCCCTTCTCCTGGCCGCCGATGTTCCAGGTCACTTTCTCGTAGTGCAGCGTCTGGCGCGTGTCGCCGTCGATGAACGAAATCTCCATGCGCGGCGCGAAATGATCCGCTTCGATGACCCGGTAGGCTTCCTTCAGGTCCTTCGGTGATGATACAATTCTTTCCATACTTCCTATAGTATACCATAATTTGGGCTTCTAGGGGTAATAAATTACGCAGGAAGGCCGCGCGGACAGGAAACCCCGCCCCTTCCCGCACAGACGCGCACCTCGTCTCGCCGGGACGGTGCCGCCCTCCCGCCGGACTTTCCGCTTTCCCCCGCGGCATTTTCCGCGGCGTTTCGCACCCAGTTTTTCATTTTAATTTTTCAGAATCCATTTTTCGCCCGAAACGAAAAAATATTTTAGGCTGTTTTTCGCCCTGTTCCGCACCTTCTCCACGTCACGTCCGCGGCCGCCCGCGCCGGCGCACCGGCGCGCACAACGCGCGTCATGCGCGTCACGCGCTACTATAATACTGTGCACCATACAGGCGATTAGACCCCCGCCGGA